>Ga0335080_10002507_pt1 | contig 18365 bp, 15 predicted proteins | sample Lox_Sample_34_FD_206720 | JGI IMG/M metagenome (GOLD analysis project Ga0335080, IMG submission 206720) | Soil microbial communities from Loxahatchee National Wildlife Refuge, Florida, United States - Lox_Sample_3.4 | ecosystem: Environmental > Terrestrial > Soil > Wetlands | place: USA...
CCCTCCACACCGAGACTCCTGACTCCCCCGAATTTGCGAAAGATCTCGAGTGGTTTGCCGCCGTTTGCCGTATCGTGAAAGGCCTGCGCAATCTCCGCATCGGTGCTCTGGGTGCGCGCCCAACTGCGTTCAACACCGTCCGGTACAGTGAAAAATTGCTCGAAGCCAGCGGCATTTCCGTGGAAACGCTGGACCTTTCTGAAGTTCTCGGCCGCATCAGCCGCATGAAAGACGATCACCCACCTGCCGTGCAGAAACTGCAAGCGATTCAGAAATATGTCGCTACCTCCGGTATTCCCCAACCCGCGCTGTTGAAAATGGCCAAGCTTGGTGCCGTCGTTGACGAGTGGATGAAAGCCACGGACCTCCAAATCAGCGCCGTGCAGTGCTGGACTTCCCTGGAAGAGAATCTCGGTATCGTTCCCTGCACGCTTATGAGCATGATGAGCGATTCGTTGCTTTCTAGCGCCTGCGAAGTAGACGTGTGCGGTGTGCTTGCCATGCACGCCCTGCAACTTGCCTCCGAGACTCCTAGCGCGCTTCTCGATTGGAACAACAACTATGGCAACAATCCTGACAAGGCCGTCTGTTTCCATTGCAGCAATTTGCCCAAGCATTTTTTTCGCGACGTGAAAATGGACTATCAGGAAATCATCGCTGGCACCGTCGGCAAAGAGAACACCTTCGGCACCTGTGTCGGCCGCGTCAAGGCCGGACCTATGAGCTTTGCGCGTTTCTCCACCGACGACGCCTCCGGACGCATCCGTGGCTACTCAGGTAGCGGCCAGTTTACAGACGATCCGTTGGAGACTTTTGGCGGCGCGGGCGTCGTCGAAATTCCCGGTCTCCAAAAACTGCTGCACTACATTTGCGAAAATGGCTTCGAACATCACGTTGCCGCCAACTTCTCGACCGTTGCTCCCGCTATTCACGAGGCCGCCACGCGTTATCTTGGTTGGGAAATGTATGCGCACTCGGCCTAGCAAAGCTGCTCTCTGAGGAGCGTCGTATGTCCATCGTTGCCGGCGTCGATTTCGGCACTCTTAGTGTTCGCGTCACTCTTGTCGACACCAGTCGTGGCCGGCTCGGCTCCGGCATTTCCGAATATCCCTTGCATCGGAAAAAGGATGATCCGGACTATGCTACGCAAAGTCACGAGGATCATATGCGTGCCCTTGCCGAAGCGATGCACCGCGCACTCAATGCCGCGAACGTCGCGGGGGATCAAGTCGCCGCACTCGCCGTCGACACGACTGGCTCCAGCGTTATTCCCGTGGGTGAGGGTTTGACGCCCCTTAGTGAGTATTACCTCTGGTGCGATCACCGGGCCTGGCGGGAAGCGGCTCTGATCACCAAGACCGCTCACGATAAGAAGCTGGAAGTCATCGACTGGTGTGGCGGTACCTACTCGTCGGAGTGGGGTTTTTCCAAGCTTCTCCACTGGTTCCGCAACAATCCTGAAAAGCGATCGCAATTTGTCACCGCGTTCGAACATTGCGACCTGATTGCGGCGGTTCTCTGCGGTATTAGCGACCCCAAGCAAGCTCCCCGTTCTGTTTGCGCCATGGGCCACAAGTGGATGTGGAACCGTTCGCTCGGTGGTCTTCCTCCGGAAGATTTCCTGGCTGCTGTTGATCCTCTTCTTTCAGGCGTGCGCTCAAAGCTCACCGGCCGCTATGTCACGAGCGATCATCTCGCCGGTCAATTGCAGTCCGACCGAGCCAAGCACCTCGGGCTGCGCGCTGGCATTCCTATTCCGGTTGGCGCATTCGATGCGCATTGGGATGCTGTCGGCGCTGGTGCGCGCACCGGCGATGTTGTCAATGTTGTAGGAACATCCACTTGCATCATCGCTATGAGTGATGACACCCAGCTCGTTCCTGGCGTCTGTGGGGTTGTACCAGGTTCGGTTCATCCCCTGAAGACCGGTGTTGAGGCGGGTCTGTCCGCCACCGGGGACATCTTCGACGCGGTCGCTCGCCGTGCAGGGGCGTCCATCGCTGACCTTTCGGTCGGTTTGGACAATTACCGGCCTGGCCAGACTGGTCTGCTCCGTCTCACCTGGGATAACGGCGACCGCACCGTGCTGGTCAATCCCGAACTGGGTGGCGTGACGCTGGGATGGAACCTCACTCACTCAGCACAAGACGAACTCTTCGCCGCCATCGAAGGCACCGCTCTCCATACTCGGGTGATCTTCGAACGCATGCAGCAACACGGTGTTCCCATTGAACGCGTGATCAACGCCGGCGGGATTCCCCAGAAGAACGATGTACTGAATCGGGTCTATGCGAATGTATTGAATAAGCCCGTGCTTATTCCTCAGTCGGAAGTCACCAGTCTTGGCTCTGCTATTTTCGCTGCAATGGCTGCGGGAGCCTTCCCCTCCGTAGAAGCAGCTCAGAAGGCCCTTTGTCCCAGCTATCGCATCGTCGAACCCGATCCAGCCTCCGTCCGCATCTATGAGGAGCTTTACGGTATTTATCACGAACTATACTTTGCACTAGGCAGACGGGATGCCGCCCCAACGGCCTTGGGAGGCGTACTCCCTGCCCTTCGCCGAATCGCCGCCACTGCTCGAGGTGCCGCATGAAGCTCAAATCTCTACGCGAAGAAGTTCTCGATGCCAACCTGGAACTCGTCCGCCGAGGCCTCGTCCTGTACACCTTCGGCAACGCCTCCGGCATCTCGAGGGAAGAGGGCCTCATAGTCATCAAACCCAGCGGCGTGCCTTATGAAACCATGAAGCCCGAGGATCTCGTCGTAGTCGATCTGGAAGGCAAGGTTGTGGAAGGCGTGCTTCGTCCTAGCTCCGATCTGCCTACGCACCTCATCTTGTACGAGCATTTTCCGGCCATCGGCGGCGTGGCCCACACGCATTCCCGCGCAGCCACCTCATGGGCGCAGGCTCAGCAAGAAATTCCCTGCTTCGGTACCACGCACGCCGACTACTTTCACGGCCCGGTCCCTGTCACAAAACCTCTCACCGCCGCACAAGTCCGCAGCGATTATGAACGCAATACCGGGCTGGCGATCGTCCGCTGCCTGGCCAAGCGCGATCCCCTGCACACCCCCGCGGTTCTCGTTGCCGGACACGCTCCATTTTGCTGGGGTAGAAGCGCCGCAGACGCCGCCCACAACGCTGTGATTATCGAAGAAATTGCGGCATTGGCCCTCAACACCGTTTCGGCCAACCCTCGTGCTCGCGCGATTTCGAAGCACCTGCACCACAAGCACTTTTTCCGCAAACACGGATCCACAGCTTCTTACGGGCAAAAATAGAAGGTTGGCTGCAAGCAATTACGCGCTTTGCTCAAAGTTCTGTTCGTCCGACTGCAGCTCTTTGAGCACTTCCGTGAGCCAGTTGCTCAAAGCCGTCTCTAACTCTTCTTCCGTTCCCCATTCATAAAATGATGTGACCGTGTCGCCTCGTTCGTTGAGCCGGATGTGGCGGCAAGGGAATTGCGTTTCGCGCCGGTCCGATGGAACAAACTCCATCAGCGGGCATTCATGGCAAGGTTTTCGCTCTTCGTGGCCTTTGTAGTTGATGCAGGTTGGGGAATCCTCGAAGACGAAGTTGGGTCTCCATGGATAACGCGGCTGCCGGCGGTATCCGCCGCCCTGCAGGAACGTCAATTCCGCACGCAGGATCTGTGTGAGTTTTTGACGGCTTTCCATGTCTAAACCCCCACGCTACTTGTCCCATAGCAATTGCCAAAAGGGCAGTGATGAAAATCACATTCATCTGTGCGACGAATCACCTGCGCCCCGCCCCTCTCCCCTGTACAACATCACATAGATGGGTGATTTCCATGCTGACTGGCTGGCGCCGTAACGGCAACCGCTTCCAATTTGTTACCAAAACCGACGGGTCGCTCGCCGCGGACGCTGCCGGCGTCCGCGCCCCCTATGGCCTCGAGATTATCGAGAATTGCCTCTCCTGCCCTCATCGCGAGGACCGGCTTTTCTGCAACCTGCCTGACACCGCCGTCAAGGCGCTGGCCACGATTACCTCCTCGGCCGCTTACCCGAAAGGCGCGACTCTCTTTGTCGAAGGCCAACCCGCTCGCGGCGTTTTCATCCTGTGCAGCGGGCGTGTGAAGCTTTCCACTTCCTCGGCCGACGGCAAGACGCTGATACTTCGCATCGCCGAACCCGGCGAAGTCCTGGGTCTACCCGCCACGGTCACCGGCACCTGCTATGAACTGACCGCAGATGTGATCGAGCCGGCACAAGCCAATTTTGTAGCACGGAATGATTTCCTCTCCTTTTTGAAGGACACGGGCGAAGCCGCCCTCCGCGTTGCCCAGCAGCTCGGCGAGACCTATCATTCGGCAATCTCCGAAATGCGCACCATCGGCTTGTCGCATTCGGCCGGTGAAAAATTAGCCCGATTTCTGCTCGAATGGGCGTCCAATTACCCCGAAGAAAAGGGCCAGGTACGAATCAAGCTCACTTTAACCCATGAAGAAATTGCCCAGATGATCGGTTCATCGCGTGAAACGGTGACCCGCCTGCTCGCCGACTTCCGTAAGAAACAGCTTCTGCAAGTCATGGGCTCGACGCTCGTTATCAAGAACAAGCAAGCGCTAGAGACCATGGTCAACGGCTGACGCCGCTGCGGCCAGCATTCCCTAATGCAACGGGCCGGTCATACCCAGTCATTTCCAGGTACCCTACGCCGTCCACGGCCGCGTCCGCCTGCCTTCCTCGAAATTCCACGGCTCCTTCCCAATAGCTTGGCGCGGCTCCCGACCTGCTTGCCAGCTCCTGCTGCTTGAGCTGTGTCCTTACCTCAAGCTGGAGACCCAACTTGGGCACACTGACACTCCACTGAATCGGGTAGACCGCACCCGTCTCCGCACTCTTCCATACATCTCTTCCCGGGATCATCGAGAAATCCGTTCCGCGCAAGTGGGAAGCGCGCCCGTGCGTATCCACGAAAGTGCCCGAAGAAAATGAATCCATGGCTCCGTCTTTCTTACGCATGCGGTACAGCATCAGCTCCGTGCCATCCCCCAATTGCGCGCTGATCCAATCCCAGCCCGCCTGATCTTCCGCAAGCTGTTCTGTGAAGAACTCATGGTCCATCCATGCCAGCCCGGAGATGGCATAATTGCGTCCTTCGACCGTAATAGTTCCCCGTGCATTCAACCGCGTCAGCGAAGTGTAATGTGACGCATGTCCAGACCCCGCAGCCTTCTGGCTGATCCCATTCTCCCCGTGAATAACTGGAGGCTTCTCCGGATCGAGAAATAATGAAAACGAGAGTTGCTCCTGCGTCGCTTCCAACCGTTGCTGGTCGTCTTCCCAACTTGCGCTCCAATTACCGTTCCAGATCCGTTTTTCCGTTGCGCTTATGCCTGCGATTCCTGGACCCGCCCGGTTCGTGCGTTCCTGGTGATAGAACCGGGATCCGTCAATATCGCTCAGTGCCAGGTGGGCAAGGTAAATGTCTTCGACAGCCCAGGTGTCTGGCTTGGCGTTTGACCGGTCGACCCCTTGGCGAAAGAAGGTGAGTTCGAATCCGAATCGATGACCATCTTCGGCGGTAACATTTCCTGTGTAGTACCACCATTCGGTTTGGAAGCCTTCATGGTTGAAGTGGTCACGCGGGAATTCATAGTGATAACCAGGAGTCGCTTGCTGATACTGTCCAACTGCAGGCCACGCGAGTATCAACATTCCGAACCAGACGACATGCCTACTCCTCATGAATGACCTCCAGAGGATTCAGCCGCATCGCCACTCGCGCCGGGTACAGACCCGCAATCACAGTCGCAGCGTACACCACGGTTAACGCTCCAACCAGCACAGCTATGGGCCAATGAAAGCGGATCGTCCATCCGAACGATTGTTTATTAATCACAAATACGAGTACTAACGACAACCAGTAGCCCACGAGAAGTCCGGCAAGATTCGCCAGCAGTCCCAGCATGCCCGCTTCCGTCAAAATCAGTTTTCGAATCTGTCCAGTCGAAGCACCGAGGAATCGTAATAGCCCAAACTCTCTTCGCCGGTCGATCACCAGCGCCAGCAGTGCACCGGCCACTCCCATCACCGCCACCAGGACTGCGATCGCTTCCAACGCGTACGTAATCGCAAACGTTCGGTCGAAAATCCGGATTGCCTCGTGGCGCAGGTCGCGATCGGAAAATACCAGGATGCGATTTCCCGCGGCAACTTCGAAAATCTCCCGTTTCACCGCTTCCGCGCTCGTGCCTGGCTGCAGATAGACCGCGATGTTCGATGGTTGCGGATCGGGTAAGTAGCGGAGCATCGTCTCGCGGTCCATGATGATCGACCCGCGCTCATTCCCGTAATCGTAAAAGACATCGGCAATCCGGAACGACGCTTGTTTTCCTTCCAGATTCAACACAATTGAATCGCCGGCTGTTTTTCCGTGTTTGTAGGTGAATGGTTCGCTCACAATCACTGCATTTTTGCCGCGCAGTGTGTCCAGCACTTCATTCGCCGGCCTACCGGAAAGAAACTCGGATTTTCGGTATTCGCGCAATACGTTCAAATCGGCTCCAGCCAATTCCACGGGCTTTCCATCGAGGCTAATCTCGTACGCTCGGAGGCGCTCCACGGCGGCTACACCCCGCAGGGTCGAGATTCGCTCGACAAGTTCCGGTGAAAGCGTCGGGTGACGATCCGCCGCCGCTTCTCCTCCGGGACGGATGTATAAATCCGCCGGCAATTGCGTTTCCATCCAACTCACCACCGTTTGTCGAAAACTTCCCACCATGATGGCCACGGCCGTCATCATCGCCACCGCAGTCGATAGTGCACCTACCAACACGGATGTTCGTCCCAACGACGCGACGAGGCTCCGTGAGGCTAACAGCGCTTCTACCCCGAACAGTAAGCCGAGAGCCGCCGAAGTGATATTCGAAACAAAACTCACGAACGCCGGCACCGCATAAGCGCCGGCCCCAATCAGGAATACTGTGGCGAGATAGCCGAAGATCGGCCGGCCTCCCAGCGCAGGCAATCTCGAGCAAACCAAGGCCGTCGCCGCCAAACTCAGCGCAATGATCAGGTCACGCGTCTTTTCTACGCGTGCCGCATATTCGCGACGGCCCAATGCCATTGCCTCGACCGGGGCCACGCGCATCGCTTCTCGTGCCGGTCCCCAGGCCGAGGCAACAGCGACCACCACGCCAGTCAACAGTCCGGCAGCAACAATTCCTGGAGTCATTGCGATTGAGCCCGGCCGGCTGCTCGCGTACAAGGCGTGTACCGTGAGTCCCATCAACTTCACTGCACCTGTTGCCAGCACGCGGCCGACGGGCACGCCGATCATTGCTCCGATCAGACCAATCCCTCCGGCCTCCCCCAAGAACGCGAGCAAAATCTCACGTCGGCTTGCCCCGAGGGCGCGCACGATTCCGATCTCTGCGCGACGCCGCACTACCGAGATTGCGATGGTGTTGTAAATCAGGAATGCTCCGACTACCAGCGAGATGTAACTCAACAGCCGCAAATTCCAGCGGAACGCCGCGAGCATCTTCCGATTTTCGACGGTCCCGGTGCCTTGGGCGCGCACCTGTACACCACTTGGTAGAACCTGTGAGATCTTCACCTCCCACGCCTGCACATTCACATTTTCGGGTGTCCGAATCAGGATTTGATCGAGTTTGCCGTGGCGGCCGAGCATTTTTTCTGCCCCAGCGAGGTCCATCACGATCGCACTGTCCCCGTCAGCGTCGTCGTAAACTCCACGCACCGTGACGCGGTGAGACCGGTCGTTCACGATCAGCTCAATCGCATCGCCTGGCTTCTTTCCTAGGCTGCTCCCGATCCAGACACTCTCGGTTTCTTGCATGGTCCTGATCGCGCCCGCGAGGTCTGGCGTTTTATTTTCCGCATTTACGTACAGACGGTAACGATCCCCTTCCGCAATCATGTCGATGGCGATGAGTGGCAAGGCCTGTTTGGAATCGACAATCGTGGCGAATTCCTGGAGTCTCGGCGAAATCGTGATCGGCCAGGGCTGTCTTTCCAGTAGGCCCAGAACGTCTTCAGAAATCCCGCCCGTAGCCACGATTTCCAGCGTGTATCCACCCGCAAGCGTCTCCATCGAGGAGTGAAACGAACCCACCGCGGCGTTGCCCGCCAATTCCATGGCCATCACAACGGAGACACCCAGCGCTACTGCCAGGATGGTTAAAGCCATGCGGACCGGTTCGCGCAGGAGGGGGCGGATCATTAGCTGATAAAAGAGCCTTGCTCGAATCATCTTCCCGCCCGCACGATCTCCTCGATGCGTCCGTCTTTCAGCTTTACAACCGTATCAGCCAAGGCTGCAGCCTCCGTGCTATGGGTAGCCATGATCGTGGCTGTTTGCTGCTCGCGCGTGAGGCGGCGCAACAGCTCCAGGATTACTCCGCCGGTCACAGTATCAAGATTTCCGGTCGGTTCGTCCGCCAACAAAATCTTTGGCGAATGCACCAATGCTCGCGCGATGGCCACTCGCTGCATCTGGCCACCCGAGAGTTGATGCGGAAAACGTTCTTCCAGCCCCTCCAGCTCCACAGCCCTCAGTCTCTCTCTTGCCGCGATACGTGCCCGCACATCTCCCGCCAACAAGAGAGGCAGTTCGGCGTTCTCGATCACGCTCAACGTGTGCAGTAATTGGAAAGACTGAAAAACGAATCCCACTTTCGTTCGTCGCAGCTCGGTCTGCTTCGCATCGTCCAGCTCCGCGGTTGCCACGCCATCGATGATCACTTCGCCTTGTGTGGGGAAGTCCATGGCCCCGGCTAAGTGCAGCAGCGTTGATTTCCCGCATCCGCTGCGGCCCACCAGTGCCACGAATTCTCCCGGCTGCACTTGCAGCGATACGCCGGCCAGCGCTCTGACCCGTTGCCCGTCGGTCTCGTAGTCCTTGCTCACGTCTCGCAACGTCAGTATCGGCATTATTTCACTTCACCTAATTTTGCTGGCGATTGCAAACCCGGGCATTAGCCACGTGCGGCTCTTTATTGGGGTTGCCGGGACGTGGCAGGCGAGCAGCAGTTTCTGGAGGATTTGTTCACTGGAAGTAAACAAGCTTTAGCTGGATTTGTAGCGGGCTTCGCTAGGATCGGACCCGCCTTTGGTTTCGCGGCTTACTTCTTCAACCCGGCCAGCGCCTTTTCAATCGCTCCGGTCACCTGCGGGGAATCCGGTTCCACCGCGGAGTCGAACCGCGCGATCACCTTGCCATCCGGCCCGGCGAGAAACTTCGTGAAGTTCCAGCCGATTTCGCCGCCGGTGTCGGGGTGCAGGCTCTTGTCGGTCAAGAATTGGTATAGGGGCGTCATGTCGCTGCCCTTTACCGATACTTTCGCCATCATCGGGAAGGTCACGTGATATTTGGCCGAACAGAATGCCTTGATTTCCTGATTTGTCCCGGGTTCCTGCCCGCCAAAGTTGTTGGCCGGAATACCCACGATGACAAATCCGCGGTCCTTATACTTCTCGTACACCGCTTCCAGAGCCGTATATTGCGGTGTAAATCCGCAGCGGCTCGCCACGTTCACTAGCAGCACGACTTTTCCCTTGAAGAACGACAGGGGAGTCGGCTGACCATCAATTGAACTCAGTGTGAAGTCATAGATCGTTTTTTCTGCCGCCATGGCGCTGATCCCCAATAACAGGAACGCCAGAAAGAGCTTTTTCATTCGATTCCTCTCCAGTTGCCCGGATTTCCATCCTACTTGCTTCCGCGAATCACTGCAGCACAAAAATCGAAAGGCTCTGCGGTGGCAGCGCGAACTTCAGTACATCCCCGGCCAATTCCGCCTGTGCGCTCCCAAAGATCGGCGAAATTCCCGAGGTGCCCTTCGCAGGAGTGTCCGTAAGCGCTACATTCATAGTTCGGGCGTTGGCACCAATGTGGAAGGCCACTACAACCTTCTCTTCCTCGGATTCCCGAAGGAAAATGTAGCTGGTGTCGTCGGACGCGAGATGCCAAAGCTTCCCCACGCGAAGTGAGTCATGTTCCCGGCGTAACCTCAACAATCCCTGCACATACTCGAACAGTTTTTCCTGATTTGCAGTTCGGCCTTCGGGAGAAAACGCATTCTTTGGATCTTCCGCCCAGCCTCCCGGAAAATCGCGACGATTGTCCGGATCCTCGCCCCCCGCCATTCCGATCTCATCGCCGTAGTAAATTTCCGGGATTCCGCGCAATGTGAGCGTAAGGGCAAACGCCAATTCTTCCTTTGTGAGCGTTGCCCCGGGCGCACTGGCGAATCGCAAGGTGTCGTGGTTTCCAAAGAACGGCACCAGATATTCGGGATGTGGATATAAGGAGTCCTGCCGCAACACGTTGGTCAGCCGGCCCGCTTGCGCCCCATCCAACAACACATCGCGCATTGCAAAATAACTGGGAAAATCAAATACTGTCGTCAATTCTGTATCGATTCCATCCCATCCCTTGCGTCCGCCGACAAAAAAGGATGTGACCGTCGGATCGGGATGAAATACCTCGCCGATCGTCGAAAGCCGCGGATATGATTTCCGCGTCTCCTGGTGCCATTGCGACCAAAACGCCCGCCCGACATAGGGAAATGTGTCGATGCGGTATCCGTCCAGGCCGGTCACTTCCGCCCACCAGATACTGTTTTGGATCAGATACTCCGCAACCAGCGGATTCTCGGTATTCAGGTCCGGCAGTATGTTGAAAAACCATCCCTCCGTCAGATTTTTCCGGAACTGCTCCGGTGTGTGTGGGTCAACTAGCGCCTCGAACAAATCGTTGGTCGCTTTTTTGGCCGGTTGCTGACCATAGAAATCGCGTTTGATCGGCATAGACGAACTCATATGCTGGCCTGACGAACCGTGAAACCAGTCCGGCGTCGGCGGATCCTTGACCCACGGGTGCCGCGGCCCCACATGATTTGGCACCACGTCGTGCAGAACCTTCATGTGCTGTTTGTGTGCCGCCGCGATCAGTTCCTGGTAGTCCGCAAGGCTTCCCAGATGCGGGTCGACGGCATACAAATCCACCGCGCCGTAACCGTGGTAGTCCTCTGTCGCGCCATTTTTCAGGATCGGAGTGAGCCACAGTGTCGTCACGCCTAAATCCTTCAGGTACGGCAAATGTTGCAGAATGCCGCGTAAATCCCCTCCGTGATATGCACGTGGGTTTGCTCGATCGTGCGACCCCGGAGACTCCGCGGGCTCATCGTTCGTCAGATCGCCGTTGGCAAATCGATCCGGCATAAGTAGGTAAATTACATCATCAAGCGATAATCCTTGATTGCGGCCCAGAATCTGCTTTCTCGCAGCGAAGGGAATCTCAAAGGATGCCTGTCCATCCGCCGTCGTGATCCGGCATATTGCCGTTCCACTCTTCAGCGTGGCTGCCACTTTCAGCCAGACGAAAAGGTAGTCGCCGTTCGCCGAGGATTGTGTCCGGCTGACCGAAACGTCCTGCAGGTTGCAGTTAACGTGCGTGGCTCGCAAATTCTTGCCGGTCAGCAGCAACATTACTTCGGGTGTGAGGTTCACCCACCAGTTCGGCGGTTCCACTTTCTGAACAATCGGTTCCTTGACGTTCGTTGCCTGCTGAGCTGGCGAAGTGCTGCCAAGAGCGAGCGCGAATAAAAGGAGCAGAACTTTGCTGAAAATTCGATATATGTTCGGTGAGCTTGACAGCATGATGTTTCGCGAGTCCGGAGGCAGTTCTATTCGCTAAAAACCAGCGTGCCGAACGACGACGGCACATGAAAGCTCGGCTTCGGGGAAAATGTCGGACTCCACGCCGCGTAAAACCTTGGCTCGTTCTCTCCCTCGATCCGATAAAAATTTGCTCGCCACGGTTTCTTCGCATCGAACGCGGTTGTCAGACTCTTCATCGGAATCGCCAATTCTGCGGTCCACGTTTTCGCCTTTTCATCCATCACTACGCGCCGCCGCAGGCCGCTGTGCAACTCCTCGATCCTTCCGTGCGAAACCGCTAGATCGATCCAGAAATCATTTGGACTGACTTCAAATTCGCGATACACAAAGGGGTCGGTAGAATCGGGCTGTAGAAAGGTCTCGGCCACGTCACGGTCCCACATCCCGTGACGGTAGCCGTCCGGACGAGCGTCGGGGAAAACCGTAATCGTACGGTACCTGCAATAAAATCGAATGAACAGCATCTCGGGCGTCCACAGCAGCCTCACTTCCGTGGCTCGCTGGGCGTCGGGATTCTGTCCTTGCCAGTCGTGCTCGTAGCGAAGGGCGGGCGCTTTATCCCACGCGGCGTGATCCGGGAAACCCTCGGAGTCCAGTTTCCCTGAGAATCGTTGCGCGGTAGCCGTGGGCAAGTCTTTACGTTCGTCGGGCGGGTGATTCATGCTGTCGTTAGTGTAATGCAATCCGGCCGCCAAGCTGATCCACAACGCGCCGAGTGCACAAAAATAAATCTTCATACCAGTCCTCGGAAACCCACATCACGATAGCAGTGCCGCGCAAAATTTCGCAATGACGAGCCGACCTGCCGGCCAGCAAACTCATTGCGCACAGGCCTTCGCGGTCCCATGATCCGATCCGCGCACCTGATGCTAGCATTCGAATTGGCAGATCGCCCGTCTGGAAGGAGAATCCCTTGCCTGGCCGCACATCCGTCGAAGTTCGTACCGAACCGCAGCGCCGTCTCCCGCAGAATTTTCAATTTGTCAAATTCCGGCTCGAAGACAGCGTCGCCCGGATGACGCTGAGCCGCCCCGAGCACAATCTTCTGAACGAGAGCATGCTGCGGGAACTGTCTGACGGCATTGCTTCCGTCGCCGAGCGCGACGACGTCAAACTGATCGTCCTGGATTCCGCTTGCCGCGTGTTCTGCGGCGGTATCGACGTGGGCGAGTACACTTCCGAGCGCGTTTTCCAGATGCTGGATGCGTTTCACTCCGTTTTTGCCGGCATCCTCGAGACGTCCAAGCCCGTTATTTGCGTGGTAAACGGCCCTGCCATCGGAGGCGGCGCCGAACTTGCCGCGTTCGGCGACTTGGTCATCGCCACTCCGAAAGCTCGCTTCGCGCAACCGGAAATCACGATAGGTATGTTCCCTCCGCTGGCTTCTACGATCCTCCCATTTCTCGTCGGCCCTAAGCTCGCCTTGGAATTGGTTCTCTTGGGTGAGCCGGTCACCGCTGAGCGCGCCCTCGAATTGGGAATCATCAATCGGCTGGTGCCGGAAACGCAGCTCGATGCCACCGTCAACGAACTGATCAAGCGAATCACGGGTCATTCGGGCCCCGTGCTCACCATGGCTAAGAAAGCCATTCTCGGCGGCATGGGTCTCTCGCTCCGCGACGGCCTGAAAAACTCCATGAACATTTTCCTCAACGAGTTGTACCGCCTCGAAGATTCCCAGGAAGGTCTCCGCGCGCTAGTCGAGAAGCGCAAGCCCAACTGGAAGAACCGCTGAGGGAGGTAATTCAACGCCTTCGGGTTTTAACTGCTGTTGATGCGCGTCGCTAATCCCGATAGCGCATAAAGCCAGATCACCAGCGATATAACAGAAACCAGAGTTGTCATCGAGACTGTCGATGCCACCATCATTTCCTCGCAGTGATACTCTCCTGCAAGAATGTAGACGGTCTTGGCTGTGGGCACTGCCGCGCAGATTACGGCCGCGATGGTGTAGAGGGGATCGAGCCCCAGAGCCATGCTCAATCCGCAGACAATCAGCGGCATAACCACGAGCTTCACGAACGCGAGCAGTGAAGCCTTCCGAAGATTGGCACGTAGTCCGTCAGTCGACAGTCCCAATCCGATAGCGAACAGTGCACAAGGCGTGAGCGCATCGGCGAAGATGCCAAGGTAAGCGGTGACTGGCCCGGGCAGGCGCAGCCGGAGGACGGATAAAAGCATGCCGATCAGCGTCGAGATGACCATCGGGTTAAATACGACATGCTTGGCTGTCACCATTGGCGCCGTGCGTGCGCCATGCGCATCCTGCCGGCCGAATTCGAGCAAGATGACGGCTATCGGAAACATCACCACGGCTACGAACACGGTGGCAATCGCCGCGGGCAACACCGCGCGCTGGCCATATATCGCCTGCAACACGGGCAACGCGACGAAGCCAGTGTTAGTCATCGACGCTGCCATCCCGTACATGGCTCGGCTGGCGAGTGTTCGCGAACCATGAATGCTCATGACTCCGAACACGAGAACGAAGCAGATAAGAGAGCCACCACCAAATGACACAAGAAAGCGCCAATTGATCAGTGAGTGCCCGGGCTCTTGCGCAATTGTGACGATCAGAAGGGCGGGCATCGCGATGTTGTAGGCGAAGTGAATCAGAGCGTCAGACAACGTCCGCGACACATAGCCCGTGTAGCCAACGATCCAGCCAGTCAGGATCACTGCAAATACAGGTAGGATTAGGTCGGCGATCTGCACGATGTCTCAGATTGAGCCCCCAACCATTTCACGGAGAACAAGGTGCAGTCAATACAGCAGGCGTGAAGTTTTGTCTATCCGATCGGCCGTTCGCTGAAAAAAGAGCATCAGACCGCGCGGTCGTTCTGGCAGAGGCCATCGGATGGACTAAGTACGCTTGCGCTAGCCGGTATGTTCGTCCGCGTGGCGAGCAACTTAGCCGCGTTGGCGTGGTAAACCAGCTTCAGAGTGTCATCGCCAAGCCCGAATCCATTCAGACTCCAGTGGTAACTAAACTGCTCTGTCTCATAGAAGTGCTCGTCCAGCGATTCCAGGATTCGGAATGTGATGCGATACATCGGCTTGTCAAATCCCATATCCGTCCCATAGACGAGCCGGTCGGCATACTTCTCATAAAACTTTGCAGCAAACCGCGGGATGGGAGCGGTCTCTGCGTAACGGGCCGAAATGTCCGCATAAAGATTCGGATTGCGTTCGAACATCTCGCCCAGGCGTGCCAAATCGTAGTCCAGATTCGCGAAGTGACACGCGATGAATGTCGTCTTTCGATGCTTCGCGAGGGTACGCTCAAAGATGTCAATCAGGCCGGAAAGGCCGACAATGTTCGGCTTATTGTCGAGTCGCCACTCGTATGCGTTCATCAGGCCATCGTTGGTGTTGTCCATCTTCTGATACATCCAGATGGGATCGGCGACATGGAGACTGATCGGCATGCCCAGTTCGCCACACTTCTCCCAAAGCGCATCCATGCGAGCATCGTCAGGGTGCATTCCCGGCGCTTTGGACTTGCCTGACCTCAGCCCTTCGCCTTTGTCGTGGATTTCACCAACGCCACGCGCCCCCACCTGTCGGCAGCGCTCTAGTTCCTTTACGGCGCCAGGACCGAATCCCCGCTTGTCGTAGCCGGAGAGATCAAAACCACACCACACCTCAAATCGATCGGGATACTTCGAATATTTCCGATAGACCTCGTCAAACTCTGCGCCAGTGGCCATCGTCAGAATCATGGTCTTTTGAACACCAACCTCATCCATGTTTTTGACCCATTCTTCAATCTGCCGCGCGGTCTTGGGGTAAGGATGAGAGTGCATATCGATGATGGGGTATTTGGCCTTGTCGATCCGCGTGACAGGAATTTTGTAGATCGATTTCGGGCGGTAGTCCTTCAGCAGGATCGTGTTTGGTGACGCCAATGGCTTCGCCGTGGAAGTGTCGCCCGGGGGAACAGGCGTTGTACTTTGCGCAATGGCCTCTCGTGATTCCACCAGGCTGGCTGGAACACAGGCCGCCAAGCCAGCCAGGTTTGCCACTTTCAGAAACAGCCTTCGGTTCACTTCAATTTTCGTTCTCATGTTCGGGGCCGTCCAATGCCGGAATTATAATCGGCCAGCCCGCTGTCAGAAAGAGCCCTCCAACTCCGGCGATTCATTGACGTTTCGCGGCGCGCGTCATAAACTGAATTTCATAAATTTGTGAGCTCGGGAAGTGGGGAAGTGCCGTGTAAATCGGCCGCGGTCCCGCCACTGTGATCGGCGAAATGCCGTCAGCCAGGTTACCCTTCCAAGCGGATTTGGACGCATGTTCTTCGCGAGAGGGAACAGGCGCCGCGGTGGCCCCAATCTCGCTTTTGGGGCTTTTTTATTGGCGTGTCTCGCGGTTTTTGTCAGGGGAAATGCGTGTCCAGTGCGGGCTTAAAATTCGCTCGATCCGTGTTCTGCGTCGCGGGATTTTTGCTATTTGTATCCCGAAATTCCGCGCAATCGAATGTGCTTAATGCGTCGGGAGCCGCGCACGAGGTCACAGACGATGTTGGACGATCGGTCCGAGTACCCTCAGATCCACAGCGCGTCGTCTCCCTTGCCCCCAGCGTAACGGAAACGATTTATGCCCTTGGCGATGACTCGCGGCTCGTGGGCGACACCGACTATTGCGACTATCCGCCAGACGCACAAAAGAAAACCAAAGTCGGCGGCGCCATTGACCCCAGCCTCGAACAGATCGCCGCTCTCCGTCCCGACCTTGTTCTGGTGGCGAAAAGCGCCAATCGTTTGGACACGGTTCGTGCCCTGGAATCTCTCGGGATTCCAAGTTACGCCACCGATGCTCACTCCGTCGACGACATCATTGCTTCCACACAGCGGCTGGCCGATGTTCTCGATGTGCCGGCCGCGGGCAAAACGTTAGCGGACGATCTGCACAAGCGCCTGGCTGAATTGCAACTTCAACTCGCCAACGCCGCGGTTCGTCGCGTTCTATTTGTCGTGTGGCTTGATCCACTCATCTCCGTCAGCCAGAAAACCTTCATCGCCGACGCTATTCGCCACGCGGGTGCGATCTCGATTGTGGAATCCACACAGGAATGGCCGCAGATTAGTCTGGAACAAGTTCTCCATCTCCAACCCGAGTATCTGGTTTTTGCCACATCGCACACGGGTGAAGGCAAGCGCGATTTCGATGCTCTTGTGCAGAAGCCGGGTTGGCGCAATCTGGAAGCGGTGCGCAACAACCATCTCGCCATCGTGAGTGACGCCATCAATCGCCCCTCTCCTCGCATCGTTTCCGTTATCGAGGATCTCGCTCGCCAGCTACATCCCGAGGTGTTTAAGACGCCGGCTAACGTGCCTTCTTTGCCGAACCCGACGCCCAAACCAATTTCCAGTCAGTCTTTCGACTCCATTAAACCGGAGACCGCATGCGCCCTTTGACGCTAGGCCGGTTATTACTTCGCTGCGGAATTCTCGTAGCAATCCTGTTTGTAGTAGTCGTTATCGCCCTGAAGTTGGGAGCAGTGCAGGTTTCGCTCTACGGTCTCGGCCGTGATTTGATCCGCGTGCTGCTCGGCCAGAGCTCCGCCATTTCCAGCGATTACGGCATGATCGTGGTCGATATCCGCCTGCCACGCATTTTGCTCGCGGTTGTGGTTGGCGCATCTTTGTCAGTCGCCGGTGCTAGTTTCCAAGCGCTCTTGCGGAATCCCCTGGCCGATCCTTATGTCTTGGGCGTCTCGTCGGGCGCGTCAGTCGGCTCGATTATCGCGCTCCTCATTGCCAACCAACTTTCCTTCTCGCCTGCATTTTCCGGAATACTCACGCCTTTGGGAGCTTCGATTGGCGCTGGCTTGGCCATCGCGGCGGTTTATTTCCTAGGGCGCCGCGAGGGTCGGATCGACAGCAGCACTCTACTGCTCAGCGGAATCATTGCCTCGTCTTTTCTTTCTGCCATCGTAGGTTTTTTGCTCTCGACTCTGTCAGGCGGTAATTTGCGCGGCGTCACGTATTGGCTGATGGGGAGTCTTTCCACCCTTCCTCCGCGGAGCCTGTTGTATCTCTTGGGTTTTGGGTTCCTCGTCGCTGCGGGTGCAATCTATACTACCGCCGCGGATTTGAATCTTTTGCTTGCGGGTGAAAAAGAAGCCATGCATCTCGGCGTCGATGTACACCGCGTGCAAATCGTCGTCTATGTAGCAGCCTCTATTCTGACCGGGCTCGCCGTTTCGGTGAGCGGCGCCATTGGTTATGTCGGCCTGCTCATCCCCCACGCCATGCGACTCATTTTCGGTTCTGACCATCGGATGTTGCTTCCAGCTGCCGCACTCGGTGGGGCGATCGCGCTGGTGATTGCAGATACCGCCGCTCGCACCGTCGTTGCTCCCTCGGAAGTGCAGGTTGGGGCGGTTACTGCCGTTATTGGCGCTCCCTTCTTCATTTATCTGCTCCGCAGAGGCCTCAAATGAGCTCGCCTCTCCGCACACCCGTCGGCGCCGATACGCCCCGCTCCAACCCTGATGTCCGCCTGAGCGTCGAACAAGCCAGCTACGCCTACGCGTCCAACCCCGCGCAGGCCCCGCTCTTTACACTCGAAGCTCTAAGTTTCCAAGCCAAACCGGGCGAAATCCTTGCCATCCTCGGCCCGAATGCCTCCGGCAAATCCACCCTGCTGAAACTCATCTCTGGGGCGCTCGAGCCTCTCTCCGG
>Ga0335080_10002509_pt1 | contig 18361 bp, 14 predicted proteins | sample Lox_Sample_34_FD_206720 | JGI IMG/M metagenome (GOLD analysis project Ga0335080, IMG submission 206720) | Soil microbial communities from Loxahatchee National Wildlife Refuge, Florida, United States - Lox_Sample_3.4 | ecosystem: Environmental > Terrestrial > Soil > Wetlands | place: USA...
CGCCCGAGGTGAACCAGAAATGGTCGAGGTCGCCCGGCGTGACCGAGGCGAGCTTCTCGGCGCACTCGACCATCGGCGTGCTCGAATGCCCGTAGTACTGGCCGACGTGCTGCAGCTTGTCGAGCTGTGCCTTGACCGCGTCGATGATCTCGCGCCGGCCGTGTCCGAGGTTGGCGCTGACCATCTGCGACGACGCGTCCAGGTACTCCTTGCCCTCGGTGTCGCGCAGCACGATGCCCTCGGCGGAGTCGTAGATCACGCCGAGCGTCTCGCCGAGCGGGATCTGGGCGTGCAGGATGTGCTCGCGGTCGTACGTGACGAGCTGTTCGGTTCGCGCGCTGGTCATGGCTCCCTGCGACCCTTCCTTTCGAGCGTCGATTGCCGGACGGACGGGGCCACGCTCACCTCCCCTGACGTAAAACGATTTATATGGATAGAAAACGATTTCCCTGCCGCTGTCAAGCCAGCGCTTTGCCTTACGAGGAGTAGTCCTGCTCCAGAGGCAGGATCTGGATCTGCGTGGTGTTGACCACGCGCGGCTGAACGAGCGCGTAGGCGACCGCGTAGGCGATGTGCTCGGGCGACAGGGCCTCGATCTTCTCGAGGTCGTGCTTGCCCTCGGGCAGCGCGTGGATCAGCGGCGTGTCGACCAGACCGGGTTCGATCTGCGTGACCCGCACGCCGTAGGCCAGGGCCTCTTTGCGCAGCGCCCCGGCCATGCCGGCGATCGCCCACTTGCTGGCGATGTACATGGGCTCGCCCACGTAGGTGACGCGCCCCGAGATCGAGGCCATGACGACGATGTGGCCGTCGTTCTGGGCCTTCATGTACGGCAGCGTAGCGCGGATGATGTAGGCCGTGCCCAGGACGTTGGTCTCGATCATGCGCTGCCAGTCGGCAGGATCGGCGTCGGACATGTTGCCCTCGATGTCGATGCCGGCGTTGGGCACCGTGAAGTCGATCTTGCCGTAGGCATCGACGCAGGCCTTTGCCAGGCGCTCCATGTCGGCGTAGACGCGCACGTCGCCGGCGAAGCCGATGGCCGTGCCGCCGGCCGCCTCGATCTTCGCGACCAGGCGGTCGAGGTCGGCCTGCGTGCGCGCGCAGCAGACGAGACGCGCGCCCAGGCCGGCGAGCTCGACGGCCACGGCCTCGCCGATGCCCTTGCCGGCGCCGGTGACGATGCCGGCCCGCCCGGTCAGATCGAACTCAAGCATGCTTGTCTCCCCTCGTCGCCTCCGGCCGCGCGGGGCCGGTGGTCATTGATCATTCGCCGTCGCCGTGATCGATCGCGGCGGAGCCGGGCCGCCTCATGAGGCACCGGCGAAGATCACGGCCTTGAGCTCGGTGAACTCCTCGATCCCGATGTCGCCGATCTCGCGGCCGATGCCGCTCTGCTTGTAGCCGCCCCAGGGCAGCCCGAGCGGCGCGCAGGCCCAGGTGTTGTTGACGAACACGGTGCCGGCGCGCACGGCCTTGACGTAGCGCTCGGCCTTGGCTTGATCGCTCGTCCAGACCGCCGCCGTGAGACCGAAGACGGTGTCGTTGGCGATGCGGATGGCTTCTTCCTCAGTGTCGAAGGGGATCACCACGAGCACCGGCCCGAAGATCTCCTCCTGGGCGATCCGCATCTTGTTGTCGACGTCGACGAAGACGGTGGGCTCGTAGAAGAAGCCCTTGCCGGCGATGCGCTTGCCGCCGCAGGCGACGGTGGCGCCCTCGGCGAGGCCGATCTCGACGTAACGCTCGACGACCGCGAGCTGCTCGGCCGACGACAGCGGGCCCATCTCAGAGGCCGGGTCGAGGCCGGGGCCCACGTGCAGCCCGGCGGCATGACGTACGACCTCGGCCACGAAACTGTCGGCGATCGAACGCTCGACCAGCAGCCGCGAGCCGGCGCAGCAGGCCTGGCCCGAGTTGCCGAACGCGCTGAAGACAACGCCGGCGAGGGCCGCCTCGAGGTCGGCGTCGGCAAAGACGCAGTTGGGCGCCTTGCCGCCGAGCTCGAGGCCGACCTTCTTTATGGTCTGGGCGGCCTGGCTCATTATGTGGCGCCCGACCTCGACGCTGCCGGTGAGCGTCACCATGTCGACGAGCGGCGAAGTGGCCAGCAGGTCGCCGACGCTGCGCCCGGGACCGATCACCACCTGGAACACGCCCCTGGGCAGACCGACCTCGTCGAAGATGCGCGCCATGCCGAGGGCGGTCAGCGGCGAGATGCTGGCCGGCTTGATGATCACCACGTTGCCGGCCGCCAGGGCCGACGCGAACTTGAAGGCCGCCAGCACGAGCGGGAAGTTCCAGGGACAGATGCCGACGACCACGCCCACCGGCTCGCGCACAAGGGCGGTCGGCACCGTGATCGGCTGGTCGGCGAGGTGCTCGACGGCGAGCTTGCCGGCGTAATCGAGCAGGTCGGCGACGCGCAGCATGTCACCGCGACCATCGCCCACGAGCTTGCCCATCTCGAGGGTCTCCCAACGGGCGAGCTCGTCGGCGCGCTCGCGCAGCAGCGTGGCGGCGGCGTGCAAGTACTCGGCGCGCTCCGCGGCCGGGGTGCGCGGCCAGGGCCCCTCGTCGAAGGCGCGACGTGCCGCGGCCACGGCCGTCTCGGCATCGACGCGCCCGCCGTTGGCGACGCGCGCGACGACCGCTTCGGTGGCCGGGTCGACCACCTCGAGCAGACCGCCGTCCGAGGCGTCGACCCAGGCGCCGTCGATGTACATCTGGAACTCTCCCAAGGCGGTCGGGGCCGCTTCGGTGACCCTCTGCCCTTCACGTTCGTCTGTCATGGCCACTCTCCGTTCGATCGATCGGGTGTCGGCGCTCAATCGGCTTCGGGCGCGCTGCCGCGGGCAGGATGGGCGCCGACGACGGCGCCCGGGCCGTGCTCGCCCGGCGCCGCGGTCGAACCGCGCACCACGAGCTCGAACGGCACGCGACCGGCGGACGCACTGGCGCCGACGGCGCCGGACTTGAGCAGATGCCAGGCAGAGAGGCCGAGTTCCCTGGCTGGCACGTGGATGGTGGTCAGAGGCGGATCGCTGTGCGACGACATCACCACGTCATCGAAGCCCACCACGCTGACGTCGAGGGGTATGCGCAGGCCGGCCTCGCGCAGCGCCGAGATGGCGCCGAAGGCGACCTCGTCGGTGGCCGCGAAGATGGCCGAGAAGGGCACCCCATCGGTGATCAGGCGCGCTACGCCCTGCGAGCCGCCCTCGAGGGTGAGCGGCGTCTGGACCACGAGCCGCTCGTCGACCGGCGCTCCCACACGGGTGAGGGCGGCGCCGTAGCCGGTGTAGCGGTCCTGCACCGTCGTCGAGTTGAGCGGCCCGCCGAGAAAGGCGATCTGGCGGTGACCCAGCTCGATGAGGTGCGAGACGGCCGTCTCGGCCGCACCCAGGTCGTCGACCGCCACATGCGGGATATCGAGCTCGTAGCGGCCCACCGCGACGATGGGCACTCCCTGCTCGCACAGGCGCTGTACGGCCAAGGCGACCGGCAGGGTGCTGGCCGGGTCGCGGAGCTGGCCGCCGATCAGCACCACGCCGGTCGGCTTCTGGGAGAGCAGCATCGTGAGGTAGCTCTCGAGCTTGCCGGCGTCGCGGTCGTCGTTGCCGACCAGCACGACGAGCCCGTCGGCGACGGCAGCGTCCTGCAAGCCGCGCACGACGACGCTGAAGAAAGGGTCCGTGATGTCGTGCACGATGGCACCGACGATCTCGCTGCGGCCGGTGACCAGGGCGCGCGCGGCCGAGTTGGTCACGTAGTTGAGCGCACGCGCCGCCTCTTCGACACGCAGCCGGGCACGGTCGCTCACCGGATACGACGACCCCGAAAGCACCCGCGAGGCGGTGCCGGGCGACACGCCCGCCAGACGGGCCACGTCGCGGATGGAGACACCGTGCTGGCGGTGGCCGCGGCGGACGCCCACGGCCGGGGGCGCCGGGGCGTCGCCGTCGGCCGAACCGGCCGGCGCGTCGCGGGGCACGGTCATCGCTGCACTCTCGCCGAGCCGCCCCGCGCCAGGGCTTCGACCTCGGCGAGCGTCGCCATGGAGGTGTCGCCCGGCGTCGTCATGGCCAAGGCTCCGTGGGCGGCACCATACTCGAGCGCGAGCTGCGGGTCGAGACCCGAAAGCAGACCGTAGATGAGCCCCGAGGCGAACGAGTCGCCGCCGCCCACGCGGTCGAAGATCTCGAGGGCGCGACGCTCGACCGAGCGGTACAGGACGCCGTCGGCGTAGCAGACCGCGCTCCAGTCGTTGCGCCCCGCCGAGAGCACGGCCCGCAGGGTGGTGGCCACGAGACGGATGCTCGGATAGGCGGCCGCCACCTGCTCCATCATGGCCCCGAAGCGTTCGGGGTCGAGCGCCGAGAGCTGGGGGTCGAGGCCGGATACCTCGAAGCCCAGCGCTGCGCAGAAGTCCTCTTCGTTGCCCAGCATCACGTCGACGAGCGGGGCGATGGCCTGGTTGACCTCGCGGGCGCGCTTCTCCCCACCGACCGCCCGCCACAGTGAGGGCCGGTAGTTCAGGTCGTAGGAGACGACGACGCCGTGCCGACGAGCGGCGGTCATGGCCTCGGTCACGAGGTCGGCGGTGTGCTCGCCGAGGGCGGCGAAGATGCCGCCGCAGTGGAACCAGCGAGCGCCTTCGCCAGCGAAGATCTCGTCCCAGTCGACGTCGCCCGGGCACAGGTGCGAGACGGCCGTGTGGCCGCGGTCTGAGCAGCCGACCGCGCCGCGCACGCCAAATCCGCGCTCGGTGAAGTTGAGCCCATTGCGGGCCGCCCGACCGACGCCGTCGTAGGGCACCCAGCGCAGATGGCTCTGATCGACCCCGCCGCGCAGGATCAGCTCTTCGATCAGGCGTCCCACCGGGTTGTCGGCGAGCGCGCTGACCAGGGCGGCACGCAGGCCGAAGCAGCGCCGCAAGCCGCGGGCCACGTTGTACTCGCCGCCGCCTTCGCAGACGTCGAACGAGCGCGCGGTGGTGATGCGCCCTTCGCCCGGGTCGAGGCGCAGCATGACCTCGCCGAGGGCGACGATGTCCCAGCGGCACTCACCGGCCGAGCGGATCTCGAGGCTGCTCATGCGTCGTCCCCCTGGAGGCCGGCGACCGGCCGCGCGGCGAGGGCGATCTCGCGCGCCCTGGTGGCGAGCATGCGGATAGCGTCGAAGTTGTGGTCGGCGATCAGCCGCTTCTTGACCATCCAGCTGCCGCCGCAGGCGACCACCTGATCGACCGCCAGGTAAGCGGCTAGGTTGTCGGCGCTGATCCCGCCAGTGGGCACGAATCGCACGCCGCCGAAGGGGGCGGCGAGCGCTTTCAGGTACTTCACGCCTCCGGCCGCTTCGGCGGGGAACAGCTTCACCACCGACAGCCCCTGCGCCAGCGCCAGGCCGACCTCGGTCGGTGTGCAGACGCCCGGCACGATGGGCACGCCCCGTTCGAGGGCGAGTGCCACTACAGCGCTGTCGAAGCCGGGCGCCACCAGAAAGCCGGCCCCGGCGGCGAGCGCCGCCTCGGCCTGGGCGACGTTCAGCACCGTGCCGGCCCCCACGCGAACCTCGGGGACCTCGGCCGCGATTGCCGCGATCGCCCGCGCCGCGGCGGCGGTACGGAAGGTGATCTCGGCGCAGGGCAGACCGGCGTCGAGCAACGCGCGCGCAAGCGGCACGGCATCGTCGGCGCAGCCGATCTCTACCACGGGCACGACCAGCAGAGCGCCGAGGAAGGCCTCGAGACTCGACGCGGCCAGGAAGCCGGCCGTGCTTTGGGCGAGCCCTCGTGCACTGCTGTCTGTGACCACCGAACGCCTCCTCCAGCAACGACGTTTGCCATGCAAGTCCAGCATACCCCCGAGCGAAAAGCAAACGGTTTATACGCGACCGCACCAGGACGTACGATTCCACGACCCGGGTGCGAATGGAAGGTCGTGTCTGAAGCGGATGGGGACCGCCTGTATCACCGGGTGAGCCGCGCTCGCCACCCTCCCGCGGCGCTCGGCCCCACCCGCATCGCCGCGGGACCGCGATCCGGCCGGGGCGGCAAACGGACGCCGCGGCGATGGCCGTCGCACCGCGACTATGATGGACGACGCACGGTGAGCGAGGCCGGAACGGGCGGCCCGAGCCTTCGGAGGTCACGCCATGAGCAACGAGTATCTCCCGAGCGTCTACCGGCGGTTCCGCAGCGACTACCCGACCGTCGTGACCGCACTCGACGGCCTCGGCGAGGCCGTCGACGCGGCCGGCCCTCTCGATGAGCGCGTCCAGCGTCTCGTCAAGCTGGGGCTCGCCATAGGCGGAGCGGCCGAGGGTGCAGTACGTTCCAACGCCCGCAAGGCGCTCGCGGCCGGCGCCACGCCCGAAGAGGTGCGCCACGTGGCGCTCCTCGCTGTCACGACCTGCGGTTTCCCGACGGCCATCGCCGGCATCGGCTGGATCGACGAGGTGCTGGGCGCTGCCGGCTGAATCGCCCGCGCAGGCGGACAAGCGAGCGCGTGTCGTGGCGCCGCCCGCGGCGCGCGGTCTTGCGCGTCGCCCGGCGATTTGTAAGATTCCTGGCAGATGCTTGCAAAGAGCCGATAGAAGTCGGGCAACGATCGCGACGATGACGAGGGCGCCCCATCGATCCCAGTGAGTTTCATGCCGCCGCCGCGGGCCGGGTCGTCACCTGCCCCGAAGGCTACGCCGCCTTCGTCCCGGCGCCCCTGCCGCCTCGCCTGACGTACGGCAGCGATCTCGTGCTCGCGCTCTCGCGAGCCGACGCCACGCTCGGCGAGTTGTCCGGCGTCGGCGCCGAGATGCCCGACCCGCAGCTTCTCGATGCCCCCTTCAAGCGACAGGAGGCCCTCTGCTCGTCGCGCATCGAGGGCGCCCGGGTCAGCCTCTCCGACCTGCTGCTCGACCAGGTCGGTGCCGCCGCGGCCGGCGTGCCGCGCGACCACCTGCGCGAGGTGAGGGCCTGCATCGCGACACTGCGCTTCGGCGTCGAGCGGCTGGCCCAGGCGCCGCTGTCGCTGACCCTCGTGCGCGAGCTCCACGAGCAGCTGCTGCGCGGCGAGATCGGCGGGCGGCGGACGCCCGGTGAGTTTCGCACCTCGCAGAGCTGGCTCGGTCCGCCCGGGGCGACGCTCGCCACGGCGACCTACGTCGCCCCGCCGGTTGCCGAGATGCACGAAGCCCTGGCCGCCTGGGACGAGTTCCTGGGTGAACGCGATACGATGCCCGACCTGCTGCAGTGCGCCCTCCTGCACGCCCAGTTCGAGACGATCCATCCCTTCGTCGGCGGCAACGGCCGGCTCGGGCGGCTGCTCATCACCCTCTTTCTCATCGACCGCGGCCGCCTGACGCGGCCCCTGCTCTACCTCTCGGCCTACTTCGAGGCCCATCGCGACGAGTACTACCGGCGCCTGCAGCGCGTGCGCACCCACGGTGAGTGGGAGCCGTGGCTGCTGTTCTTCCTGACGGGCGTGCGGCAGACCGCCGAACGAGGCGTACGCCAGGCGCGCGCCCTGACCACGATCCACGGCGGTTTTCACGACCGGCTGCGCGGCCCTGCTCTGGCGCTGGCCGACGAGACCTTCCGCACGCCGTGCGTCACCGTGCCCCAGGCGCAGCGCGCGCTCGGCGTCACCAACCCGACGGCGCGCCGCGTCGTGCGTGAGCTGCAAAGCAGGGAGATCCTCGAGGAGTACGCCGAGAAGCGCTGGCCGCGCGTCTACCTGGCGCGCCCCATCCTCGACGCCGTGCTGCACCCGCTCGAGGACCTGCGTCACGCCCAGAAGGAGGCTCCGGGCGACGTGCTCAAGTCGGTCCCCGATCAGGCGGCCGCCCCGGTCAGGCGCGCGGACATCCTCATGGCCGAGGCCATGGCGCTCGTCGACACCGCCCGCGAGCAGGACGTCCAGGTGCGCCTCACGGGCGGCCTGGCCGTGCGGCGCTACTGCACCGACCTCGACTTCATGGACCGCGAGTACTCCGACATCGACGTCGTCGGGCTGTCGTCGCAGACCCGGGAGCTGCACCAGGTCTTCTCGGGTCTCGGCTACGCCGAGAACCGGTACGTCACACAGGCCACCGACGCAGGGCAGCTCCAGTACGTCAAGGCCGAGACGCTCGTGCCGCCCGCCACCGGCGACGGCGCCGAGGCGCACGAGCCGCCGATCGTCGACCACGTCGACATCTTCCTCGACGTCATGAAGATGGACCACGATGTCGACGTGCGCGACCGGCTCGACATCGACGACTACGCCATCTCACCCGCCGACGTGCTGATCGCCAAGCTGCAGATCGGCAAGCTCAACCAGAAAGACGCGCACGACGTCATCGCCCTGCTCAAGGACGTCCCCCTGCACGACGCCGACGGCGCGGCCACGATCGACGTGCGCCACGTCGCAGAGACCTGCTCGCGCGACTGGGGGCTCTACCACGACATCACGACCAACCTCGACGTCGTCCTGGCCATGGTCGACGACTACGGCCTGGCGCAGGCCGACCTCGAGCGTGTCTGCGAGCGCCTGGCCGCCGTCAAGGAGGCGGTCGAAGACGCGAGCAAGCCGATCAGCTGGCGCCTGCGGGCGCGCGTGGGCGAACGGGTGGCATGGCGACGCGAGGTCGAAGACACCGAGGGCACGCAGCTGATCGCCCCCGAATGGGACTGGCGGCGCGACCTCGGGTAGTCCGCCGCGTGAGCCGGGCTCGTCCGCTGTTCGACGGCGAGACCACACGACGAGATCAAGGGAGCAAGAGCATGATCGGCCACATCGGGAGCGTCGAGGGCCAGCCGCTCAGCGGCGAGGACATCGAGGGGGTCGTCAAACGACTGCTGGTCGGGCCGGCCGACGGCTGGCAGGGCTGGGCGCTGCGCCTCTTCGAACTGGCGCCGGGCGGCCACACGCCACGCCACCATCATCCCTGGCCACACATCAACTACATCACGGCGGGCCGCGGCATCCTGCACATCGACGGGACCGACAACGCGGTCGAGGCCGGCTCGTTCGCCTACGTGCCGGCCGGCGCGACGCACCAGTTCGGCAACGCAGGCGACGAGACGTTCGCCTTTCTGTGCATCGTGCCCGCGGAGGGCGAGAGCTAGAGGCGACCCGGCCCGCGTCGGGGACAAGCCGCCGCGCAGCGGGCGCGGCGACACCGGCCCCGCCGGGAGCTGTGCCCTACAGGAACTCGTAGAGCGGGAAGGCCTCGAGCAGGTCGATGACCTCCTCGCGGATCTCCGCGAGCACGGCCGGCTTGCCGCGGGCCGCCATGGCGCGCAGGATCAGGCGCGCGGTCTGGCGCATCTCGACCTCGGTGAAGCCGCGTGTGCTCACCGCCGGCGAGCCCACGCGCAAGCCGCTCGCCACGTTCATGGCGCTCTCGTCGAAGGGCACCACGTTGCGGTTGGCGGTGATGTTCACCGATTCGAGCAGCTCCTGGCATTCGATGCCGTTCAGGCCGGTGCCGCGCAGGTCGACCAGGGCCAGATGCACGTCGGTGCCGCCCGACACGAGACGCAGGCCGCCGTCTGCCAGCGACTCGGCGAGCGCCGCCGCGTTGGCCACGATCTGACGCTGCAGGCGGCGGAACTCCTCGCTGCGGGCGATGCGCAGGCAGACGGCTTTGGCCGCCACGACGTGAGCGAGCGGGCCTCCCTGCATGCCGGGAAACACGGCCCGGTCGATCGCCCGGGCGTACTCCTTGCGACACATGATGAGGCCGGCGCGCGGTCCGGTGAGCGTCTTGTGCGTGGTCGAGGTGACGACGTCGCAGAAGGGCACCGGGTTCGGGTGCAGCCCTGCCGCGATGAGGCCGGCGATGTGGGCGATGTCGGCCAGCAGCAGGGCGCCTACCTCGTCGGCGATCTCGCGAAAGGCGCCGAAGTCGATGGTGCGCGGGTACGAGCTGTAGCCGCAGATGATGAGCCTGGGCCGGTGCTTGAGGGCCAGCTCGCGGACCTCGTCGTAGTCGATCGTCTCGGTGTCGCGACGCACGTGGTAGGGCACCGCGTTGTAGATGACGCCGGAGAGGTTCAGGTTGAGGCCGTGCGTGAGGTGGCCCCCGTGAGCCAGCTCCATGGCCATCAGGGTGTCGCCCGGATCGAGCAGGGCGAAGAGCGCGGCCAGGTTGGCCGAGGAGCCGGAGTGGGGCTGCACGTTGGCGTGCTCGGCGCCGAACAGTTCCTTGCAGCGGTCGATGGCGAGCTGCTCGACGGCGTCGATCACGTCGCAGCCGCCGTAGTAGCGAGCCCCGGGATAGCCCTCGGCGTACTTGTTGGTGAGCACCGAACCGGTGGCCTCGAGCACCGCCCTGCTGGCGAAGTTCTCTGAGGCGATCAGCTCGAGCGTCTCCTGCTGGCGGCGCAGCTCGGCGCGCAGCAGTTCGTTCAGGTCGGGATCGAGCTCGTAGAGGGGCTCGCGCCGCCACTCCTTACCCACGGGGTTCACGCGAACGCCCTCCTCGAGTCGCCGTGTCCGGGGATCGGCGCGCCACCGGAAAGCGACGCCGCCGCCGCTCATCTTACCAAGCGGCTCGACCGCGGCCTACCCCCGCATGCGCGTGCCGGCGGGATCGTGGAACGGCTGCTCGGACAGAGTGGCCGGCACGCTCGTGCCGGCCACATCGACGGCAACGATCCCTGGAGCGCCGTTCGGGTCGGCGGCCGCGTCTCCGGCGACGGCCGCGCCCGGAAGCTCGCCGGGCGCGGCCTCGACGAGGGCGAGGCCGACGGCTGCGCCGACGGTATGGCCGTAGGCGCCCGACGTGACGCGACCCACGACGGCGCCTGCCAGCAGCAGCGACTCTCCGCCGTGAAGCAGGGCTTGGGGATCGTCGAGCTTCACCCCGACGAGACGCCGGCGCGACGGACCGGCGGCGCGGTCGCGCAGCGCCGCGCGGCCAACGAACTCGGTGTCCTTGTCGAGGGCGACGGTGAAGCCGAGACCCGCCTCGAACGGCGTGTCGGCGGGACCCATGTCGGCGCCCCAGTGGCGAAAGCCCTTCTCGGCGCGCAGGCCGTCGAGGGCGTGGTAGCCGCCCGGCCGCAGGCCGAACGGGGCGCCGGCCGCCATGAGGTCGTCGTAGAGGGCCGGCAGCGATTCGGCAGGAGCATAGAGCTCCCAGCCCAGTTCTCCGGCGTACGAGATGCGCAGGGCCAGGCACAGCGCGCGGCCGACCTCGATCCTCTTCCCCATGCCGTACGGGAAAGCGGCGTCGTCGAGCGCCGCGCCGGTGAGCGTAGCCAGCACGTCGCGCGAGAACGGGCCCGTCAGGCTCAGCACGCCGAGGGCCGAGGTGACGTCGACGACGACGGCCGGATCGCCGTGGCGCGTGAGCCAGGGCAGGAGCTTGCTCTGCGTCGTGGTGGGCGCGACCACCAGGAAGTCGTCGGGCGCCAGGCGTGTCACGGTCACGTCGGCCTCGATGCCGCCGCGCTCGTTCAGCAGGCAGGTGTAGGTGACGGAGCCCGGTGCGCGATCGAGATCCGACGAAAAGAGCCGCTGCACGGCGCCGAGCGCCGCCGCACCCTGCACCCGGAACTTCGCAAACGACGACAGGTCGAACAGGGCGGCCGCCTCGCGTGCCGCGCGATGTTCCGCCGCGGCGGCCGCGAACCAGTTCTGGCGGCCGTACGAGTAGCGGTAGACGGGCGCCGTGCCGGGCGGCGCGAACCAGTTTGCCCGCTCCCAGCCGGCGGTCTCGCCGAAGCACGCTCCCGCCGCGGCGAGGCGCTCGTAGAGCGGCCCGCGCCGCAGGCCGCGCGCGGTCTCCGGCTGCAGGTTCGGCCAGTGCATCGCGTAGAGCCGCCCGAGCGACTCCCGCGTGCGTTCGAACAGGAAGGCGGCCGTGGTCTGCTCCGGAGAGAAGCGGCGCACGTCGACCTCGGCCACGTCGGTCACCGGTGAGCCGGCGTCGATCCAGGCGGCGAGGGCGCGGCCCAGGCCGGGCCCGAGGATGATGCCCTGCGAGTTCAGACCGGCGGCCACGAACAGCCCCGCGATCTCGGCCGTCTCCCCGAGCAGGAACGCACCGTCGGGCGTGAAGCTCTCGGGAGCGTTCAGGAAGTGTTCGACGGCGGCCTTGCGCAGCGCCGGCACGCGCAGCCGGGCTTTGGCCAGCGACGGCTCGAAATGACGCCGGTCGGGCTTGAACTCGCCGAAGGCGAAGTCGGGCGGGATCGAAGCCAGCGTGCGCGGCTTGCCCTCGGGTTCGAAGGCGCCGACGACGAAGCCGCCGCGATAGTGGCGCACGTAGACGTGACCGTCGAGGTCACGCAGGATCGGCAGGTCGCGGTCGGCCCCCTCGACAAGCCCCGTCTGCACCCACATGTGCTCGGCGGCGTGCAGGGCGAGGCGCACGCCGGCGAGTCCCGCCACGGCGGGCGACCAGAGGCCGGCGGCGATCACCGCGACCTCGCACTCGATCGTGCCGCGGTCGGTCTCGACACCGGTCACTCGAGACCCCTCGCGGCGCAGGCCGACCACACGGCAGTCCTCGACAAACCTCACGCCGAGCTCAAAGGCCGCTTTCGCGGTGGCCAACGCCGCCACCCCGGGATTGACGGTCGCATCGCCCTCGAACAGCGCCCCGCCGACGAGGCCCCGCACGTCGACCGGAGGCCAGGCCTCGGCGATCTCGGCCGGCCCGAGCCGGCGCGCCGGCAGACCGTGGTGGCGCGCCATGGCCAGGGCGTAGTCGAGCTCCGTCATGCGCTCCGGGGTCTGGGCGATCGACAGGGAACCGCTCTCGTAGTAGCCGGGATCGATGCCCGAGCGTGCGGCGAGGGCCGCGTAGAAGTCGCGACTGTACATCGCCATCTCGGTCTGTGCGTGAGTGCCTCGCGTGCGAGTGACCAGGCCGGCCGCGTGCCAACTGGTGCCGCAGCCCACGCGGCCGCGCTCGAGCACGACGGTGTCGCGCCAGCCGAGCTCGGCCAGGTGAAAGGCGACCGAGGCCCCGACGATGCCGCCACCGATGACGACGGCGCGGGCACGAGCGGGCGGATCGTCGACGGCACGCGGGTCGAACGAGCGCGCGCTCAGCGTGGCGTCGCGCAGGTGCTCGGGCGGGTGGTTCGGGGCCGGGTCACGCAGGCGATCGGGCGGCTCGCTCATGGGGCTCCTCGTGCGAAGGGCATCGTTGATCGCTCGCTTGATACCCGGCAGAAGCCGCCTGGCGGCTGTTGGATCGGGCGCGCCCGGCGCGGACGGAGCGCCGGGCCTAGCGGCGCGGCGTCGCGATCGCTTCGAGTCCGCTCGGCACCTCATCGGCCGCGTCGTCGTCGGCCGCGTCGAGCCTGGCGCGCCGGGCGTTGCGGATGCGGCGCAGCTCAAAGCCGGCCCAGAGCGCGATCAGCACGGTGGCGACCCCACCGATCCCCAGAGCGACCCGCACGCCGAAGTGCGCCGCGATGAAGCCGATCAACGGCGAGCCGATCGGCGTGGAGCCCAGGAACACCATCGCCCAGAGCGCCATCACTCGTCCCCGCATGGCGCCGGTCGAGTGGAGCTGGAGCAGGGCGTTGGCCGTGGCGATGAACATGATGCTGAACACGCCCATCGGCACGAGCAGGACGAAGGCGAACGACAGGGTCGGCGCCGCCGCGACGGCGAGGATGAGCGCGCCGAACGCGAGGGTGACACCCACGAGCAGCTGGTAGCTCGGTCGGCGGCGCGAGGCGATGATGAGCGCGCCGGCAAGGGCGCCGATGCCCATGGCGGTCATCAGGGCGCCGAGAGTGCCCCCGCCGCGATGGAAGAGATCGCCGGCGTACAGAGGCAGGACCACGCTGAAGTTGTAGGCGAGCGTCCCGATGACGGCCATCATCACCAGCGGCACGCGCAGCTCCCAGTCGTGCCAGGAGTAACGCAGCCCGGCCCGGATCTGGCCCTTGGCGCGGCCGACCGGCGGGCGGCGGTGCAGCTCCGCGGCTCGCATGGCCCAGAGCGCGGCGATCACCGCGGCAAAGGAGACGGCGTTGGCCAGGAACGCCCACGAGATGCCGGCGGTGGCGATCAGCAGACCGGCGATCGCCGGACCGACGATGCGCGACGCGTTGACGATGACGCTGTTCAGACCGACCGCGTTGGTGAGGTCGTCGGGCCCCACCATCTCGATGGCGAAGCTCTGGCGCGAGGGGTTGTCGACGACGTTGATGAAGCCGTAGACGAGCGCCAGCGCCCACACCATCCAGAGCCGCACGGCCCCGCTGGCCACCAGGGCGAAGAGCACGGCGGCCTGCACGGTGAACGCGGTCTGCGTGACGAGCAGGACGCGGCGCTTGTCGAAGCGGTCGGCCACGAGACCGCCGAGCAGGCCGAAGGCGAGCACCGGGAGGAACTGGAGCGCCATCGTGATGCCCAGGTAGAAGGCGTTGTGCGTGAGCTCGTACACGAGCCAGCTTTGGGCCGTGGACTGCATCCAGGTGCCGCTCTGCGAGATCGTCTGGCCGAAGAACCAGAGACGGTAGTTGCGCGTGCGCAGCGAGCGGAACATGCGCGCGACGAGCGCGGGCTCCCTGGGCGTGCCGGCTGTGACGGGAACGCCGCTCAACGATCGTCCTCGAGCAGGCGCTCGAGGACCGGCAGCGCCTGGCGGACCACGGCGACCTCAGACGCCTCTAGCCTGGCGAGGCGCCTGGCCAGAAAGGCGGTCTTGCGCGTGCGGGTGCGCCGCACTACGCGGGCTCCGGCGGTCGTCAAGGTGACACGCGCCACCCGGCGATCGGCCGGGTCGGCTTCACGCCGCACGAGTCCTCGTCGCTCGAGCGTGGCCACCATGCGGGTCACGCTCGGCGGCGTGACACGCTCGCAGGCGGCCAGACCGCCCAGCGTGATCGGACCGCGCAGCTCGATCGTCACGAGCGCCGAGGTCAGCGACGGGCTCAGGTCGTCGGGGGTCTGGCTGCGCAGGCGGCGGGCCAGACGGTTGAGCACGAGGCGCAGCCGGGCGGCGAGCTCGGGCTCTGCCACTTGGGTCGGCACGACGGCTTCGAGCGGCGTGGGTGCGGGTGTCCGTCTGGTCGGCACAGCAATAGTTTACCACGTTAATTACTCACAGGAAACAAATTGACCGTGCCCGCCCTACGCGGCGGCGGCCTGCTCCCCTCGGCCGGCCAGCAGGGCGCGGGCGCGAGCCGCCCGGGCGGCCGCTGTCAGCGCCGCGATATCGTAGACGCCGTAGTGTCGGCGTCCGTTGATGAAGAACGTGGGCGTACCGGTGACGCCGCTCAGATCCGCCCCATCCACGTCGCGGGCGATGTGAGCCGCGCCCGCGTGGCGGCGCAGGTCGTCCGCGAAGCGTCCCTCGTCGAGACCCAGCTCGCGCGCGTAGGCCATCAGGTCGGAGACGCGCAGGCTGGGATCCTGGTGGGCGAGCAGGCGATCGTGCATCTCCCAGAACGCGCCCTGGGCCGCCGCGGCCTCGGCCGCCTCGGCGGCGAGCTGCGCCGTCGGGTGCACGTCGTTCAGGGGCAGATGGCGCCACACGTAGCGCACGTCGCCCGCGCCTGCCAGCAGCTCCCGGATGACCGGCTCCGCGCGGCCGCAGTACGGACATTCGAAATCGGCGTACTCCACCACCGTGACCGGCGCGCCGAGGGGCCCGCGGATATGGTCGAGCTCGTCGTCGACGGCGACGGCCAGGTCGACGATGGGCTCCGACGAGCCGAGCAGGGCGCGTATGCGAAAGCGCTTCGGCAGCAGATCTGTCACGCGAAAGACGGTCCAGGTCGAGACGGCGGCGAGCGCGGCGGCGCTCAGCACGCCGAGCTTGGCCTCCTGGAGCTGGGTGCCGCTGAAGGCGAGCGACGAGACGAGCAGCGAGACCGTGAAGCCGATGCCGGCCACGGCGCCGCCGCCGATCACCGCCGCCCAGCCGACCGGCGGCCGCAACCGGCCGCGGCTCAGCCGGCTCATGAGCCACGACCCGCCCACCACGCCGGCCGGCTTGCCGACGACGTACCCCACGATGATGCCCAGGGTGATCGGCGAGCTGAAGGCGCGAGCGAGAAACCCGCCGCCGACCGCGATGCCGGCGTTGGCGAGGGCGAAGAGCGGCACGATCAGGTAGCTCGTCCACGGGTGGAACCGCTGGGCCAGGCGCTCGTTGGGCGAGATGGCCGACTCGACACCGGTGCGGGCCGCCCGCGCGAGCTCGGGCGTGGGCTGCTCGCGGAACAGGCGAAAGCGCTCGCTCGCGCGCTCGAGGTCGGGCCGAGCCGCCGGGTAGGCGTACACCAGCAGCCCGAGCACGAGGCCGACCACGACCGGGTCGACGCCCGACTCGAAGAACGCGATCCAGGCGGCCAGGCCGAGGGCCGCGTAGACGGCGCCCAGCCAGCGTCCCGCCGATCGTACGGCGAAGACCAGGCCGAGCAGCGCGAGGCCGACCAGCAGCGGCGTCAGGGTCAGCGAGGTCGTGTAGACGGTCGCGATGACCACCAGGGCGACCAGGTCGTCGACCACGACCACGGTGAGCATGAAGGCGCGCAGCCGATCGGGGAAGCGCGGCCCGAGCAGCACGAGCAGGCCGAGGGCAAAGGCCGTATCGGTCGACATCGCGGCGCCCCAGCCGTGAGCTCCGGGACCGCCGGCGTTGATCGCGAGGTACAGCAGCACGGCCACCGCCATGCCCGACAGTCCGGCGACGATGGGCAGCGCCGCGCGACGGCGCTCGCGCAGCTCGCCCAGATCGAACTCGCGCCGCGCCTCGAGCCCCACGACGAAGAAGAAGAACGTCATGAGGCCGTCGTTCACCCAGTGACGCAGGTCCTGGGCGATGCCGACGGAGCCCAGCCGCACCGCCAGCGTCGTGCGCCACAGGGTGTCGTACGACGAAGGGTCGAGGTTCACCCAGAGAAGCGCCGCGACCGTGGCCGCCAGCAGGATGGTGGCGCTGCCGGTCTCGGTGCGCAGGAACTCGCGCAGCGGGGTCTCCAGGTTGCGCGTCCAGGCCGTGCCGCGCGACAGCGGCGTCTCGGGGGCCTCAGCCACCGGGATCCCGGTATGTGGCGGTCTGTTCCGTGAGGTTCGTCATGCGAGTCGAGCGAACGCCTTGTCGGTCTATGACCGAAGGGGTCGACTGACCTCCTCTTCCCCGCTCGCCTGCGTTCACGCCGTCGCGGCGGTCGCGCGCGGCGCGCGAGACAGTCTCCCGTGGGCAGGGTGGTATCGTCGGCGCATGGAGACGACGACGCCCGCCGACGAGGGGAGCACGGCAGAGCCGGAGCGCCCGTCCGACCTCGACATGCGCTTCGCCGCTGCCGGCTTTCGGCTGAGCGACCTGCTGGTCGCGCTGATCGCGTTCGACCGGCGCGAATGCGGCGAGAACTCGTCGTTTTCGTACATCGTGCCGACCGAACCGTACGGTACTGCGCTGCTCGAGTCGGCAGACCGCGCGCCGCGCGCGCGGCTGGCGAAGCTGGTGCGCGCGATCGAAGCCGACGCCGGCTGGCTGTTCCTGCCGTTCTGTGTCTTCGGCGACGACCAGGTGCGCTGCGCCGACGGCGCCAGGGTCGCCCGCCGACCCCCGCGCGAGCGCGGCGACGACTGGCTGTCGCGCGCCCGGTCCGGCGACTGCGCCGGAGTGATCGTCGGCCGCGACGGGGCCACGATCGTCGCGCGACCCGCCTTCAACGGCTGGAGCGGCGGCGACAGCGTGATCGCCGTGCTCGACGAGCTCGGCGGCCTGCGCGGTCCGCTGCGTGCCTTCGTCGCCTCGTTTGCGAAACGCTGAAGCGGCGACCGGGCTGGACGCCGGCGGTTCCCGGCCGGCGCCGGCCGTTACGACGAGCGCGAGGGGCCAGACCCCTTCAGTCGAGCTCCGGGTACCCGCTGAAGAGATGGTCCGGGTCGTACCGCTCGCGCACCTCGCCGAGACGCCGCCAGGCCGCGGGCGTGTAGCAGCCGGCGGCGGCGCCCGGACGCGAGACCAGGTCGGCCTCGCCGGCATACGAGCCCGAGACGAGCGGCCCGAGCCCCGCGACGGTCTCGCGCAGCCAGGCGACGTTGGCGGTCGCGGCGGCCGGCTCGTCCCACACCGCGTAGAGCGAGACCGAGATCCGGCCCAGGGCCGCGAACGCCGCCGGCGCCGCGGCCACCGCCGGCGGCTGCGCCGGGGCGATGGTGGCGAGCATCCACGAGGAGGCGCTCGGGGCGGGCCGCCGGGCCGCCCCCGGCGCCGCCAGCACGAGCGCCGGCTGCGCGGCGCAGGACAGACCCGCGACCGCGGGCCGGCGCCCCGCGGGCAGGCGAGCGCCGGCCGCCTCGTACAGCACGTGCTGGGGCGTCTCGCGGCGCGCTTCGCTCTCGAGAAAACCGCTCGCCCCGATGCCCTGCTCGAAGGGGGCGAGCAGGCC
>Ga0335080_10002510_pt1 | contig 18359 bp, 14 predicted proteins | sample Lox_Sample_34_FD_206720 | JGI IMG/M metagenome (GOLD analysis project Ga0335080, IMG submission 206720) | Soil microbial communities from Loxahatchee National Wildlife Refuge, Florida, United States - Lox_Sample_3.4 | ecosystem: Environmental > Terrestrial > Soil > Wetlands | place: USA...
GGCTTGGCGACGAAGCCGTCGTAGCCGGCAGCCAGGGCGCGACGCTGATCCTCGACGCTGGCATACGCCGTCAGAGCCAGCGCGGCCACGCGTTCGGCGCTCGCCTCGGCATTCTGGCGCAGCCTGCGGATCAGGGAATAGCCATCCTCGAACGGCATCCCGATGTCGCTGACTACGACGTCGATGCCCCCCTGCTCGATTCGAGCGAGCGCGTCCCGCACGTTCTGCGCCGGATGCACCACCGCACCCGCGGCGCGCAGCGCGCTTGCGATTGCTTCCCGCGCATCGGGGTCGTCGTCCACGACCACGAGCTGCAGGTTCTGAAGCTGCCCGCTCGGCGGTGCCGCGCGCAGCAGACGCGCTCGTGCCGTCGTCAGGTTCGAGAGCCCTCCCTGCTGCGCCCCCTCGGGCAGGCGCACTACGAACGTCGCGCCTTCGCCGGGTCCGGCGCTGTGAGCTTCGACCGAGCCCTGATGCAGCACCACCAGGTGGCGGACGATCGCGAGCCCGAGGCCGAGCCCCGACTCGGGCCGCGTGGTCGACGAGTCCGCCTGCTGGAAGCGCTCGAACACGCGCGGCAGGAAGTGGGGCTCGATGCCGCGGCCGGTGTCGCTGACGCGGATCTCGACGCCAGCGGGCTTCTGCTCGACGTGGATGTCGGCCCGGCCGAGCGCCGGCGTGAACTTCACCGCGTTCGAGAGCAGGTTCGAGATCACCTGCTGGATGCGCGCCGGATCGGCCTCGATCGGGCGCAGCGTGGGATCGACGTGGGCAGTGACTCGCACCTCTTTGGCTTCCGCCGCGGCGCCGATCGCGTCGAGCGCCGCCCCGACCGATTGCTTCAAGTCCACGATGCCCTTCTCGAGCTGCATCTTGCCCGAGATGATGCGCGACGGGTCGGTACGCCGGTGATGTCGATGATCGCGATGCTTGCGCCGGTCGCGACGATCTTGCCGAGCAGGCTCTCCATCACGATCTGCGTGCGCGCGCTGTCGAGCGTACCGATCAACGGCAGCGCCAGCACGCCTTGCCACAGCTCGACCACCGGCGTCGACAGCTCGAGCATCTCCTGCTGCTGGCGCGAGATCACTTCCTCGCGGCCGGCCTGGTAGGTCTCGCTCGTGATCAGGCCCAGGCCGTCGATCACGTTGCTGGCCTGCCAGAGTGAGTCGCCCAGACCCTCGGCGTCGCGCGCGAACGCCGCGCGCAGCCGGTCGAAGAGCGGCTGCTTCAGCGAGAAGACGAAGGTCGCCGTCTCGCTGGGTGAGTAACCCTGGCGCGCGCGCGAGCGCGAGACCTCACCCAAGAGCTCGCGGGTCTCGGTCCACTCCGGGCGCGCGATGTCGGGCGTGGCGTCCGTGCTGGCGAGCGCCCCGCGCATGGCCGACAGGAACCGACGTGACTGATCGCGCAGCTCGAGGTCGCTCATCAGGTCGCGGCGCAACGTGACCGCAGTGAGCTGATAGCGGAGCCACTCGTCCAGAAGTCCGGACTCGTCCTTCGCGATCGCGTCGCGCAGAGCATGGGGGGTGCTCATGGCAGGGGATCTCCTCGAGAGGAGTCTACGGCGAGAGCAAACTTCATTCCTAGTGGGTCGAAGCAGCCCCCGGTGTAAATTGCAGAAAGTGTCTCAGGCCAGGACGTCGCGCATGGCGTAGACACCGGGGGCGCGGCCGACGAGCCAGCGCGCCGCCGCCAGCGCGCCGGCCGCGAAGTTGTCGCGCGAGAGCGCGCGGTGCGCGAGCTCGATCCGCTCGCCCGGGCCGCCGAAGTACACCGTGTGCTCGCCCACCGAGTCACTCAGGCGCAACGACTGGATCCCGATCGCCTGTGGGTTGCGCCGGCCGGTCTGGCCCTCGCGCGCGTAGACCGCAACGTCTTCGAGCTTCTGGCCGCGCGCTTCCGCCGCGCGCCGGGCCAGCGCCAGCGCGGTGCCGCTTGGGGCGTCGACCTTCTGGTCGTGGTGCATCTCGCAAAGCTCGATCTCGTAGCCCGCCAGCCGGCGCGAGGCCTCGGCGACCAGCTCGAGCAGGACCGCGATGCCCATCGAGAAGTTCGCGGCGCGCACGATCGCGATCCGCTGGGCCGCGCGTGCGATCCGGGCGTCGACCACGGCGTCGAGACCGGTCGTGCCGACCACGAGTGGCAGCCCACGCGCCTCAGCGGCCTCGAGCAGCTCGAGCGTCGAGGCGGGGCTCGAGAAATCGATGCCCACCTCGGCCTCGGCGCAGGCCGCGCGCGCGTCGGAGCCGAGCTTCACGCCCGGCGCCAGCTCTTCGCCCAGGCGCGGATGCCCGGCGCGCTCGAGCACGGCGCCGAGCCGCAGATCGGTCGAGCCGGCGATCTCGCGCACCAGGCTCAGGCCCATGCGCCCGCAGGCCCCGACCACCAGCACGCGGGTCATGCGCGCGGCAGCTCGGCCAGCGCGGCTTCGAGGCGCTCGCGATTGGCCTTCGAGATCTCGGTCAGCGGCAGCCGCAAGGTCGGATTGGGAATGCGGCCCAGGATCGCGAGCGCGGTCTTCACCGGGATCGGATTCGACTCGATGAACAGCGACTGAGTCACCGGCAGGAGCTCGTAGTGGAGCTTGCGCGCGCGCGCGTGGTCGCCCGAGCCGTGGGCGCGGACCAGCTCCGCGGCCGCGGCCGGCGCGATGTTCGAGACGGTCGAGATCGCGCCGCGCGCGCCGATCTCGAGCAGCGGCAGCGTGAGCGCATCGTCGCCGCACAGCACCGCGAAGCCGGGTGCCACCTGCGCGAGTGTCTCGGAGGTGGCGATCAGGTCCGCGCCGCACTCCTTGAGACCCGCGATCCCGGGCACGCGCGACATGCGCGCGATCGTCTCCGACTCGAGCCGCGACGCGGTCCGGCCCGGGATGTTGTAGGCCAGGATCGGCAGCCGTGATTCCTGCGCCACCGCCCGGTAGTGCTGGAAGATCCCCTCCTGAGTCGGCTTGTTGTAGTAGGGCGAGATCAAGAGCGCCGCGTCGGCGCCGGCGGAGCGCGCGGCCGAGGTCAGCTCGATCGCCTCGCGCGTCGAGTTCGAGCCCGAGCCCGCGATCACGGGCACGCGCTTGCGCGCGACTTCCACCACGTGCCGCACCACGCGCACGTGCTCCTCGTGCGAGAGCGTCGCCGCCTCGCCGGTCGAGCCGCAGGGCACGAGCCCGTCGATGCCGCTCGCGATCTGCCACTCGCACAGCTTGGCCAGCGCGTCGAGGTCGAGTGACCCATCGGAAGTGAAGGGAGTCACGAGCGCCGTGTACGTGCCTGCCAATGTCAGGGCCATGAGAGCTCTCCGTCGAAGACGTGGGCCGCGGGCCCGGTCATGTAGACCGGTCCGTCGTCCTTGGGCCAGCGGATGCGCAGCACCCCGCCGCGCAATCGGATCCGAACGTCGCGCGAGGCCCGCCCGGAGAGCACCGCGGCCACGCCGGCCGCGCAGGCGCCGCTGCCGCAGGCCAGAGTCTCTCCCGAGCCGCGCTCCCAGGTGCGCTGCTCGAGCTCGCCGGGGCCGCGCACGGCCACGAACTCGACGTTCACGCGCTCGGGGAAGAGCTCGTGGTGCTCGATCCGCGGGCCCAGGCGAGTCACCGGGTAGTCCTCGGGGTCGTCCACGAACACCACGCAGTGTGGGTTGCCCATCGACAGCGTGGTGACGCGCAGCCGCTCGCCGTCGACGTCGAGTGGCACGTCCACGAGCGGTGCGGCGCCGGCGATGCGCGTGGGGATCTTGGCGGGCTCGAGCACGGGCCGGGTCATCTCCACCTCGACCTGGTCGTCCCCCAGCCAGCGCGGCGTGACCACGCCGGCCAGCGTCTCGACGCGAATCACGTCGCGCTTCGTGAGTCCCTGGTCGCGCACGTACTTCGCGAAGGCGCGGATGCCGTTCGCGCACATCTCGGCGGTGCTGCCGTCGGCGTTGCGGATCGCCATGGCGAAGTCGGCCTCGCGCGAGGGCCGCACGAGCAGCAGCTGGTCGCCACCGATGCCGAGCCGCCGGTCGAGCGCGAAGCGCGCGAAGGCGGACCAGTCAGCGACCGGATCGCCCTCGAGACAGTTCACGATCACCAGGTCGTTCCCGGCGCCGTGCATTTTCGCGAATGGAATCTTCCGGGCGGTCACGGCGCGGACTCGTCGCGCGGCGCGATCGGCGTGTTGGGGTCGGTGTCGGGTGGAGCTTGCTGCGCGGGCGCCGCACCGGCTTGCGCTGCGGCGGCCTTCTCCGGGATCGCGCGCTCCACCGGCCCGTACTTCCCGCAGGCGAGCGACGCGCACAGCGCCGCGGCGAGCATGGCGGAGAACACGCGCGTCACGACCCGGCCTCCGCCAGCTCACGGCGCGTGCGCGCGAGCTCGTCGCGCGCGGCGGCGAGCGCTTGACTCACCCGCGCGCGGGAGGGCGCGCCGGTGGCGCTCCGCGCCTCGAGCGAGCGCTCCACCGAGAAGAACTCCGCGGGCGTGACGTCGAGCGCCGGATGGAACGAGCGCAGCGTGGCGTTCGAGAGCTCGGCCAGCGTGACTCCATCCGCCAGCGCGCGCGCCACCACGCGGCCCACGATTCCGTGCGCCTCCCGGAACGGCACGCCGCGCCGTACCAGGTGGTCGGCCAGGTCGGTGGCGATCAGCATCGGGTCACTCGCGGCGCGCGCCATCGCCGGAGCGTTCACCCGCAAGCTCGCGATCGCGCCGGCGAGCACTTCGAAACAGTCACGCGCGGTCTCGACCGCGTCGATCACCGGCGCCTTGTCCTCCTGCATGTCCCGGTTGTAGGAGAGTGGCAGGCCCTTCAAGGTGACCAGCAGGCTGACCAGGTCGCCGACCACGCGCCCGGTCTTGCCGCGCACCAGCTCCGCGGCGTCGGGGTTCTTCTTCTGCGGCATCAGGCTCGAGCCGGTGGCGAAGGCGTCGTCGAGCTCGATGAAGCCGAACTCACTCGAGCTCCACAGCACCAGCTCCTCGCACAGCCGCGACAGGTGCACCATCGCGATCGCGAGCGCGCCCATCACCTCGAGCGCGCCGTCGCGCGCCGAGACCGCGTCCAGGCTGTTGCGCGCGGGCTCCGCGAAGCCGAGCTCGCGCGCCGTGCTCTCGCGCTCGATCGGCAGCGTGCTGCCCGCGAGCGCGCCCGCGCCCAGCGGCGAGTGACTCATGCGCTTGCGCGCGTCCGCCAGCCGGCCGTCGTCGCGCGCCAGAGCCTCGGCGTGCGCCAGCCAGTGGTGCGCGAGCCGGATCGGCTGCGCCCGCTGCAGGTGCGTGTAGCCCGGCAGCACCACGTCCTGCTCGCGCTCGGCGCGTTCGATCAGCGCCCGGCGCAGCTCCGCCAGCGCGCCGCGCAGCTCGAGACAGTGCGTGCGCAGCCAGATCAAGAAGTCGGTCGCGACCTGGTCGTTCCGGCTGCGGCCAGTGTGGAGCTTGCCCGCGACCGGGCCCACCAGCTCGAACAGCCTGCGCTCGACGTTGGTGTGCACGTCTTCGAGCGCGGGGTCGAGCACGAAGCCGCCGCTCTCGAGCTCCTGTCCGATCTGCTCCAGGCCCTTCACCAGCTGCTCGGACTCGTCGGAGGTGATGATCCCCTGCCGGCCCAGCATGCGCGCGTGCGCGATGCTGCCGCGCACGTCCTCGCGGAACAGCTTCCCGTCGACGTGGACCGAGGCCGAGAACCGCTCCATCGCGGAGTCGGTGGACTTCTCGAAGCGTCCGCCCCAGGTCTTCGGCGAACCGCTCTGGGGCTTCTTGTCGGCCATGGCGCACCTCGGGCGGGTTTCGAGGATGCCGAGACGGGCGGGGGTGCCGCAAGGACCGCCCAAACCTACCCTACTCGCGTGCTGCGCGACTGGCTGCGCAATCCGACGGCTAGAGCGGCCGTCTTGGTCGCCATTCTGCTCGGGCTCGTCGGAGTCTGGGCGGCCGACGCCGTGTCTCGCCTGGAGGAGCGGGTCGAGAATCGGTTCCGTGGGCAGCTCTTCGCGGTGCCCTCGCGCGTGTACGCGCGCCCGGTGTCGCTGCACGTGGGGCTCGACATCGAGCGCCTGCGGCTGCGGGCCCGGCTCGAGCGCATGGGCTACGTGCCCGCCGTGGGCGCACACCCGGCCTTGAAGCCGGGGGAGTTCCTGCTGCGACCGGGTCAGCTCGAGGTGTTCCGGCGCGCGACTCACCTGCCCAATCGCAACGAGCCGGAGCGGCTCTACCACGTGCGGCTCGAGGGCGCGCGCGTCTCGGCGGTGCGCGATGCCGACGGCCAGCTCCTGCGCACGGCCGAGCTCGAGCCCGAAGTGATCGCCCAGTTCCACGGCGCCGAGCGCGCGGACCGCAAGCTCGTGGCGCTGTCGGACGTGCCGCCGATCCTGGTCGAGGCGGTGATCGCGACCGAGGACCAGTCCTTCTACGAGCACCACGGCATCCTGCCCTGGCGCATCGCGGGCGCGTTCGTCGCCAACCTGCGCGCCGGCAAGGTGGTGCAGGGCGGCAGCACGCTCACGCAGCAGCTGGTGAAGAACTTCTATCTGACGCGCGAGCGCACCTTCAGCCGCAAGCTCACCGAGGTGGCGATGGCGCTCTTGCTCGAGCGCAATCACTCGAAGCAGGAGATCCTCGAGGCGTACCTGAACGAGATCTACATGGGCCAGCGCGGCTCGGTCGCGATCCACGGCATGGGCGAGGCCGCGACTCACTACTTCGGCAAGCCCGTGAGTGATTTGACGCTGCCCGAGGCCGCGCTGCTCGCCGGGCTGATCAAGGGTCCGAACCTGTACTCGCCCTACCGCGCGCCCGAGCTCGCGCGCAAGCGCCGCGACCTGGTGCTCACCGCCCTGCGCGAGCAGGACAAGATCACGCGCGAGGCCTACGAGAGCGCGCTGGTCGCCGACCTGGGCGTGCGCGACGTGCCGCCCGACGAGAACCTCGCGCCCTACTACGTCGAGGAGCTGCGCGAGGAGCTCGCCGACCGCTACGGCGACGAGATCCTGCAGAGCGCCGGCATGTCGGTCTACTCGACGCTCGACCCCGAGCTGCAGCGCGCGGCCAACGAGGCCGTGACTCGTCAGCTCGCGAAGCTCGAAAAGGGCTACCCCGCGCTGCGCCGCAAGGACTCGCCGCTGCAGGCCGCGGTCGTGGCGCTCGAGCCCTCCACCGGCGAGATCCTGGCGCTGGTCGGCGGCCGAGACTACGGCAAGAGTCAGTTCAATCGCGCCGCCCAGGCGCACCGCCAGCCCGGCAGCGTGTTCAAGCCGGTGGTGCTGCTCACCGCCGTGGGTCACGCGAACGGTACGCCGGCGTTCACGCTGGTGTCGAAGCTCGACGACTCACCGCTCAGCTACAGTCAGCCCAGCGGCGTGTGGGAGCCGGTGAACTACGACGGCGAGTACCGCGGGCCGGTCACCGTGCGCCAGGCGATCGAGCAGTCATTGAACGTGCCGGTGGCGCGGCTCGGCATCGCCGTCGGTCCCGACAAAGTCATCGCCACGGCGCGCGCGCTCGGCATCGAGAGCCCGCTCCAGCCGGTGCCGAGCGTGGCGCTGGGCGCGTTCGAAGTGACCATGCTCGAGGCCGCGCGCGCCTACGCGGTGTTCGCCACCGGCGGGCTGCGGCCCGAGATCCGCTCCTACACCCAGGTGGTGCAGAGCGACGGCCGGGTGCTCGAGCAGCGCACGCTCGACGCGCCGCGCGTGTTCGACCCGGCCGACGTCTATCTGGTGACGTCGGCGCTCGAAGGCGTGGTCGACCGCGGCACGGGCGCCCCGCTGCGCGGGCTGGGCTTTCGCGGCGACATCGCGGGCAAGACCGGCACCAGCAGTGACTATCGCGACGCCTGGTTCATCGGCTACACGCCCGAGATCGTGATCGCGGTCTGGGTCGGCTTCGACGACGGCGCCAGCGTGAAGGTCACCGGGGCGACCGCGGCCCTGCCCATCTTCGCCGACGTGCTCGAGGCGGCCCGCGGCAAGGCCCCGGGCGCGGAATTCACGGTGCCGACGGGCGTCGAAACGGTGGAGGTCGATCCGCGGTCCGGCCTGCGCACCGCCCTCGGCTGCAGCGGCGGACCCGAGGTTTTCCTGTTGGGTACGGCGCCGGCGCAGAGTTGCGGCATCTTCGACTTCGCGAAGGGAACGCCCCCCCAGACGGCGAGCGGAAGCTCGCCTGCCCGGCCCAAGCCCAACATCTTTCAGCGCCTGTTCGGGTGGATCGGGCGATGAGTAAAAGCCTGTGATAGAGAGGCGCGCATGAGCCCGAAGCTCCGGACCCTGGCTCTCCTGATCTCCGTGATCGTTCCGCTCGACCAGCTGACCAAGTACCTGGTGGTGCGCAACGTGCCCTACGGCGGCTACGCCGTGCCGTTCCAGGCGCTCGATGGCTTCTTCCACATCACTCACTCGCGCAACCCCGGCGCCGCGCTGGGCCTGGCGCAGGGGGTGAACGTGTACTTCTTCGTGGCACTCACTCTGGTGGCGCTGGCCCTGATCGGCTCGTTCTTCCGGCGCATCGAGGCCGGCGACCGGCTCTCGGCGGTGTCGCTGGGGCTGATCGTGTCGGGTGCGATCGGCAACCTGCTCGACCGCGTCGTGCGCGGCGAGGTGATCGACTGGGCGCAGTTCAACCTGGGGCTGTTCATCTTTCCCGACTTCAACGTCGCCGACAGCGCGATCGTGATCGGCGTGGCGCTGCTCCTGCTCGACGTGGTGACTCAAGAGACCGAGGGCGGTGTCACTCCGAAGCGCGCGCCCGAAGAGCGCGACGGCTGACGCGCGCGGGCGTCGCTCTCGCCTACGTCGGGCTGGGCGCGAACCTGGGTGACCCCGCCGCCGCGGTCCGCGCCGCGCTGCGCGAGCTGGCGCGCTGGGGTCCACTGCGCGCGTCGTCGCTGTGGCGCACCGAGCCCCTGGGCGAGGCCGGCGATCCCTGGTACGTGAACGCGGTGGCCGAGCTCGCGACCGGCGGCACGCCGCTCGACTGTCTGCGGCGGCTGCGCGCGCTCGAGCGCGCGGCCGGTCGACCCGACCAGCGCCGGCGCTTCGCGCCACGCGTGCTCGACCTCGACCTGCTCTTGTTCGGCGCCGCCCGCGTCGATACGCCCGAACTCAGGCTGCCCCACCCCGGCCTGGCGCAGCGCCGGTTCGTGCTGGCGCCGCTCGCCGAGCTCGCGCCCGGGCTCGTGCCGCCGGGCGAAACCCGCAGTGTTGCCGAGCTGTTGCGGGACCTTGACGATCCCTTGCGAGTCGCGAACCTTGGCCCGGCAACGGAGGACCTGCGATGAAGTTCTTCCTCGACACCGCCAGCGTGAAAGACATCCGCGAGGGGGTCGCGCTCGGCCTGTGCGATGGCGTCACCACCAACCCGACGCTGCTCTCGAAAGAGAAGGGCGATCCGCGCGAGGTCGTGCGCGAGATCACCAAGATCTGCGACGGGCCGATCAGCGCCGAGGTCGTGTCACTCGACTCCGAGGGTATGGTCCGCGAGGGCCTCGAGTGGCGGAAGGTCGCCTCGAACATCGTGGTCAAGATCCCGATGACCACCGACGGCCTGAAGGCGATCCGCATCCTGTCGAGTCAGGAGATCCCGACCAACTGCACGCTGGTGTTCACGCCGATCCAGGCGCTGATGGCCGCGAAGGCCGGCGCCACCTACGTGTCGCCCTTCGTCGGCCGGCTCGACGACATCCAGCCCGACTCGGGCATGGCCGTGATCGCGCAGATCGTGGAGATCTTCGAGAACTACGACATCGCGACCGAGGTGCTGGTCGCGAGCATTCGCAACGTGAGCCACGTGATCGAGTCCGCGCGCCTGGGCGCGGACATCGCGACCATGCCGCCCGCCGTGCTCTTCTCACTCGCCAAGCACCCGCTGACCGACAAGGGCATCGAGCAGTTCCTGGCCGACTGGGAGAAGGTCAAGAACCGCGCCTAGGGCGTGATATCCTCGTCGCCCCTTGATCACCAAGCAGCAAGCTCTGGACTACCACCGGAAGGGCCGCCCGGGGAAGGTCCAGGTCGTCCCGACCAAGAGCGTCCTGACCCAGCACGACCTGTCGATGGCCTACACCCCCGGGGTCGCGGCGCCCTGCCTCGAGATCCAGAAGCACCCCGAGGAAGCCTTCAGCTACACCTCGCGCGGGAACCTGGTCGCGGTGATCACGAACGGCACGGCGGTGCTCGGGCTGGGGAACATCGGCGCCCTGGCCGGGAAGCCCGTCATGGAGGGCAAGGGCGTCCTCTTCAAGCGCTTCGCGGGCATCGACGTGTTCGACATCGAGATCGCGACCGAGAACCCCGAGCTCGTGATCCAGACCGTGAAGCTGCTCGAGCCGACCTTCGGCGGGATCAACCTCGAGGACATCCGCGCGCCGGAGTGCTTCGAGATCGAGGAGCGGCTGATCGCGGAGATGCAGATCCCCGTCTTTCACGACGACCAGCACGGCACGGCGATCATCAGCGGCGCGGCGTTCCTGAACGCGCTCGAGCTGACCAAGCGCCGGATCGAGGACGTGCGCGTGGTCGTGGCGGGCGCCGGCGCGGCCGGGATCGCGTGCGCCGACCTCTACGTGCACCTGGGCGTCGATCCCGCCAAGGTGCTGATGACCGACTCCAAGGGCGTCCTGTACGAGGGCCGGACCGACGGCATGAACAAGTACAAGGCACGCTACGTGCGAAAGACGCCCGCCCGCACCCTGGCCGATGCGCTGCGCGGCGCCGACGTGTTCGTGGGGGTCTCGTCCGCAGGCACCGTCACCGGTGAGATGGTCGCGGCGATGGGGCCCAAGCCGATCATCTTCGCGATGGCCAACCCCGACCCGGAGATCACCCCGGCCGAGGTTACGGCCGTGCGCGACGACGCGATCATCGCGACGGGGCGCTCCGACTACGCCAACCAGGTCAACAACGTGCTCGGCTTCCCCTTCATCTTTCGCGGCGCGCTCGACGTGCGGGCGCGCAAGATCAACATGGAGATGAAGATCGCCGCGGTTCACGCGCTGGCGGAGCTGGCGCGCATGGGAGACACCGGCATCCCCGACGCCGTGCGGCATGCGTATCCGAACGAGCGGTTCGATTTCGGGCCGGCCTACATCATTCCCAAGCCGTTCGATCCGCGGGTCCTGATCCACGAATCCATGGCCGTGGCCCAGGCCGCCATGCAGAGCGGCGTCGCGCGGCAGCCTGTGGATTTGGAAGACTACCGGCGCACCCTCGAGGCCCGGCTCGAAGAGATCGCGGCCCTCTGACTCGACGCTGCGCCTCGAGCGGCCGGAGAATCTGCGCATGGAGATCGAGACGCCCGAGTACGCGCTGCAGAACCCGCTGGCGACGCGCGCGCCGCTGAAGCGCAGCGACTCGTCGCACCCGTCGGCGGCCTTCTACGAAGAGTCGATCGAGCGCGGCCGCGAGCTGCTCGAGCGGCCCAAGCGCGGCGGCGGGCTGGCGCGCGTGCGCGTGCAGCACGCCAAGAACCGCATGACCGTGTTCGAGCGGCTGCGCGTGCTCACGACTCACGAGCCCAACCTGATGTGGCAGAACTGGGGCAAGGGCCTCGACGGCGCCTCGATCGTGACGGGCATCTTGTCGATCGGCGGCCGCGACGTCGCGGTCTACGGCCACGACTTCACGCTGCGCGCCGGCTCGATGGATGCCACCAACGGCGCCAAGCTCGCGCGTCTGATCTACATGGCCGCCGAGCGCGGCATCCCCTTGATCGGCATGAACGACTCGGCCGGCGCGTTCGTGCCCGCGGGCGTGGGCGGGCTCGACGGCTACAGCGAGGCGTTCACCGCGCTGCGGCGGATCTCGGGCGTGGTGCCCTGTATCTCGCTGATGTTCGGCTTCAACGCCGGCGGCGGCGCATATCTGCCGCGCCAGGGCTCGTTCATGATCCAGTGCGCCGAGACCTTCATCGGACTCACCGGCCCGGGCGTGGTGAAGTCGGCGATGGGCGAGGACGTGACCGCCGACGCGCTCGGCGGGCCGGGCGTGCACGGCGTGAACGGAGTGTGCGACCTGACCACGCCCGACGAGGTCGGTTCGCTGCGCACGGCGTTGCGCCTGCTCGCCTACCTGCCGAACAACAACCACGAGCTCGCGCCGTTCGCGCCCACGAGTGACCCGATCGACCGCTTCACGCTCGAAGAGGACATCCTCTTCCGCAAGACCTTCGACTCGGCCGCGGGCATGAGCGCGCCGCTCGACATCACGCTCTTCCTGCAGCAGATCGTCGACCACGGCGAGTATTTCGAGCTGCAGCCTTCGCGCGCGCGCAACATGATCACGACCTTCGGCCGGATCGGCGGCCACGTGGTCGGCTTCGTCGCGAACAACTCGGCGGTGGCGAGCGGCCAGATCGACGTCGACGCCGCGCGCAAGGCCACGCGCTTCATCCGCTTCTGCAACCTCTACAACATCCCGATGATCTTCCTCGAGGACGTGACCGGCTTCACGCCCGGCAAGGAGCAGGAGTCACGCGGGATCATCCTCGAGGGCCGCCGGCTGCTCGACGCGATCATCGACCTGCGCGTGCCGTCCATGACCTTGATCATCCGCAACGCCTTCGGCGGCGCCTACGCGGCCTACAACTCGCACTTCACCGGCGCCGACGCGGTGTTCGCGATGCCGATGTCGCGGATCGCGGTCATGGGTCCCGGCGGCGGCACCGAGTTCGTGTTCAAAGACGAGATCCGCGCGCTCGACGCCGACTTCAAGAAGGCGCTGGCCGACGGCATGGCCGAGGTCGAGGCGCGGCGCGCGCGCGACGCGGGGCTGAAGCTCCTGCGCGAGCGCTACGAGCGCGAGCTGATGAACCCGAACGAGGCGCTGTCGCTGGGCTCGGTGTCCCGCATCGTCATGCCCGGCACCAGCCGGCGCGTGCTCGGCGAGCATCTCGGCTTCCTGATGCGGACTTACCAGGCGTCGCCGATGAGCGGACCGCAGCGGGAGTTCGAATAGTGCTCGACCGCGATCTCATGCCGGGCCGCTTCGACCAGGCGCAGAGCCCGTGGCTGCGCTCGTTCACGCTCACTCAGCTGAAGGTGCTGGTGGTGTGCCGCGGGCCGGTGCGGCTGGAGGCGTTCCAGGTGTTCGACGAGATCGGCGTGCGCGAGTACGGCATGCTGCTCTCCGAGAAGGACTCGGTCGTCTACCCGCGCTGTCTCGCGCCCGAGCTGCGCGGCTTCCGCTTCCCGAACAACGTGCACCGCGTGCCCGACTACACCGGGGCGGGCCAGGAGCAGAAGCAGCGGCGCATCGCCGAGATCGTGGCGATCGCCAAGGACCACGGCTACACGCACGTGTTCGCGGGCTACGGCTTCATGGCCGAGGACGCCGAGCTCGTGGCCGCGATCGAGGCCGCGGGCGTCGGCTTCATGGGCCCGTCTTCGTCGGTGCTTCGCAAGGCCGGCGCCAAGGACGAGGCCAAGAAGCTCGCGCGCAGCCTGGGCAACGCCGTGATTCCCGGCGTCGACGACGTGAGCGCGCGCGCTCTCTCCGCCAGGCACCCGGACCGCGCGGCGCTGGAGAAGCTGGCCAAGAAGCACGCTCTCTCGTTCGCCTGGGACGCCCGGGCGAGTCTCTCCGAGAACGCCGAGTCACTCTTGCAGGCCGGCTACGCGAAGACGGTCGAGCTCGTGAGCATCGCCGAGCTGCAGGCCGAGGCCGAGCGCATCTGCAAGGAGATCTGGGCCGAGTATCCGACGCACCGCATCCGCTTCAAGTACATCGGCGGCGGCGGCGGCAAGGGTCAGCGCGTGGTCTCGAAGGCCGCCGAGATTCCCGCCGCCGTGATGGACGTGTGCGCCGAGTCCAAGGTCGTGGAGGCGGGCTCGAACCGGAACTTCCTGGTCGAGCTGAACATCGAGCGCACGCGCCACAACGAGATCCAGCTGATCGGCAACGGCCAGTGGTGCCTGTCGCTCGGCGGGCGCGACTGCTCGGTGCAGATGCACGAGCAGAAGCTGATCGAGGTATCACTCACGCGCGAGCTGCTCGAGCAGGAGCTGGCGTGCGCGACCGGCAAGGCGCGCGAGATCTTCGAGGGCGACCGCGAGTATCTCGCGCGCATGGAGGCCGAGAGCGAGAAGTTCGGCGAGGCCACCGGGCTCGACTCGGTCTCGACCTTCGAGTGCATCGTCGAGGGCTTCCACCACTTCTTCATGGAGATGAACACGCGCATCCAGGTCGAGCACGTGGTCACCGAGCTCGCCTACCGGCTGCGCTTTCAGAATCCCGACGACGCGACGGAGTGCTTCTACGTCGAGCGCCTGATCGAGGCAATGGCGCTCCTGGCCGCGCACGGCGCGCGCCTGCCCAAGCCCGAGCGGGTGCCGCGCTACGTGTCGGGCCTCGAGGTGCGGATCAACGCCACCAACCCCGCGCTGCAGCCGCACGCCGGCGGCTTGATCAAGAGCTGGTCGGCGCCGCTGCCCGACGAGATCCGCTTCGACCAGGGCATCGGCATCCGCAATCCCGACACTCACTCGTTCGTCTACTACAACGTGGCCGGCGCCTACGACTCGAACGTCGCGCTGGTGCTGACTCACGGCGACTCGCGGCGCGACAACTACGAGCGCATGGCCGAGATCCTGCGCCGCATGGAGCTGCGCGGCGACGACCTGTACACCAACCTCGAGGTCCACTACGGGCTGATCCAGTGGTTCCTGGGGCACGGCGTGATGGCCGAGCCGAACACGCGCTTCATGGCCGCGTATCTCGGCGCGGTCGGCGCGCTGGCGCAGCTCGCGAACGACGTCGACCTGGAGCTGGCCTGGCAGGAGCTCGTGCGCCGGCAGAAGAATCCCGACGCGCGCGCCGTGCTCGAGGCCAAGGAGACGCTCTTGCTGCGGCCGCTGGCCCGGCTGCTCGGGAACGCGCACCTGCTCGGCGGCTTCCTCGGCCGCTACGACGGCGAGCTGTGGAAGGCCGACGGCGACAAGGTGCGCTTCGCCCAGAATCCGGTGCGGTTCCTGGAGCGGCTCTACCACTTCCTCGACCTGGAGCCGCGCAGCGACAAGTCACCGGCGGAGCAGATCTGGGACCACGACGCCGAGGTGCTGGACGCCGCGCGCGAGTTCTACGCCGACATCGAGTCGCGCACCGGCGCCGCCGACTTCGCCGCGCTCGAGAAGCTGTTCGCGGGCAAGCCCGCCGCCGCGCTGTCCGGCGGCGACGCCAAGCTGTGGCGGCAGTGTCTCGCCGCGCACCGCGGCTTCCAGCTCGGGCTCGAGCTCCTGCTCGTGATTCCGCGCATCGGCGCGCGCTCGGGCTTCCTCGACGTGCGCCTCGACGACCAGCTCGGAGTCTCGTTCCCCGAGCGCTTCGCCGAGGCCAAGAGCGCCGCCGAGCTGGCGCGCGCGCTGGCGCCGGCGCCGGCGGCCGCCTCGGACGAGATCGTGACTCCCATGGCGGGCACGTTCTACGGCCGCGAGGCGCCGCACCTGCCGCCGCTGGTCTCCGAAGGCCAGCACTTCGACGCCGGACAGCCGCTGTTCGTGATCGAGGTCATGAAGATGTTCAACAAGGTGCTCGCGCCCTTCTCCGGCACCGTGGTGAAGTGTCTCATGGCCGAGCGCGACGGCAGCGTGGTGAAGAAGGGCGAACGGATCTTCCAGATCGAGCCCGACGAGCGGCGCGGGCCCGAGTCGCCGGCCGAGACCGCGCAGCGCCGCCGCGCGGCCACGCTGGCGCTGCTCAAGCCAGCGATTTCCCCCGAGTCATAGGAGCCTCCCGTGATCACCAGAGAGCAAGCGCTCGAGTATCACCGCAAGGGCAAGCCGGGCAAGATCGAAGTCACTCCGACCAAGAGCGTGCTCACGGCACGCGACTTGTCGATGGCTTACACGCCCGGCGTCGCAGAGCCTTGTCTCGAGATCCAGAAGCACCCCGACGACGCGTTCAAGTACACCTCGCGCGCGAACCTGGTGGCGGTGGTCACGAACGGCACCGCCGTGCTCGGGTTGGGCAACATCGGCGCGCTCGCCGGCAAGCCGGTGATGGAGGGCAAGGGCGTCCTGTTCAAGCGCTTCGCCGGGATCGACGTGTTCGACATCGAGCTCGCCACCGAGGATCCCGAGGAAGTGATTCGCACGGTGAAGCTGCTCGAGCCCACCTTCGGCGGCATCAACCTCGAGGACATCCGCGCGCCCGAGTGTTTCGAGATCGAGGAGCGGCTGATCCAGGAGATGGACATCCCCGTCTTCCACGACGACCAGCACGGCACCGCAATCATCTCGGCGGCCGCGTTCCTGAACGCGCTCGAGCTCACCAAGCGCCGGATCGAGGACGTGAAGGTGGTGTTCGCGGGCGCGGGTGCGGCGGGCATCGCCTGCGCGGACCTGTACGTGCACCTGGGCGTGCGGCCCGAGAACGTGCTCATGACCGACTCGAAGGGCGTGATCTACGAGGGCCGCAGCGAGGGCATGAACAAGTACAAGCAGCGCTACGCGCGCAAGACCGCCGCGCGCAGCCTGGGCGACGCGCTGCGTGGCGCGGACGCGTTCGTCGGAGTGTCTTCGGCCGGGCTCGTGACCAAGGACATGGTCAAGAACATGGCGCCCAACCCGATCATCTTCGCGATGGCGAACCCCGACCCGGAGATCACTCCGGCCGAGGTCGCCGCCGTGCGCGACGACGCGATCATGGCCACGGGCCGCAGTGACTACGCGAACCAGGTCAACAACGTGCTCGGCTTCCCGTTCATCTTCCGCGGTGCGCTCGACGTGCGCGCGCGCAAGATCAACATCGAGATGAAGCTCGCCGCGGTGCATGCGCTGGCCGACCTGGCCAAGCAGGGCGAGCAGGGCCTGCCCGAGGAAGTCCGGCTGGCGTACCCCGGCGAGCGCTTCGAGTTCGGTCCGACCTACATCATTCCCAAGCCGTTCGACCCGCGCGTGCTGATCTACGAGTCCACCGCGGTCGCCCGCGCGGCGATCGAGACCGGCGTCGCGCGCGTGCAGCTCGACCTCGACGAGTACCGCGAGCGACTCGAGCGGCACCTCGGGCGCTCGCGCGAGTTCATGCGCGGCGTGATCAACAGCGCGAAGGCCTCGCCCAGGCGCATCGTGTTTCCCGAGGGCAACGAGGAGCGCGTGCTGCGCGCGGTGCAGATCCTGCGCCAGGAGGAGATCTGCGAGCCGATCCTGATCGGCGTCGACCGCGAGATCCGCGCGCAGGCGGCGGGTCTCGGGATCGACCTCGGCGGCGTGCCGATCATCGACCACCGCGGCTCCGAGAAGCTGGTCTACTACCGCAAGGAGCTGGTCAGCCTGCGCCGGCGCAAGGGAGTCACCGACCGCGACGCCGAGCGGCTGCTCGGCCGCCGCGGCTACTTCGGGGTGATGATGGTGCGCATGGGCGACGCGCACGGCCTGGTCGCGGGACTCACCAAGAGCTACTCCGAGTCGGTGATGCCCTCGCTCGAGGTGGTGGGCCTGGCCGAGGGTCACTCGGTCGCTGCCGGCGTGTACGTGGTGATCCAGAAGGACCGCGTAGTGTTCTGCGCCGACGGCTCGGTGAACATCGATCCCACGGCCGAGCAGCTCGCCGAGATCGCGGGCCTGGGCGCGGAGACGGCGCGCTGGTTCGGCTTCGATCCGACGGTCGCGGTGCTGTCGTTCTCGAACTACGGCAGCGTGCGCAACGCGCATACCGAGAAGCTCGCGCGCGCGGTCGACCTGGCGCGCGAGCGCTGGAAGGACCTGAAGATCGACGGTGAGATGCACGCCGACATCGCGCTCGATCCCGAGCGGCGCGCGTCGCGCTTCGGCTTCGCCGAGATCAAGGGCGAGGCCAACGTGCTGATCTTCCCCAACCTGGACTCCGCGCACATCAGCACGCGGCTGATGGGCACGATCGGCGGCGCCACCGTGGTCGGTCCGATCCTGATGGGCATGCGCAGCCCGGTGAACTCACTCCAGCCGACGGCCACCGTCGACGACATCGTGAATCTCACCGCGATCACCGTGCTGCAGGCCCAGAAGGAGTACTGACTCTGAGTCCGGCCGCGCGGCTCCCGCCGTTCGAGAAGGTGCTGATCGCGAACCGCGGCGAGATCGCGGTGCGGATCGCGCGCGCCTGTCGCGAGCTGGGCGTGCGCTCAGCCGCCATCTACTCCGAGGTCGACCGCGACGCGCTGCACGTGCGGCTGGCCGACGAGGCGCACCCGTGCGGGCCCGCGCCCGCCGCGCAGAGCTATCTCGACATCGCGCGCGTGGTCGACGTGGCCCGGAAGTGCGGCGCGAACGCGGTCCATCCCGGCTACGGCTTCCTGTCCGAGAACGCCGACTTCGCGCAGGCCTGCAGCGACGCGAAGCTCGCGTTCATCGGCCCCAAGCCCGAGACGATCCGCGCCATGGGCGACAAGGTGATCGCGCGCCAGCGCATGCAGGCCG
>Ga0335080_10002511_pt1 | contig 18353 bp, 16 predicted proteins | sample Lox_Sample_34_FD_206720 | JGI IMG/M metagenome (GOLD analysis project Ga0335080, IMG submission 206720) | Soil microbial communities from Loxahatchee National Wildlife Refuge, Florida, United States - Lox_Sample_3.4 | ecosystem: Environmental > Terrestrial > Soil > Wetlands | place: USA...
GCTCGGGTTCGATGATGCCACCGCGGGGGTCCGACGCAAAATGAAACGTGAGGAGAACCGGTTGTTGCGCGAACTTTCCCGCCGCTTTCCCTTGAGCAAACTTTGAGGCGACCCTAGACTGGCCGCATGGAACGGAAAAGTTTGTTTGCGCGCTGGCGCTCCAGTTTTCTGACCGGTTTGGCGGTCACTTTGCCCGCGTTGCTCACGCTGGCAGCGGTCAAGTGGCTGATCGGCACGATTTCCAGCATCACCGATGTGCTGTTATTTTTCCTGCCCAAAGGCCTGACCCACGAGGATCTGGTGTATCCTCACGACGGCAAGGGACCGATGTACTGGTATTGGAGTCTGGTGGCGTTGGCGCTGGCTCTGGTTTTGATTTCGGTGGCGGGGGTATTAGCACGCTATTACATCGGCAAAAAAATCATTGATTGGACCGACCGCGTGCTGATGCGGGTGCCATTCCTGAACAAGATTTACGGCGCCATCAAACAGGTCAACGAAGCCTTTGCCGGCAACAAACATTCGTTCAAAACCGTCGTGCTGGTGGAATTCCCCGGGCCGGGAAATTATTCCGTCGGTTTTATCACCAACGAACAGCAAGGGGAGATCCAGGAGGCGGCCGGAAAGAGCCTGGTGAGTGTTTTCATCCCAACGACACCGAATCCCACGTCGGGATTTTTGATACTGGTTCCGGAAGAGAAGCTGGTGAAACTGAAAATGTCTGTGGCCGAAGCCATCAAATATATTGTCAGCCTCGGGGCGATTTCCCAGGAAGCCGCCTCGGCGGTGGGAAAACGAGGATAGTGGATGGGACGATGGATAATCGCCCGATGCATCCAACTGGAATGCCATCCGCCATCTTTCATTTTCCATCTTCGCGTCTATGATTGAAAGCGCCACCGGCATCATCCTGCGCACGCGACCGCTCACGGACACCAGCCTCATCATCCATTGGCTCACGCCGGATTTCGGCCGCATCGCGACTGTGGCCAAAGGCGCGCGCCGGCTCAAATCGCCGTTCCGCGGCAAGCTGGATCTGTTTTATCTGGCGGATTTTTCGTTCAGCCGCAGCCGCCATTCCGATTTGCACATTGTCCGCGAGGTCGGCCTTCGCGAAACCCATGGTCCACTACGCCAAAATTTGCCCGGCCTGCGCCAGGCTACGTACGCTGCGGCGTTCATTGAACAGGCGACTGAGACGGAGACGCCGCTGCCGGCCGTGTTTGAATTGATGGGCGGGTTCCTCGATTTTCTTTGTCGGCAACGTCCTGCGCCTCAAGCGGTTTTCGCCTTTGAACTGAAATTACTGCACGAACTTGGCCTGGATCCCGACCCGCAAAAGAGCGGATTAACCGCTGGTACCAAGCAAATTGTTCGCACTCTGGCGGCCCGTAATTGGCAGGCGTCCTGCTATTTAAAGCCTTCGAGCGGGCAAATCGAAGAGTTACGTCGGTTTTTGCACGGCTTTTTGATTTTCCATCTGGGTCATTTGCCTCGCGGCCGCGCCGCAGCCCTGGCGGATTGAATCTGCTTTTTAGATCAGCCCGCCGTTGATATCGTCGGACGGCCGTTTCGGAACCGAGACATGATTAAAAGAATCGCAAGAACGTTCTCGACAGTGCGGATGCAGTTGGTCGCCAGTGTGTTTGTGGCCATCGCACCGGCACTGGTGTTGACGTATATCGTCAACCAAACGTGGTTTTGGCAGTTTGCGCCGAACTGGATGAAGACGTATGCGCTGGACGTGCCGTGGGCGAGTTTCCTGGTGGGTCTGCTGGCGTTGGTCGCGGCCTGGTACGGCGGCGAACATTTCATCCTGCGGCAAGTCCGCGCGCTGTCCGCCGCCGCCCAGCGGATCGCCAAGGGCGATTTGACCGCCCGCACCGGCATCAAAGACCGGGAAAGCGAACTGGGGCAGTTGGCCACGATTTTCGACCAGATGGCCGAGGCGCTGCAACAGCGCATCAAGGAACGCGAAGCTGCCGAAAGAACGCTGCTCAACCGCGCGTTGCAGCAAACGACCGTCGCCGCCCTGGGACAGTTCGCGCTCACCAACAGCGACCTGATGGCTCTGTTGAACCAGGCCACCATTCTCGTGGCACAAACTCTGGAAGTGGACTACTGCGCCGTCTTCGAATCGGTGACCGGCGGCCAGTTGTTGATGCGGGCCGGTTCCGGCTGGAAGTCCAACTGCGTCGGTTCCGCCACGATCCCGGTGGATGATTACTCGCAGGCCGGTCTGACGCTCAGGACTGGCGACGCGATCGTGGTCACTGATTTGTGGACCGAAAGGCGGTTCAAAGCTTCCTCGCTGTTGATGGACCATGGCGTCGTCAGCGGGGCGACCATTCTGATTCCCACGCGGGAAAAGCCGTATGGCGTTTTCTGCGTGCACACCGTCAGGCACCGCGAGTTCACCCCGGACGACGTGCAATTTCTCCTGGCCGTGGCCAACGTCATCGGGATAACGGTCGAACGGTTACACCTGGGTGACCAGTTGCGCCAATCGCAAAAAATGGAGTCCATCGGCCAGTTGGCTGCCGGTGTGGCGCACGACTTCAACAACATGCTCACCATCATCCAGGGCCATACCAGTGCGCTCCTGGCCCGGCCTACCCTGCCGCCGGATGTGCTGGACCCCATCCAGGCCGTTTATTTCGCCACGGAACGCGCCGCCGGCCTTACGCGCCAACTGCTCATGTTCAGCCGCAAGAACGTCATGCAAGTCAAGCCTCTCGACCTGCGCGAGGTCGTCGGCAACATGAGCAAAATGTTGCAGCGCCTGTTCGGCGAAACCATCATCCTTGAATTTCAGCCGCCGGATGAATTGCCATCCGTCCAAGGTGACACCGGCATGCTCGAACAGGTCATCATGAACATCGCGGTCAACGCTCGCGATGCGATGCCGAACGGTGGCAAGCTCACCATCACCCTCAGCGCGATAACGGTGGACGCCGCCCACGTTGAGCTGCATCCGGAAGCCCGAGCCGGAGGCTTTGTGCAGTTGCGTATGAGCGACAATGGTATCGGCATGGATTCCGCGACGCGCGCCCGCATCTTTGAACCGTTCTTCACCACCAAGGACGTCGGGAAAGGCGCCGGCCTCGGCCTCGCCACCGTTTACGGCATTGTCAAACAACACGAGGGCTGGATCGAAGTGGACAGCGAACCTGGCGAAGGTGCCACTTTCGACGTGTTTTTCCCGGCCATCCGACAAATCGTGCAAATCGTCGAGGAAAAGAGCGGCCCGCCTGAATCCGTGACCGGCGGCTCGGAAACCATTTTCCTCGTCGAAGACGAGCCGGTGCTGCGCGAGATGGCCCGCGACATTCTCGAAAGTTACGGCTACCGGATCCTGGAAGCTTCCAGCGGCAAGGAAGCGCTGGGCATGTGGAACCTGACCCGCGGCAAAATTGATTTGTTGCTCACCGACATGATCATGCCCGACGGCGTATCCGGAGCGGAACTGGCCCAACGTTTGTTGGCCGGGCAGCCGCATTTGAAAATTGTTTTTACCAGCGGCTACACCGCCAATGAGGTCAGCCCCGAAGTCCTGACCAAGACCCGCGCGCGTTTCCTCCAGAAACCTTATACCCACGACATGCTCGCCAAAACTGTCCGCGACGCGCTGGATGAAACGTCGCCGGTCAGCAATCCACCCCGGGCGGTGATGAACTGACCACTGGGACGCGCCCGGCAACGCTGACATGCCAACGCCACCCTCGCCAACGCCGCTGCCCCTTGATATGGTAGAACAATGAGCGTTCCCGGCGAGGTCAGCGTCGCCATTTTGAGCGACATCCATTACGCCGGTCCCGCCGAGCGTGCGCGCGGCAATGACTACGAACTGCGCGCCCTCGCCAATCCGCTGGTCCGTTCCTTGGTGGGGATTTACCGGCATTGCGTCTGGATGCGCCACCCGGTCGAACAGGGATCGCAGCTCGACCGTTTCCTCGCGGAAGTCGGGCCGGCGGATTTTGTGGTGGCGAATGGCGATTTTTCCTGCGACAGCGGGTTCGTAGGCGTCAGCGACCCGGCAGCCCGGGAAAGCACGCAGGAATGCCTCGGCAAACTGCGCGCTCAATTCGGCGAACGTGCCCGGTTCGTGATCGGCGATCACGAAGTGGGCAAGCTGACATTCTTCGGCACTGTCGGCGGCTTGCGCCTGGCCAGTTGGCGTTGTGCCACGGAAACGCTCGGCCTGCAACCATTCTGGCAACATGCCATCGGGCATTATCAGCTCATGGGCGTGTCTTCACCGCTCATCGCGCTGCCGGCGAATCGGCCGGACACGTTGGCCGAGGAATGGCCGGAATGGCTCCAGTTGCGGGAAGCGCACCTGGCTGAAATCCGCGCCGCCTTTGACGCGCTCGACCCGGACCAGCGCGTGATTTTGTTTTGTCACGACCCGACGGCGCTGCCGTTTTTGTGGCGTGAGGAATCAGTCCGCCGCCACTTGCCGCATATCGAGCAAACCGTGATCGGCCACTTGCACACGCGGGTGATTCTGTGGAAAAGCCGGGTATTGTCGGGGATACCGCCCGTCCGGTTTCTGGGCCGTTCCATCAGCCGATTCACGTCGGCGCTGCACGAAGCGCATCAGTGGTGGCCGTTCAATGTGAGACTCTGCCCGGCCCTTTCCGGCATCGAGCTGTTGAATGACGGCGGTTATTTGACAATGCACCTTGACCCGACCGCGAAACAGCCCGCGCGTTTTCTGTTCCACGCGCTGCCGCGATGAATCGGTTCAGGCCGGGCGCAACGCGGCCTTGCCAACTTCCAGCAACTTCGTCACCGCTTGCACCGCGGCCTCGGCCTTGACCGGGTGGACAGCCTTGCCGCGCGGTTTAATCTCCACTTCGCCCTTGGCCAACGATTTTTCACCCACGGCGATTCGGATGGGAAAACCTACCAGGTCCGCGTCTTTGAATTTCACGCCCGGCCGTTCGTCGCGGTCGTCCAGAATCACGTCCACGCCATGTTCCTTCAGGCTGGTGTAAATTTTGCCCGCCAGTTTCATCACCTCGCTGTTCGGATCCACATTCAGCGGGGTGATGCAAACCTGATAGGGCGCGACGCTCAGCGGCCAGATAATGCCGTCCTGGTCGTTGCACTGCTCGATGACGGCCTGCAACGTGCGCGTGACACCGATGCCGTAGCAGCCCATCACGCACGGCTTGCGATTTCCCGTCTCGTCGAGGTAGAGCGCGCTGAATTTCTCGCTGTATTTCGTGCCGAGCTTGAAGACGTGGCCGACCTCGATCGCGCGTCGGATTTTCAACGGCTTGCCGCATTTGACGCAAGGCTCGCCCGCCGTAACGATGCGCAAGTCATGCCACGCGGTGACTTTGATGTCGCGCTCAATGGAGACGTTGCGCAAATGAAACCCGTCCGCGTTCGCGCCGGTGGTCATGTCATTCGCGCCGCGCAGACGTTCGTCGGCGTAAACCGAAAATTTCGTGACGCCAACCGCGCCCAGGCTTCCCGGATACGCGTTCAGGGCATTGAAAATTTCTTCCGGAGTCGCCGGACGAAAAACCGTGCCGAGCAAGCCCCCAAGTTTGGCTTCGTTCAATTGGTCGTCGCCTCGAACCAGAACGATGACCGGTTGGCTGTCAGCGATATAAACGAGAGTCTTGATCTGGCGATTGGCGGGAACTTTGTACGGTTCCTTGCTCAGTGCCTCAATCGTCACCACCCCCGGTGTAGCAAACTTTTCGGTGGTCGCACCGATTTCGCGCGCTGCGGTTTTAGGGACGCCGCTGGTGGCCTTCTCGATATTCGCCGCATATCCGCAAGCTTCGCAATAAACGACCTCATTCTCGCCGGTCTCGGCAGGGACCATGAACTCGTGCGAAAATTTGCCACCGATGACACCGGTATCGGCTTCTACGGGAAACGTTTTCAGGCCGCACCGGGCGAAAATGCGTGTGTAGGCATCGTACATTTTCTGGTAACTGGCCGTCGCGCCTTCGTCTGCTGTATCGAACGAATAGGCGTCTTTCATGATGAATTCCTTGGCGCGCATCAAGCCGAACCGCGGCCGGATTTCATCGCGAAACTTGACGCTGATTTGATAAAAATTCCGCGGCAATTGCCGGTAGGAATTGATTTCGTTGGCCGCCAGGCCGGTGATGACTTCCTCGGCTGTCGGACTCAAAAACCATTCACGGTTTGCGCCGTCCTTCACTTTGAACAGCACTTCGCGCGCGGTTTCGGCGCGTCCGCTTTGCTCCCAGATTTCCTTCGGCTGAATCGCGGGCATGAGCATTTCGAGCGCGCCGGCGCGGTCCATTTCCTCGCGGACGATTTGCTCGACCTTGTGCAACGCGCGCAGACCCAGCGGCAGGAACGTATAGACGCCGCCGGCGAGCTTGCGGATAAGCCCGGCGCGCAGCAGCAACTTGTGCGAAAGGATTTCCGCCTCGGCGGGCGGTTCGCGGAGAGTTGGAATCAACGTTTGTGTCCACTTCATGTGGCGGAAAGATTAACCACAAAGGAACACGGGAACGAAGTCTTTTCTACAGAAGGCAACGAAGAAAACAAAGTAGAAAAGAAATCTTTGTTCCCTTCGTTTGCTTCTGTTCAAGGATTTCCATGCTGTATTCTACCCTTCACGGCGAGCGGATGCGATAGAACCGCGCCGGAAAATTCGTCCAGCCCGGATCGCTGAAATTAATCGAACCATTGGTTACGTTACAACTTCGCACAGTTGTCCAGACCGAGCCGGCCAAGTTCGTGCAGGCTTCCAAAACGACAGGAATGTTTGCGGTCCCAGTGATGTTGAAACCGAAGCCGTTGGCTCCTGGACCGAAACTGGAATCGCGACTTTGAATCATCGGGTTCCAGAGCGCCGTCGGATGCCCGCTCAATGTCGATCCCCAGCCACTAGTTCCCGGTAGATAGTAGCTCGTCACATTGTTGACTGAGTTGAATACATCAAATGGACTGACCGCGGGCGCATTCCCTTCGAAGTAAACCCCATGCAGATCGGTGCAGTAACGAAACGCCGATTGTTCGATGAAAGTTACGCTACCCGGAATCGTTATATTGGCCAAACTGTTACAGAAGTTAAATACCATGTAACCGATGCTGGTGATGCTATTGGGAAGCGAGACGCTGGTTAAATTGACACACCCTCCGAAAGCGTCATCTCCAATACTGGTGACACCGTCGGGAATTACGACGCTGACCAGACCACAACTGCTGAACGCGTCAACTCCGATGGTGGTAACACGACTGGGAATCGTGATGTTGGTCAGGCTGGTACAGTCAACGAAGGCAGCCCTTCCGATACTGGTGATCCCACCACCCAGAGCGACATGTGCCAGTTGCGAGCAGTAAGCAAAGGTAAAATCAGCAATGGCGGTCACCCCATTGGGAATCGTAATGAGAGGGAGCCCACTGCAGGAGGAGAAGGCGTATTGGCCGATGCTGCTGAGGGAGCCCGGGAGGTCTGCACTGGCCAAGTTAACGCAGCCCGAAAAAGCATTGTTGCTGATGGCCGTCACACCGTTGGTGATGATGACCCCCGTCAGACTGGTACAAGTGGCAAATGCACTGGTTCCAATGGTGGTAACTCCATTGGGGACCGCATAAACACCCCGCTTGCCAGGAGGAAATTCGATCAGGACCGTTTGACTTTTGTTGCACAAGACTCCGGCGATGCTGCTATAATTGGGGTTTAGCTCATTCACGTTTACAGCCGGCAGGTTGTTGCAAGAGCCGAACACCGAGATTCCGATACTGGTGGTATTACTCCCGAGCGTAGCGTTGGTCAGGCTGGTACAGTGGACGAATGCTTGATCACCGACATAGCGTACGCCGTCGGGAACACTGATGCTGGTCAAATTCGTGCAGGACTGGAAGGCAAAGGCCCCAATGTTGGTGATGCTGTCGGGAATCGTAACAGCTGTTATGCCGGAAGATCCAAATGCACTGGTCTTCGCTCCTCCGGCAATCGCAGTTACGGGATAGCCGTTGGTTTCCGCGGGAATGACGACTGCTCCACCTGGACCGGTGTATTGGGTGATGGTGATGGCGCCATTGTTGGTAACGAAGACGAATTGGGCGTGCGCGACGGCGATCGTTGACAACAGAACCAGCGAAACCAGCTTTACACCGCCGATTGCATTTGAAGAACGTGCAAATTTTGTTGAACAGACGCTAACCCGAGAACAATCATGATTTTTCATGTTTTTACCCGTGTTGGTTGTTATGACCAGTGATATCCCCGATAGCTGGTCTTGTAAATGTGCGTTTGACCGCACACTTTGGCATTCTGGCGAGCTGGCGTTCTAAGTGCTTTGATTCGAGTCGGTTGTCGCTTCCAGGCGAAATGATGAGGCCCGACGCCTGCGGCTACTTCACAGAATTCACGAGCGGCGCGAGGCCTTGGATGCGCACTTCCAGCTTGTCGCCGCTCTGAATCGGGCCGATGCCGCTGGGTGTGCCCGTCAGAATCACGTCGCCGGGCAACAGCGTCAGGTTTGTGGATATGAAACTCACCAGCTCAGCGGGTTTGAAAATGAGCTGGCGCGTGTTCGAGTTCTGACGCAAATGGCCGTTCTGAAACAGCTGAATGTTCAATGCATTCGGATCAATCGTCGTTTCCACGAACGGCCCCAACGGCGTGAACGTGTCGAATGACTTTGCCCGCGCCCATTGGCTCTCGGAATTCTGGATGGTGCGGTCGCTGATGTCCTCGGCGGCGGTGTAACCGAAGATGTAACGTGGCGCCTGTGTGGGCGTGATGCTGCGGATTTTGCGTCCGATAACAATGGCCAGCTCGGCTTCGTAATCCGTGCGATGTTCGCGAAACGGAATTTCAATTTTCCCGCCGTCGGGAATCAACGACGTCGTGGCCTTAAACCAGATCAACGGCTCCTTCGGCAGCGCTTTGCCCGTTTCTCGCGCGTGATCGGCGTAATTCAGGCCGACCGCGATGATTTTGGACGGCACCACTGGCACCAGCGTCTTCACACCTTTGCGCGGCGTCGGCTTGCGGTCGAAAGACGGCGCGCCGAAGACGTCGCCGCGTAATCGAAACAGTTCGCCGTCCACGACTTTGGCGTGGAAAATCTCGTCACCTTTTTGAAACCGGCCAATGGCAGCCATAACCATTTACGATTTTGGATTTACGATTTACGAACCATCAACGCGCGGAGTTTGCCGCGTAAATCGTAAATCGTAAATCGTAAATAACACGCCTTTCTTGCCGTCCGGCATTTTTAGGCTACATTATCCGCGTGAAAGGGCTGACGAAGCAGGAACAACTGGTTCTCTGTATCGTTCTGGGTTTGTTGCTGACCGGCTGGGCGGTAAAAACGTATCGCGCCGCGCATCCGCCACCAGCAACAACGACTCAAACAGCCAAACCCTGAAAATGCAAGAAGTCAATTTTGACGAAGCGGTGGAACAAATTCTCGCGAAGGACCCGCGCTACGCGCGCGAAGCCTACACGTTCGTTCGTGAAGCGCTCGATTTTACCCAGAAACTCATCGGCAAGGAAACTCACGGACCGATCCGCCACGTGAGCGGCCAGGAACTTCTGGATGGCATCCGGCAATTTGCGCTCCAGCAATTCGGTCCCATGACGGCGACGGTGCTCGAAGAATGGGGCGTGCGCAACTGCCGCGATTTCGGTGACATCGTGTTCAACATGGTCGAAATCGGTTTGCTCGCCAAAACCGACAAGGACAGCCGGGACGATTTTCAGAACGGCTACGAATTCACCGACGCCTTCCGCAAACCATTCTGGCCCGAGAGCAAGCTCAAGGCCGAGAACAAGCCGGTGGCGAACTGAAGGCCGGGCGTTTCAGTTGTTGGAATTCGAGCTTCGGTTTGCCTTCCGCGTCGTTGCCCGCAGACATTCCGCTATTGGTTTCACCGTTTGCGTTGCCTGTAAAATGGAGTAATTCCAGGATTTGGCTCCGGAGTCGGAGGAATTCCTGGCTGTTGCGCTGGCGCGGGCGGTCGAGGGCAACGGCGATGATTCGTTCAACGCGGCCGGGCGGCGGACTCATGATGACAATGCGATCCGCCATGTAGATGGCTTCGTCAATGTCATGCGTCACCAGCAACATGGTGGTATGGCGGGCTTGCCAGAGGCGCAACACTTCGTCCTGCATGCGCATGCGCGTGAACGCATCGAGCGCGCCCAACGGCTCGTCCAGCAGGAGGATGCGGGGATGATTGATCAGCGCCCGGGCCAGGGCGACCCGTTGGGCCATGCCGCCGGACAGGTGGTGGGGATAGGCTTTAGCAAATGCTTCGAGACCCACCAGGCGCATGAATTCGTCCACTTCCGACCGTTTCGCTTTGAGCAGGCCGCGCGCGACCAACCCGGCTTGAATGTTCCGGTTGACAGTAAGCCACGGGAAAAGATTGGGGTCCTGAAAAACCAGACCGCGCTCGGCACTGGGACCGATAATCGGATCATCGCCGACCCAGAGTTCGCCGGAATCGGGAGCTTCAAGGCCGGCAATCAGGCGCAGCAGGGTGGACTTGCCACAACCGCTGGGGCCAATGATGGCAATGAATTCGCCGGCCGCCGCCGAGAGCGTGGTCGCATCCAGCGCGAGGTTATGCACCGCGGCGTTGCCGGGCGCCGGAAAACTTTTCCGTACGTCCACAATCCGAAGCGGAGAACCTTCGCTTGAAACAATCGGCAATTCCGTCACCATTTGATCATCCCTTTCTGCCAACCGAGCACACGGTCGCGCACCTTGAACAACAAGGTCATGATGGTCGAGAAGAACGCGGCCATGATGATGAGGGCGGCGAAGACTTTGCCATACTCGGCCCAGCCCTGGGCCCAACTGACATACCAACCCAGACCGGATTTGACGCCAACGGTTTCCGCCACCACCAGTGTTAGAAACGAAGTGCCGAGGCCCATGAACAGTCCGACAAAGATGCTCGGCATGGCCGCAGGAATGGCGACCCGGAAAATCAGATACCATCGCCCCGCGCCCAGCGTGCGGGCGACGTCCAGATAGGAGGCGCGGGTGTTGGCAATGCCGGAGATCGTCAACATCGTCACCGGAAACCAGACCGCCAGCGCGATGAGAATCACGGCCGAGAACATCGCCGACGGCGAGACAACCATCGCCAGCGGAATCCAAGCAGTCGCGGGGATCGGCCCAACGACTTTCAACAGCGGCATACCCCAATAACGCATGTGTGTGGACCAGCCGATGCAAACGCCGGTGATTAACGCGATGATCACGCCCAACACGTAACCTGAAAGCAGCAGCAACAATGAATGCCAGGTGCTGTCGAAAAGCAACGTGCGATCATTCACCATACTTTGCAGCACCGCCGGCGGGGCCGGAAAATACGGCAGCGGAAGCCAGCGCAAGACACCGGTAATCAATTCCCAAAAACCAAGGGTCAAAATGGCTGCGGCAAAAATGGGACACATGCTTCTCATCCATCTCCGCAACCCTCGCCAGCCGAATTGGAGCAGGTCGGCAGCGAGGGCCGCGGCGAGAACACCTCCGAGAAATTGGGAATACAAATGCGCTTCATTCGGCAACTCGTTGTTCGGCAGACACCCGTGAACCCCGAGAACAACCAACGCCGCCACCGGCACGGCCAGGAGCGTCGCCAGCCGCGACTTTGACCAGGCAGAGCGACTGAAGGCGGGCCTGGCTATCGGCTCTTTCACTGCTTGCGTAACGACGTTCATTTGGTGGCGGCCAGACGGCAGCACGACATTTCGCCGTATTCAGTCGGGGTGGCGGGGCTTTGCGACAGTTCCGCGAGCAGGCGGGCGTTTTCATCCGGCGGCAATTGACCGCCCGCCACTTTTTCGACCTGCAATGAATCAATCCATTGATCCGTAACACCGTCCAGATGCACGAAGGCGCGCCTGGCCAGTTCATCTGCGTCCGTGGTGGGGCTGAGCATGCCGGCTTTCTTCATCGCGACCGCCGCGGATTTCACCGAAGCCTCGGCCAGTGAGACACTGGGGATGTAATTCAAATGCGAAATGGCTACCGAGTTCAATTCCGGATTCGACGCGAGGTATTTTTTCTCGACCGAAAGCCGCGCGGCGGCGGCGGGATTGGTTTGCACCCATTTGGCCGCCTTGAGCAGAGCGCGGGTGGCGCCGGCGGCGGCCTTGGGATTGGCGGCGAGGAATTTGCCGCTGACAATCACCTCGCAGCAGTATTCATCTTTGTAAGGGGCATCGTTTGCCTGATCCGCGATGTTCTTAACCTTGCCTTCGGCGACCAGCATGGTGCCGATCGGCTCGGAATCGGCCACCGCGTCCACTTCTCCCTTGTCAACGGCCAATCCCAATTCGCCCGCCGGAAAGACAATCCAGGTGATTTCTTTGGACGGATCAATCCCGTGGGCACTGAGGACCCGGTTGGCAAAAATAAATGGCGGCGTTCCCATGCCGGGAATCCCGATCCGTTTGCCGCGAAGATCCTCGACTGAATTGACTTTACCATTCACCGCCGCCTGAACCCGCAGGCAACCACGATGAATGCCGCCGGTGAATTTCACGTCCAGCCCTTGCTCAATGGGCTTGAGAAAATACATGACCAGGTGATGGGTGATGTCATATCCGCCCAACGCCATCACGTCTTTGTAATTCGCCCAGTCGCATTTGACCAGAGTAACCTCCAGTCCTTCTTCCTTGAAAAAGCCCTTTTCCACCGCGACGTAAATGGGGGCTTCACAGGTCAGGCCAATATAACCGACACGGATTTTGGTCAGACCGTTGTCGGCGGCGGAAACTGTTGCACCCTGTTCATTCTTCCTGCAACCGGCCAGCAACAAGGTGCCGACGGCCAGCGCCACAATCAATTTGTTGTCAAACATCACTTACGCCTTCCACCCGGTTAAATTCTATCCTTAGCAGTTATTCTCCTGAACTTCATTAACCCAAATCATCCTCGAATTTGACACCAAATCAAACCAAAAATGCCGGGGCAAATGCGCCCGGTGAAGCCGTGGACCGGCAAAATCGCAGCCTTGGCCGAAAAGGCTGCGCCCTCTTTCATTGCCCAATGCGCCGGACCGAATAAAATGTCCGTGTGAAATCCAAAGGCGCCGTCTATCTCGTCGGGGCGGGGCCGGGCGACGCGGGCTTGCTCACGTTGCGCGGCGCGGAACTGCTCCGGCGCGCTGACGTGGTCCTTTACGATTCGCTGGTAAATCGCGACCTGCTCCGCGTGGCGCCGCCGTCCGCCGAATTCATTGCCCGCGGCAAAAACATGGCCATGCCGCAGGAAGAAATCATTGCGCTGCTGATTGATCGGGCGCGCGCCGGCAAATGCGTCGTGCGGCTCAAGGGCGGCGACCCTTACATTTTTGGCCGGGGCGGCGAGGAAGCCGAGGCGCTGGCCGCCGCAAAAATCCATTTCGAGGTTGTGCCCGGAGTTTCGTCCGTGGTGGCCGCGCCGAATTACGCGGGCATTCCCCTCACCCACCGCGCACATTGTTCGAGCTTCACGGTGTTCACCGGACACGAAAACCCCGCCGACGCCGCCACCGACCTGCGTTACGACCAAATCGCCAAAATCCCCGGCACCAAGGTCGTGCTCATGGGCACCGAACATCTGGACGACTGGACCAAATCGCTCATCGCGCACGGCATGTCGCCGGACACGCCGGTCGCGATGGTCCACTGGGGCACGATGGGAAAACAAAAATCGGTTTCCGGCAGCCTGGCGACCATTGCCGCGCTCGCCGTCAGCGAAAAAATCTCGCCGCCAGTGCTCACCGTTATCGGCGACGTAGTCAAGCTCCGTAAAAAGCTGAATTGGTTCGAGGAACGGCCATTCTTTGGCCGGCGCATCGTCGTCACCCGCGCGCTGGGAAAGGCGGACGCGCCGTCCCTCCCGAAACGGCTGGCCGAACTCGGCGCGGACGTGCTGGAGGTGCCGGCCATCAGGATTGCCCTGCCGACCGACCATAACGACATCGTGGATGGGTTGCTGGAATTGAACGCCTACGACTGGCTGGTATTCACCAGCGCGAACGGGGTGGTCGCGTTTTTCGATTTGTTCTTCAAACGGTTCAAAGATTTGCGCGATCTTGGCGGCGCGCGCATTGCGGCGGTCGGCCCGGCGACGGCGGCGAAATTGCGCGAACTGCATTTGCAGGTGGATTTGATGCCCAATGAGGCGCTGGGGCGGAAAATCGCCGAGGCGCTGGCGAAATTCGAGAGTGTTGAAAATCTGAAAATCTGCCTGTTGCGCGCCGAAGCGGCCAACACCGATTTGCCGCGTGCGCTGGAAGAATTCGGCGCCATCGTGGACGACATCGCCGTCTATCGCACCGTCGCCGAAACGGAGGACCCGGCGGGCGCAGGCGCGGATTTGCTGGAGCACGGGGCGGATTGGGTGACGTTCACCAGCGGCTCGACGGTCGAACATTTCCATGCGCGATTTGATCTGCCGAAGCTGACCAAAAAATTCCCGCAGTTGAAACTGGCGTCCATCGGTCCGGAAACCAGCAAGGCCATCCGCGCACTCGGTTTGACGCCGGCGCTCGAAGCCAAAGAACACACGACGGACGGTTTGATTGCAGAGCTGCTGCGGGCCGAAAAATAAACGCCCGACTTACCTCCTCTCTCCCTTCTCTCGGGGGACGTTGTGTCGACGTACCAAATCAGGGACGGTGACGCGCCGTCCCCCCCAACATCGCAAGCCGGGTTCAAACGGGTAAATCTTTCGCCATGATGTAGTCGTCCATGACAAACCCGTTGCCGAAATCCATGATTACGGCATCGTTCACGTCAAAACCGTTTCGCCGGTAAGTGGTAATGGCTTTGGTGTTGCGCTTGTTCACCGACAGAATCAGCCGGTGGCCTCCGCCGACGCGGACTTCGTGCTCAACGTGTTGCAACAAACGGCTGCCCAGCCCACGTCCATGCCACTCCGACAACAGGTAGAGTTTGTGTAATTTGACCACACCGGGTTCAGTTGTCGGGCCATAAGACGCAAAACCGACAAATTCCCCATCGACCAGCAACCGGTCGTAACGGATGCCCTGCAATTGCATCTCCGCGCGCATCGTGTCCAGCGCATACATGCGCCCCAGCATGTAATCAATCTGCTCGTGGCTGATGATGCCCGGGTAACATGCCCGCCAGATGACGCCGGCCAGTCGGGAAATGGCTGGCAGATCGGCTTCGGTGGCCGGAACAATTTCCGGCCGGCCTGGCACCGCGGCATTCATTTGCGTCCGCGTAGCCCGTCCATCAACTTCAAAATGCCCTGGCGGATTTCGAAAAGTTCCTTTCGCGCCTCGGTCGTCATTTTCTCCGGCAGAAGTTTTTTCGGCACGACCGCCTTCAGCCCGGCTTGCGCCTTGTGCAGATGGTCGAGAGCGCGCTTCAGATAGGCGACCGTGAACGCGTCGTCCCGGGAACCGCGTCCGTGGGCAAGGCCGTCCAACGCGCCGCCGAGCTTTACGCCGGTCGTTTGAAACTCAAAGATGAACTTCTGCAAATCTTCATCGGGAGATTCGGCGAGGCCGAGTTCATCGCATTCGTGCCAGACTTTGATGGCACTCTCGAAACAACGATGCTGGAGCGGATGCCGGAGGTCGCCCTTGGCGGTGCGAATCCAATCAATGCCTTCGCGATGCGGTTCAGGTTCGGGCGGTGGCTCATCCAACGCTTCTTCGCACGCGCGATTCATTTCCTCGATGCGCCGGTTTTCTTCCTCGGCCTCTTCCGGCGTCAACTCGCGCAGCCAGCCCATTTCCTTCGCGATTCTTTCCTCGGCCTCGGGCGAATCGCCGTATTTCTCCTGCAATTCCCGGTATTTGTCCGTGCGCGCATCGCATTCTTTCATGAATTTTTCGTAATCGTGCTCGTCCCATTCCGCTTCCGGGTCTTTTTGTCCGCGCTGATGCTGTTCAATCGCCTGGGTGAGTTTGCGCATGAAATCATCCATGCCCGCCGCCGCCTCTTTGGCGCGTTCTGCATCCTCCTCCGCCGTCAGCCGCCATTCCGGCGCGGATATGTTCAACTGATAATCCGCGCTTTCGATGACGACCCGCCCATTCGCTTCGCTGAACCATTCGAGGTACAGGCAATTGGCCCAGCGCGACGGCGGGCGGCCTTTTTCCGTGGGCCAGTTGAGAAATTCTTGCATCGGCACGGCGGGCACGCGGACCTTGCGTGATGCCGTCAGGTCGCCAATCGTGCCGCGCTGCACCGGGTGGAGTGAATCCAGGTGCGGGTCCGGAATGCGCTTGAGTGAATTGGTGAAGGTGAACAGGCACCCGGCGAGGTCGGGCCAGGCATTGCCTTTGAGTTCAAGGGCCACCGGCTCGGGGCGGCCCTCGACCCAGATTTTGCCGCGCACGACGCCTTTGACACGGTTATCAATCTCACCGCGCACCACACTGTCATGAATCCGAAAGGCCATAACCTCATTTACCATGATTGTGCCCGGAAAACACGCAACTTTTTGTCTCCCTGGAGCTGACTCTTTCGTTCACGGCGTGACCAGCGGAGGGAACGCGAGTGTCCCTACAAGGAATATTTCCCACGAGAAATCTGGGGCTGGTCAGGAGCCTCGCCCTCCCATCAAAGCCCCAACTTTTTGAACCGGCGATTGACTTCCTTGAAATGGAAGTGCAGTGAGCACAGTTTTTCCAGTTCGCCGGGCTTGAAATGTTTCGCGACAGCGGGGTCGGCTTTCAATTGCCCAACGAAATCCGCATCGTCGCGCCCGGCGTGTTTCACCGCCCAGGTCTTCATCGCGGCGTCCTGGACCAGTTGGTAGGCTGCCTCGCGCGTCAGGCCTTTTTTGATGAGTGCCAGCAGAACCGTCTGCGAATTCCACATGCCCAGCGAGAGGCCGAGATTCTTTTTCATGTTCTCCGCATAAACCGCCAGGCCGACCATGAGCCGCGTCAGCAAACCGAACATGTAGTCGAGCAGCGTGCAGGAATCGGGAAAAATAATGCGTTCGACGCTGCTGTGGCTGATGTCGCGCTCGTGCCAGAGGGCGACGTTCTCCAGCGCAGCAATGGCGTTGCCGCGCAGGACGCGGGCGAGGCCGGTCAGGCGTTCCCAGGTGATGGGATTGCGCTTGTGCGGCATGGCGCTGCTGCCTTTCTGGCCTTTGGTGAACGGTTCTTCGGCTTCGAGCACTTCCGTGCGCTGGAGGTGGCGGAACTCGACGGCCCAGCGTTCGATGCTGGCGGCGACCAGCGCCAGCGTCGTCATGAATTCGGCGTGGATGTCGCGCTGGACGACCTGCGTGGCGATCGGCGCCGGGCGCAGGCCAAGTTTTTTGCAGACATAATCTTCGACCCGCGGCGAGAGATGCGCGCTGGTGCCGACTGCGCCGGACAATTTGCCGACGGCGGTGGTTTCGCGGACGCGCTCGAGACGCTCCAACGCGCGGCCAAACTCGTCATACATCAGCGCGAGCTTCAGGCCAAACGTGGTTGGCTCGGCGTGGATGCCGTGGCTGCGACCGATGCAAGGCGTGAATTTGTATTTGCGCGCCTGCCGGCCGACGGCCGTTCGCAGGGTTTTGACATCGGCGATTAAAATGTCCGCGCTTTGTTTCATCTGCACGGCGAACGCGGTGTCAATGATATCGCTGCTGGTCAGGCCGAAATGGAACCAGCGGCTGGCATTGGTAGCGGCGGTCTGTGACCGTCGCCGTTTTTTCGTCCGGCGGTCATGGACCGCCGGTACATCAATTTTCTCGGCAACCGCAGTGGTAAAGCCGATGACATCGTGATTCAGCGTTCTTTCCAGTTCCTTCTGCCGCGCGACCAGGCCGGGCAAATCGGCAAACCATTTGTCGGCGCCGCGTTTTATTCTGGCACCGTCGGAGCGCGGGACAATGCCTTCGCGAACAAGCGCTTCGCTGGCGAGCAGTTCAATTTGGAGCCAGAGACGGAGCTTGTTTTCGTCAGTCCAGATGCCTCGCATCTCCGGACGGGAGTAGCGCGTAATCATGCGTCGAGGGTAAAACGTTATGGGCCGGGTGTCGAGCGCGCCCTCGGCTCTCGTCCCTCGGCCATCGACCCGTTTACCGCTTCGTCATTTTGGTGCGGGCCTTTTCCAGAATCGCGCGTTCGCGTGCGGTCAGGCTCTGGATGCCATGCGCGGAAATTTTGTCAAGGATGGGGTCCACTTCGCTGCTCACGAATTCGGCGGCGGACAATTCTTCATCCGGTTTGCCGGCAGAGGAACGCCAGGAGCCGGACTTGGCGGCGCGGACATTCACAAGTTCGCGCGGGGCGGCACGGCGGCCGCGCAATTTCCACTGAGGCCAATGGCTCTGAATGATCAGGCGCACGTAAAATCCGCCGGCCAGGATGCCACCAAGATGCGCGGCATTGGCAATCGTGCTGTT
>Ga0335080_10002513_pt1 | contig 18345 bp, 18 predicted proteins | sample Lox_Sample_34_FD_206720 | JGI IMG/M metagenome (GOLD analysis project Ga0335080, IMG submission 206720) | Soil microbial communities from Loxahatchee National Wildlife Refuge, Florida, United States - Lox_Sample_3.4 | ecosystem: Environmental > Terrestrial > Soil > Wetlands | place: USA...
GACGGGCGATGACGCGGCTCGAGAAATGCGCGAACGGGTGGACGCCGTCTACCGCGCGGAGTCGCGCCGCGTGCTGGCCACCCTGATCCGGCTGCTCGGCGATTTCGACATTGCCGAGGAGGCGCTGCATGCCGCCTTCGCCGCGGCGATCGAACAGTGGCCGCGCGACGGCGTCCCGGCCAATCCGCGCGCCTGGCTCGTCTCGGCCGGACGTTTCAAGGCGATCGACGCGATGCGCCGGCGCGCCCGCTTCGACGCCTCGCAGGAGGAGCTGGCCCGCCAGATCGAGGCCGACGCCAGCGAGGCCGCCGAGCGCGAACCGCAGGAGGTCGAGGACGACCGCCTCCGGCTGATCTTCACCTGCTGCCACCCCGCCCTGCAGCCGGACGCGCAGCTGGCGCTGACGTTGCGCGAGGTGTGCGGGCTGACGACCGAGGAGATCGCGCGCGCCTTCCTGATCGCGGCGCCGACCGTGGCCCAGCGCATCGTCCGCGCCAAGGGCAAGATCCGCGACGCCCGGATTCCCTATCAGGTGCCGACGCGCGCCGAGCTGCCGGACCGGTTGGATAGCGTGCTGCATGTCATCTATCTCGTCTTCAACGAGGGCTATTCGGCGTCCTCGGGCGAGTCGCTGACGCGGCACGATCTCTCGGGCGAGGCGATCCGGCTCGGGCGGCTGCTGGTCGAGCTGCTGCCGGAGCCGGAGGCGGAGGGGCTGCTGGCGCTGATGCTGCTGCAGGAATCGCGGCGCGCGGCGCGCACCTCGTCGGCGGGCGAACTGGTCCTGCTGGACCGCCAGGACCGCTCGCTGTGGGACCGCCGGCAGATCGCGGAAGGGCTGGCGCTGGTCGAGCGGGCGCTCTCGTCGCGCGCCTTCGGCCCCTACACGCTGCAGGCGTCGATCGCGGCGGTGCATGCCGAGGCGCCGAGCGCGGCGGCGACCGACTGGGCGCAGATCGTCGGGCTCTATGACGTGCTGGCGCGGGTGGATCCCTCGCCGGTGGTGGCACTCAACCGCGCCGCCGCAGTGGCGATGCGCGACGGTCCCGCGGCGGGCCTGACGCTGATCGACGACATCCTGGCGCGCGGCGAACTCCGGGACTACCACCTGGCGCATTCGGCGCGGGCCGACCTCTGCCGCCGGCTCGGCCGGACGGCGGAGGCGCGCGCCGCCTACGAGCGCGCGCTGTCCCTCACGCGGCAGGAGCCGGAGCGCCGCTTCCTCGATGGCCGGCTGGCCGAGCTGCGCGGCTGACGCGCCTTTTTCATTCGGCCGCCCTGTCGATTCCCGCCCGTCCCCGACGACTAACTGACGAGAACGCAGCGGAGGCCTCGCGCCATGAAGTACCTGTGCCTGGTCTACTATGACGAGAAGAACCTTGACGCGCTCTCGAAGAGCGAGTTCGACGCGCTCGTCGGCGAGTCGCTCGACTATGACGACGTCCTCGAAAAGGACGGTCACTTCGTCGCCGCCAACGCCCTCGAATCCGTGAAGACCGCCACGACGCTCAGGCTGCGGAACGGCCGCATATCGCCGACCGACGGGCCCTTCGCGGAGACCAAGGAGCAGCTCGGCGGCTTCATCCTGATCGAGGCGAAAAACCTCAACGAGGCCATCCAGCTGGCCGCGAGGATCCCTCCGCTGCGCCTGGGCTGCATCGAGATCCGGCCGGTGCGGGAGCTGCAGCATCCAGGCCCGGCGAAACAATCGCACTAGGAGACGACGCATGTGCCCCGCGTGCCTCTCGACCGTGGCCCTCATGGCGGCTGGCGCGACCTCGAGCGGCGGGCTCAGCGCGCTCTTCCTCCAGACTCTGCGCAGGCATCGGCGCGGCCGGCGTTCCGAATCGAAACCCGAAGCAACGGAGATCGACCCATGCACAACCGCATCGTATCGCGAGACGAGTGGCTCGCCGCCCGCGAGCAGCATCTGAGCCGGGAGAAGGAGCTGACGCGGCTGCGCGACCAGCTGAGCGCCGAGCGGCGCGAGCTGCCCTGGGTGAAGGTGGACAAGCGCTACGTCTTCGACGGGCCCGACGGCAGGCAGACGCTCGCCGACCTCTTCGCCGGCCGCAGCCAGCTGGTGGTCTATCACTTCATGTTCGGCCCGGGATGGGCGGAGGGCTGCCCCAGCTGCTCCTGGGCGGCCGACGGCTTCGACGCCAACCTCGTGCATCTGAACGCGCGCGACGTGAGCTTCGTCGCGGTATCGCGGGCGCCGCTGGCGCAGATCCAGGCGTTCCAGAAGCGCATGGGCTGGCGCTTCCCATGGGTGTCGTCCCATGACACCGACTTCAACCGCGACTATCACGTCTCGTTCACGCCGGAGGAGATGGCCAAGGGCGACGCCTACTACAACTTCGCCAACAACGGATTCCCGAGCGAGGAAGCCCCCGGCGTCAGCGTGTTCTACAAGGACGAGAAGGGCGATGTCTTCCACACCTATTCGACCTATGCGCGCGGCGGCGAGCCGATGCTGGCGGCCTACTTCTTCCTCGACCTCGTGCCGAAGGGCCGCGACGAGGCGCGGCTCCCCTTCACGATGGCCTGGGTGCGGCACCACGACCGCTACGTCGACAGCGCCAGCGCGCACCCGTGCGCCGAGGCGGCGGAGTCCTGCTGCGAGGCGGACGCGGCGCACGCTTGAGTCCGAGTGGGTTGTTGTCTATGGCGGGCCTGGTGCTGATCAGGTGCTGACTTGCGGCCAGGGGGATCGTAGTGGCGCTCGATTCCTTCTTTGATTCCCCCGCGAAAGCGGGGGTCCAGAACAAGTGACGGAGCGGCGGTCCTGGACCCCCGCTTTCGCGGGGGAATCAAGAAAAACTTGGCCGGAAACTAGCGGCACGACGGACGTAAGTACCCAGGGCCCGAGACGTCCCCACAGAAGAAAGGAAAGCGGCGATGAAGAAGACGTACAAGGGCAGCTGTCACTGCGGCAAGGTGCGGTTCGAGGTCGATCTCGATCTCGAGGCCGGCACGGTCAAGTGCAACTGCTCGATCTGTGCGAAGCAGCGGTCGTGGCTCGCGGCGGTGAGTGCGGCCGACATCCGGCTGCTCGCCGGCGAGGCCGACCTCGCGGACTACCAGTTCGGGCCGCGGCGCATCCATCACCGCTTCTGCCGGACCTGCGGCGTGCGGCCCTTCGGGCACGCGAACCCCGATGCCGGCGGCTTCTATGCCGTGATGCTTGCGGCGCTCGACGGCGTCGATCCGGCGGCGCTGGCCAACGCTCCCGTGACTTATGTCGACGGCCGCAACGACAATTTCAAAGCCGCGCCGGCGGAGACGCGGCACCTTTGACAAGTCTGTAAGCCTATACTAACGTAAGCAGTAGCTTACGTAATGTGGTCGCCGCAGGAGATCGATCATGCCGACAGTCTCGTTCACGCGCGCCCTGGCGCGCTTTCTGCTGACGCCTTTCAGCACGGTGGAAGGCGCAACGGTGGGCGACGCGCTCGGCGCCGTGTTCGCGTCGCGCTCGACGCTGCGCGGCTACGTGCTCGACGACCAGGGCGCGCTGCGGCGGCATGTCGTCGTCTATGTCAACGGCGAGCCGGTGAGCGACCGCGTGGGGCTGAGCGATCCGGTCGGCCCGCGCGACGAGATCTACGTGTTCCAGGCGCTGACTGGAGGATAGGGCGCTTGCAGATGAGGCACCGAATCGGTTGCAAGGTTACTCCTTGATTCCCCCGCGAAAGCGGGGGTCCAGGGCAAGAGACGGGTGCCAAGCCCCTGGACCCCCGCTTTCGCAAGGGAACCAAGAATGGAAATGACGGCAGCGAAGAATTGACGGAGGCAGGGATGGCGGAACGGGTTCATGTCGGGACGCGCAAGGGGCTGTTCGAGCTGGCGCGGCGCGACGGGGCGTGGGAGGTGGTCGACGTCCAGTTCCTGGGCGATCCGGTGTCGGCGGTGCTGGCGCAGGGTGATAGCGTCTATGCCGCGCTCGACCTCGGGCATTTCGGGGCCAAGCTGTGGCGCCGCCAAGGCGCCGGCGCGTGGCGCGAGCTGGCGGCGCCGATGTTTCCGGCGAAGCCGGAGGACGGCGAGGACGATCCGCATCCCTGGTCGCTCGGCAAGATCTGGGTGCTCGAGCCCGGCGGCGTGCCCGGCCGGCTATGGGCCGGCACCATGCCCGGCGGCCTCTTCCGCTCCGACGACGGCGGCGCCACCTGGGCGCTGAACGATCCGCTCTGGCGCATGCCCGAGCGGCGGCAATGGGGCGGCGTCGCCGGCGGCGAACAGCCGGGCATCGGCTCCGTGCTCGTCGACCCGCGCAATCCGCGCGACATCCGCGTCGGCGTCTCGACCGCCGGCGTCTGGGCGAGCAGCGACGAGGGCGCCTCGTGGAACCTCATCAACCGCGGCATGTACGCCGAGTACATGCCGCCGGAGCTGCGCGAGGATCCGATCGCGCAGGACGTGCACCGGCTGTCGCGCTGCGCGGCGCGTCCGGAGGTCGTCTGGTGCCAGCATCACAACGGCGTGTTCCGCTCGGAGGACGCCGGCGCTACCTGGCGCGAGGTGACGGCGATCCGCCCGGCGAAATTCGGCTTCGCCGTGGCCGCGCATCCGCGCGACCCCGAGACGGCGTGGTTCGTGCCGGCGACCAAGGACGAGCGGCGCATCCCCGTCGACGGCAAGGTCGTCGTGGCGCGCACGCGCGACGGCGGCCGCAGCTTCGAGATGCTGACCAACGGCCTGCCGCAGCGACACGCCTACGACCTGGTGTGGCGCCATGCGCTCGACGTCGATGCGAGCGGCGAGCGGCTCGCCTTCGGCTCGACCAGCGGCGGCCTGTGGATTTCGGAAGACGGCGGCGATTCCTGGACCATGCCGGAGGCGCGGCTGCCGCCGGTCGCGTCCGTGCGCTTTGCGGCGTGACGTCCGGCCGGGCGCGGCTATTGCGCCGTGCCGGCGTCGGCCGACTGGGTCTTGGCGCGCAGCGCGTCGATCAGGCCCTTGACCGTGCCGCCCTGGCTCTGGATGACCGAGGCGAATTCGGATCGCTGCGTGACCGCCATGCTGACGCCCTCGACGATGATGTCGACGACGGCGAAGCTGCTGTCGGCGCGGTGCAGGCGCCAGTCGAGGCGCACGTCTTCCGCCCCGGTGCGGTCGATCTTGCTGTGCACGATGACGACGTCGTCCTCGGCGCCGCTCGAGCCGGAGACCTCGAACCGCTGGCCGGAATATTCGCCGAAGCGGACGGAGTAGGACTGGACGATGTAGTCCTCGAACAGCTTCTGGAAGTCGGCGCGCTCGGCGTCGGTGGCGGTGCGCCAGTAGCGGCCGAGCACGAACTTTGCGATCGCCGCCATGTCGAAATGCGAGTCGAGCAGCTGGCGGAAGCGCACCTCGCGGTCGTGCTGCGCGACGTTCGGCCCGGTCAGCTCCTGGATCGCCTGCGAGCCCATCGTCTGGATGAACGAGGAGGCCTCCGGATACGCGTCGGCGGCGCGCGGCCCGGACAGCGGGCCGGCCGCGGCGACGAGCAGCAGAACGGAGAAGAATAAGGCGCGAAGCTTCGTCATCGGTCGTAGGCCGTGGGAACCGTCCCGATCGGCTCCTTGCTGGCGAGGAACGCCGCAACCGGCGGCGCCGGCACGGCGGAGGTGGCGCCGCCGTCGAGGCCGACGCCCGCGGGCGGCGAGTTGCCGTTGTTGATCTCGTCCTGCCGGCGCTGGCGGTAAAGGCTGCGAATCGTCGCGTAGTAGTCGAGCGATCCCTTGCGGATCTGGTCGAGCGTCTTCAGGTTGCGGGCGCGCTCGTCGACCCCCGTCAGGACGGTGGCGGCGAGATCGATGTTCTTTATCTTCGTCACGAAGCCGACATAGGTCAGCGGATCGAGGAAGGTGTCGACGACCATGCCCGCGAGATCGCGCGGGTTCGACGGACCGAACAGGGGCAGCACCAGATAGGGTCCTTCGCCCACACCATGGACGGCGAGAGTCTGGCCGAAGTCCTCGTCATGGTACTGCATGCCCATGCGCGCCGCTATGTCGAAGAGGCCGCCGACACCCATGGTCGAGTTGACGAGGAAGCGGCTGAACGTCGTGCCGGCGCGATCGGTCTCGCCCTGGAACAGGTCGTTCGCCAGGATGATCGGCGTGCGCAGGTTGCGCAGCGCGTTGCGGATGCCGTCCTGGGCGAAGTTGGGCAGCGCGACGTAGTACCAGCCGGCGATCGGCTTGAACAACAGCTCGTCGGCGGCGAAGTTCACGTCGAAGAAATAGCGGTTCATCGGCTCGAGCGGATCGTTCGCCTCCTTGTAGGCGGCGAGCGCATCGGGATCGGTGGGCGGCGTCGCGCAGCCGCCGAGCGCTGCGACGACGACCAGGGCGAGTGCTGCGCCCCAATAGCCCCGGCCGGCCTTGCCGGCTTGCGGATGCCGGGCGCTTCTCGCCCATGGCCAGACCTTCGTCACGAGTCGACCCCTCGCTCTTCGTACGTTTCCCGTGGTTCCCCAGATGCAGCGGCTGCAGAAAACGCCGCCATCGTATTAACTATGATTCCAGCGCGAGATTAACGAACCCTTACGGTCGCCCGCGAAATGGCGACCGCCGCCGTTAACTTCGCTTAACATAATGTCCTGACGATGGCCAGCAAGGCGCGCGGGGCGACGGGTCGCCCGCGCGCCCAAGGCGTTCAGGCGGCCGCGACCGTCTCGGCGTGATGGCAGGCGACGAGGCGGCCGGCCACGCTGCGGAGCTCAGGCACCGCCGTCCCGCAGACCTCGGTGGCATAAGGACAGCGCCGGTGGAACGCGCAGCCCGGCGGCGGATTCAGCGGCGACGGCAGCTCGCCCTTGATCGGGACTCGCTGGCGGCGCTCGGTGGGATCGACGGCGGGCGTGCTGGCGAGCAGCGCCTTCGTGTAGGGATGCCGCGGGCCGGCGAAGATCGTGTCCTTCGTCCCGTGCTCGACGGTGCGGCCGAGATACATCACCATCACTTCGTCGGCGATGTGGCGGACGACGCCGAGATCGTGCGAGATGAACAGATAGGCCAGGTTGAATTCCGCCTGCAGGTCCATGAGAAGATTGAGAACCTGCGCCCGGATCGACACGTCGAGCGCCGACACCGGCTCGTCGGCGACGACGACCTTCGGGCGCAGCATCAGGGCGCGGGCGATGGCGATGCGCTGGCGCTGGCCGCCGGAGAACATGTGCGGGTAGCGGCTGTAGTACTCCGGGCGCAAGCCCACCTTCGCCATCATGTCGCGGGCGGCGGTCCGCCGCTCCGCCGGATCGAGGCGCGTATTGATCTCCAGCGGCTCTTCCAGGATGGCGCCGACCTGCTTGCGCGGATTGAGCGACCCATAGGGATCCTGGAACACCATCTGGACGGCCGGCCGGAGCGCACGCAGCGTCTCCGGCGACGCGTCCGTCACCTCGCGGCCGTCGATCGCCAGGCGGCCGCTGGTCGGGGGCTCGATCATGGTGACGAGACGCGCCAGTGTCGATTTGCCGCAGCCCGACTCGCCGACGACCGCGAGCGTCTTGCCCGGCTCCAGCATGAAGCTGGCGCCCGCCACGGCCTTCAGAGTCGCCGGCTGTTTGAAGACGCCGCGACCGACCTGGTAGTAGCGGTGCAGGTCGGTCGCCTGCAGGGAGAGCGCCCCGGTCATTGCGCGGCGACGTCCTTGGGCGCGCCGGGATGGCCGAGCGGGCGCCCGTCGCTCAGCGGGTAGTGGCAGCGCACCAGCCAGCCGTCGCGTCCTGCCAGCTTCGGCTGCTCCTGCCGGCAGCGATCGGTGACGAAGCTGCAGCGCGGATTGAACACGCAGCCGACCGGACGGTCGGCGATGCCGGGGACGACGCCGTCGATGGTCTTCAGCCGCCGCTTGTCGGCGCTGCGCTCCGGCAACGCCTCGAGCAGGGCGGCCGTATAGGGATGGCGGGGCTGCGCGAACAGCAGCTCGGCCGGCTGCTCCTCGACCTGCTGGCTCGCATACATGACGGAGATCCGCTGCGCGGTCTCGGCGACGACGCCCATGTCGTGGGTGATGAGCACGAGCGCCATGCCGCGCTTGCGCTGCAGGTCGACCAGCAGATCGAGGATCTGCGCCTGGATCGTCACGTCGAGCGCCGTCGTCGGCTCGTCGGCGATGAGGAGGCGCGGATTGCAGGCGATCGCCATGGCGATCATGACGCGCTGGTTCATGCCGCCTGACATCTGGTGCGGGAAGGCCGAGAGGCGCGACTCCGGCGCCGGGATGCCCACCTGGCCGAGCAGCTCGATGGTGCGCCGGCGCCGATCGGCCCGCGTGCCGCCTTCGTGGACCTTGAGCGTCTCCATGATCTGGAAGCCGACGGTGAAGCAGGGATTGAGGCTCGTCATCGGCTCCTGGAACACCATGGCGATGTCCTTGCCGGTGATCTGCCGCCGCGCCCGCGCCGAGAGGCCGAGCAGGTCGGTGCCGTCGAAGCTCATCCGGTCGGCGGTGACGCGGCCGGGCCACGCGATCAGCCCCATGACCGCGAGCATGCTGACGCTCTTGCCGGAGCCGGACTCGCCGACGATGCCGACGATCTCGCCCGCATCGAGGGTGATGTCGACGCCCTCGACGGCGCGGAACGGGCCGCGATGCGTCTGGAACTCGACCGAGAGATTGCGGATCTCGAGCAGCGCCATCTGCGGTTCTCAGCGCTTCAGCTTGGGGTCGAGCGCGTCGCGCAGCCCGTCGCCCAGCAGGTTGAAGGCGAGCACGGTGATCAGGATGGCGAGGCCGGGGAAGGTCACCGCCCAGTAGGCGCGCTCGATGTATTGCCGCGAATCCGCCAGCATCGTGCCCCATTCCGGCGTCGGCGGCTGGGCGCCGAGGCCGAGGAAGCCGAGCGCCGCGGCATCGAGTACGGCCGAGGAGATGCCGAGCGTCGACTGCACGATCAGGGGCGCCAGGCAGTTCGGCAGGACGGTCCCCAACATCAGCCTGACGGTGCCGGCGCCGGCGACGCGGGAGGCCACGACGTAGTCCTTGGTCAACTCGTTCATGACCGCGGCGCGGGTGAGGCGCGCATAGTGCGGGATGTTGGTGATGGCGACCGCGATCATGGCGTTGCGCAGGCCCGGCCCGAGCAGCACGACGATGACGATGGCGAGCAGGAGGCTCGGGAGCGCCAGGATGATGTCCATAAAGCGCATGATCAGGGTATCGACCGCCCCGCGATAGAAGCCCGAGAACAGGCCGAGCAGCACGCCGACCGACAGCGACAGCGTCACGACGATGCAGCCGATCAGCAGCGAGAGCCGCGAGCCGTAGATGATCCGCGACAGGATGCAGCGGCCGATCGAATCGGTGCCGAGCGGAAATTGCCAGAGACCGCCCGCATCCCAAGCCGGCGGGAGCAGCGAGCGGTTCACGTCCTGCACCACCGGATCGTTCGGCGCGATCAGCGGCGCCGTGATCGCGCACAGGACCAGCAGCAGGATGACGATCAGCGCCGCCATGGCCCCGCGGTTGGACCGGAGCGAGAGCCAGACCTCGCGCCGCGGCGTCAGCACGGGTGCGGCAACGGCAACTCGGGCGCTGGCGGTCATGTTCGTCATCGGCGCCCCCGGATCCGCGGGTTGAGCAGGCCGTAGACCAGGTCAACCGAGAGATTGACGAGAATCACGAAGCCCGCGATCAGCAGCACGCCGCCCTGCACCGAGGGATAGTCGCGCTGATAGATCGAAGTCACCAGCCAGGAACCGACCCCCGGCCAGGAGAAGATGTTCTCGGTGAGGATGGCGCCCGCCATCAGCGTCCCGACCTGCAGGCCGATCACGGTGACGACGGGAATGAGGGCGTTGCGCAGCGCGTGGATGCCGACGACGCGGAAGTGGCTCAGGCCCTTGGCGTATGCGGTCCGGACATAGTCCTCGCCGAGCACTTCGAGCATGGCCGAGCGAGTCATCCGCGAGATCACCGCGAGCGGAATGGTGCCGAGCACGATCGAGGGCAGAATGAGATGACTGACCGCGGAGACGAAGGCGCCCTCCTGATCGGAGACCAGCGAGTCGTAGAGCATGAACCCGGTGCCCTCGTCGAAATAATAGTCGAGGTCGATGCGCCCGGAGACCGGCGTCCAGCCCAGCGTGATCGAAAACAGCAGAATCAGCAGCAGGCCCCACCAGAAGATCGGCATCGAATAGCCGGTGAGTGCGGCGCCCATCAGCGCATGATCGTAGACCGAGCCGCGCTTCTGGGCCGCGATCACGCCGGCCGGAATGGCGAGCACGATGGCGAATACCATGGCGCACAAGGCGAGCTCCAGGGTCGCCGGAAACAGCGTGAAGAAATCGCTCAGCACGGTGTTCTTGGTGACGATCGATTTGCCGAGATCGCCCTGCAGGACGTGCCAGATGTAGTCGATAAACTGAATGTAAAGCGGCCGATCGAGCCCGATCTGGTGCAGCAGCGCGGCGTGGCGTTCGGGATCGATCACCTTCTCGCCCAGCAACATCTGAATGGGATCGCCGGGAATGAGGTGAATGAGCGTGAAGGTCAGCAGCGCCGCGCCCAGGAAGGTCGGAATTATCAGCAGCACGCGCTGAGTAACGAAGCGCAGCATGGGAACGCGCCCGTCCTAAAACGCGCACCGGCGGAGACATCGCCCCCGCCGGTGCAAACGCAGACGTCGTCGGGCCGCTACTGCTTCCCGACGCCTTCGAAATTGTGGAAGCCGAGGGGATCCATCACGTACCCCTCGACGTTCTTGCTCATCACCATGTAGACGACCGAGTGGACGATCGGCACGACCGCCGCTTCGTCGTGGATCAACTGCTCCGCCTTGGCGTAGAGCTCGGTGCGCTTCTGCACGTCCGCCGTCTCTTTCGCCTCCTTCAGCAAGGCGTCGTAGTCGTTGTTGCACCACTTCTCGTTGTTCTGACCCGGCGGCTTGCCGGTGCCGCCGCAGCCATGCAGATAGAGGAAGTTGTCGGGATCGCCGATATCGCCGGTCCAGCCGATCTGCGCCATCGGCGCTTCGCCGGCGTGCAGCCGCTTCAAGTACTCGCCCCAGTCGAAGGTCACGAGATTGGCCTTGATGCCGACCTTGGCGAGGTCGGCCTGCATCAACTCGCCCATCTTCTTGCCGTCGAGGTTATAGGGGCGCGACACCGGCTGGTACCAGAGGTCGACCGCGAGGTCCTTGACGCCGGCGCCTTCCAGCATCGACTTCGCCTTGTCCGGATCGTAGGGATAGGCTTCGACCTTGTCGTTGTAGCCCCAGATCGTCGGCGGCAGGGTGTTCTTCGCGGGCACGGCGCCCCCCAGGTATTCCGCCTTGATGATCGCGTCCTTGTTGATCGCCATGTTGATCGCCTGGCGCACGACCTTGTTGTCGAACGGCTTCACCGTGGCGTTCATCGTGAGGTAGGCGATGTTGAGGCCTTCCTGCTCCTTGACCACGAGCTTCGGATCGGCCTTCAGCGCGTCGAGATCGGCCGCGGCGGGGAACGCCATGATATCGCACTCGCCGGCCACGACCTTCGCCTTGCGGACCGCCGGATCCTTGGTGATCGCGAAGACGAGATCGCTGATCTTCTGCTTGCCACGCCAGTAGTCGGGGTTGGCCTTGTAGCGGATCACCGCGTCCTTCTGGTAGTCGACGAAGGTATAGGGGCCGGTGCCGACCGGAATCTGGTCGATCTGCTCCTTCTTGCCGGCCTTCTCGAGGTGGTCGGCATATTCCTTGGAGAGGATCGACGCCCATTCCATCGCCACTTCCGAGATGAACGGCGCTTCCGGATGGGTCAGCGTCACCTTCACCGTCATGTCGTCGACCTTCTCGACGCTCTTGATGGTGTCGGGCATGCCCATGCCTTCGAAGTAGGCGTAGGAGCCGCCGTTGACGTCGTGGTACGGATTGCTCTTGTCGACCATCCGGTTGAAGCTGAACACGACGTCGTCGGCGTTCAGCGCGCGGGTCGGCTTGAACGCCTTGGTGTTCTGGAACTTCACCCCCGGCCGCAGATGGAAGGTATAGGTGAGCCCGTCGTCGGAGATGTCCCATTTCTCCGCGAGGCTCGGCACCGGATCGGTGGTGCCGAACTTGATCTCGACCAGTCGATTGAACACCGGCCGGACGACGTCGAGGGTCGTGCCGGAGTCGTACAGCTGCGGACCGAATCCTTCCGGGCTGCCTTCCGAGCAATAGACCAGCGTGCTCTTTGCCTCGGCCGCAAAGCTAATGCAGAGAGCCACGGCCGAGACGGCCATCGCCCCCAGTATCTGTCGTCTCATTGGATGCCTCCGAAATTGCTTTTTGTCGCCGGCCAGTTGCGTTGCCCAGACCCTGGCCGCCGCTGTCGCGACCCTAGGCCGGGGCGCCAAATCCTGTCAATGCCGGTCTCGCCGCCGACGGCGCGGCGGGGCGTCAATTTCCCGTGTTTTTCCAATATTTGCGCGCCGGCGGGGGATGAGTATGGTGCGGATGCACAGCAGGGAAGACAGTCCGCATGGACGATTTGAATCGTTCAAAAATACCCGCGCCGTTCGAGACGGAACGCGTCGTCGTCAAGCCGGAATGGGTCGACTACAACGGCCACATGAACGTCGCCTACTACCCGGTGGCGTTCGACAACGCCTTCGACGAGGTCTACGACTTCCTCGGCGTCGGCAACGAGGGCATCAAGCGCACGGGCATCTCGACCTTCGTGGCCGAGACCCACTTCACCTATCAGCAGGAGCTGCGCACCGGCCAGCGCCTGCGCATCACGACGCAGCTGCTCGATTTCGACGCCAAGCGCCTGCAGGTCTTCCAGGCCATGTACCACGCGGGCGAAGGCTTCCTCGCCGCTACCGGCGAGTGGCTGATCCTGTGCGTCGACCTGCGGCAGCGCAAGGTGATCGCCATGCCCGACGACTTGCGCGATCTCGTGGCGCGCGTGCATGCCAGCCACGCCGGGCTGCCGCGTCCGCCGGAGGTCGGCCGCAGCGTCAGCCTGACGTCCCGCCGCCCGCGCTGACGGGCGCGCGCGAAGATCGTCTCGCCCCGACACTACTCCGCGTATCGATCGACGATTTGCATCGCCGCTTGCTGGTAGGCCTTGCTCTTCAACAATGCGACCTGGTCCTGATCCGATGCGGCTCGCGTATAGCTCCCGCTCAGCGAATTGTCGTCGATGGGCGCGGGCGAGAATTCCTCCCACCGACCGGTCCTGACATCGATCACCGCGGCCTTCAGGCGGATCCGCATGCGCTGATTTTCGTCGGGCAGCACGCCGCCCACGATGGGCACCCAGGATAAGGCCTTGGTGGGCAATCCTTCGCGCGCCGTTTCGAGAATGCCCCAATAGACGATGATGGTATCGATATTTCCGCGCGCCGCGGCGAGCCGCAGGGCAAGGGCATAAGATGCGCTGACGGCGTCCGTTGATTCGCTCCGCTCGGGGATGCCGCTGAACTGCGCCACATTGTAGTATTGCTCCAGCGGCTTCAGCATTTCCGTGTCCGGGAACATCGCGCCGGACTGGATCAGCATCAGAGTCGTGCCCTTTCGAAGCGAGAGGCGCTGCTTGTCCGTGAATGCCGCCTCGATGTCCTTCTGCGTGATTGCCTCGCCGCGGTCGATGCCGATGACATCGAACTCACTGAGTTCGCCGCGATAGAGGCGGTTGTCGGAACCGGGCGTGTAGCCGGAGTCCGATATGGATCGCGTGCTGCAGCCGGCCGTTACGAGCAGCAGCAGACAGCACGCCAGCCATCGACGCATGTTCCGACCGTTCATCGCCATGATCCCCTCGCTCGTTGGACCGCCTTCGGCCGACCCGGCGCATGCCCGCGAAGCGGCAGGCTGCCGTGGTAACGCGCGAGTCTGTTGGGATCAGGGTGTGACGGTGGCGAAAGCGCGGCGAATCGGCGTCAATCTTCCAGCAGGTATCCTTGCCTGCTGGCGAGCGGCTTGGTGCCGACCACCTTGGCGATGGAATCGCCCGGCCGCACCAATCGATCGGGCCGGCGCGACAGCACGAGGCCGTCGGTCGCCGTGCGGATGGGGGTGCGCGCGGCGCGCGGGTCGTCGGCCATGGGATCGACGAGCTCGGCGATCACCGTGCCGGCGCTGACCACGGCGCCGACCGGCTGCTTGTAGGCGAGCACGCCGGCGGCGGCCGTGCGCACGACATCGCAGGCGTCGAGCCGCGTCGCCTCGCATTGCGGCTTCGGCAGCGGGCCGGGATCGCCGGCGACGACGCCGCGCCGCTGCAGGAAGCGGAAGAGGGCCGCCGCGTCGGGCTCGGCCCATTCGTCGCCGACGTCTGCCTGGCCGCGATACTCGACCGTCGCCGACAGGCAGGCGGCGGGGATCGGCTTGTTCGGAAAGACGGCGGCGAGCTTCGTCCAGGGCGTGCTGAAGGTCTCGTCGAACGCGCGGCCGCCGGAATCGTCCGACAGCAGCGTGGCCCGGCTGCCGATCTCGTCCGACAGGTCGCGGCCGCTCGGCCAGTGCGCGGAAATCAGGAACAGGTGCAGCAGGGCCTCGCTGTCGCAATGGCAGTCGAGCACGATGTCGGCATCGACGGCGAGGCGCGCCAGCGCCAGCCGCAGGCTCGCGAGTTCGGTCGCGGCGGCCAGGTCGTCGAGCCCGGCGAGCAGGGCCTGACGGATCGCCGCCACGTTGCGCGTCGCATCGTCGGTCAGGCTGCCGCGCACGCGGTCGGCCAGGCCGGCGAACAGGTCGGGCCAGTTGCGGTTGAAGTTGCCGCCGCCGGCCGACTCATACCGGCCGACGAGCGTCGCATTCACGACCTGTGCCGCGCCGATCGGGTTGGCCACGGGCACGACGACGATCTCGCCCTTGATGCGGCCGGCGCGGTCGGCCTCGTCGAGCAGGCGGATGAGGTGGTGCAGCACCAGCATCGCCGGGATCTCGTCGGCATGCAGCGAGGCATGCAGATAGGCCTTGGGCCGGGCACCGCGCGCGCCGTAGCGGTGCACGCTCAGCTGGCGGGCGGCGCCGGGACTGGCCGGCAGCAACGGAATCCGTTCGATCGTCTTGGGCATGAAACAAAATACTCGGAGGTTGCGAGACTCTCGCCCTGGCGGGCGCGGGGATTGCGGCTAAGATGGTCGGCGATGATGCCGCCTGCCGAAGAACTCGCCGTCTTTCTGGCCGATCTTGCCGGCCTTGTCGAGGGGGCCGCCGTCGGCGATGCCGCCGCCGATTGCCGGCGCTTCGCCGTGCTGACGCGCGCGCTGCAGCCGGCCGGCATGAAGGCGACCGGCGCGCGGCCGTTCAGCCTGCCGGTGTGCCGCTGCTGGGCGCCGTCCCTGCAGGCGGCGCGCGAGCAGCCGGCCCTCGCCGCGATGGCGCATGCCCTGCAGCTGTTCGGCCCCTATCTCGACTGGGTGCAGAACCCGAACTATCGGCGCGAGCCGCCGACCGCCCGCTTCCTCGACGACTACGGCTATGCCGTGATCGCCGGCCCGTCGGCCGGCCCGCCGGCGCTGCTTTCGCATCCGTCCCTGGCGCTCGGCGTGCTGCTGCTGGCGCCGCACACCCACTATCCGCGCCACCGCCATCCGGCGACCGAGCTGTATCTGCCGCTCACCGCCGCGCAATGGTGGCGCGGCGACGGGCCCTGGCGCGACGAGGCGCCGGGCGCTGTCATCCGTCATGCCGGCGATGTGCCGCATGCGACCCGGTCGGGCGACGACGCGCTGCTCGCCTTGTATCTATGGACCGGCGACCTCGCGACGCACGCGCGCATCGAGGCGGCGGCATGACGTTGTAGGGGCGACCGGCAGGTCGCCCGTGGGCGGACGCGATTGATCGACGGGCGACCTGCCGGTCGCCCCTACGGGCCTCGTTGGCCGGATACTCGGGGGAGTCCGTTCGTGACGCAGGAGCAGGCCGCACCGCAGGATCCCGTCGAGCGGGCCGGGCGAATCCTCTGGCTCATGGAACGCGCGCAGCGGCTGATGGCGAACGCGGCGCTGCGCGGCGACGCCGACAACGGATTCCAGATCCCCGATCCGCGCATCGTCGGCGCCGCCTTCGCCGATTTCGCCGGCAAGGCCGCTGCGAATCCCGGCCGCTTCGTGACGGCGCAGCTCGAGCTCTGGCGCGACCATTTCGATCTGTGGAGCCGTTTCGCGCGCCGGGCCGAGGGCGAGGCGATCGAACCGATGGCGGTGCCGGCACGCGACGACCGCCGGTTCGCGGATGCCGCCTGGAGCGAGCATCCGATGTTCGACTACGTCAAGCAGGCCTATCTCCTGAACGCCCGCTGGCTGCAGTCGACGGTGCAGCAGGTCGACGAGATCGACGACGACACGCGGCGCAAGGTCGAGTTCTACATGCGCCAGTTCGTCGACGCCTGCGCGCCCAGCAATTTCGTCGCGACGAACCCGAAGGTGCTGCGCGAGACCTTCGACAGCAGCGGCGAGAACCTGGTGCGCGGCCTCGAGCATCTGGTGGCCGATCTCGAGCGCGGCAACGGCCGTCTCGACATCGCCATGACCGACGCGACGGCGTTCCGGCTCGGCGACAACATCGCGGCCACGCCGGGCAAGGTGATCGTCCAGAACGACCTGATGCAGCTCATCCAGTATGCGCCGTCGACGGACGCGGTGCATCGGCGGCCGCTGCTGATCGTGCCGCCCTGGATCAACAAGTTCTACATCCTCGACCTGAAGCCGCAGAACTCGTTCATCAAGTGGGCGGTCGACCAGGGACACACGCTGTTCGTCATCTCCTGGGTCAATCCGGACGAGCGCCTCGCGCGCAAGGCGTTCGACGACTACATGCTGGAGGGCCCGCTGGCGGCCCTCGATGCGATCGAGCAGGCGACCGGCGAGCGCGAAGCCAACGTGATCGGCTATTGCATCGGCGGGACACTGCTGGCCTGCACGCTCGCCTGGATGGCGCGGCGGAACGACCGCCGCTTCGCCAGCGCCACCTTCTTCACGGCGCTCACCGATTTCGCCGAGGCCGGCGAGATCAAGGTCTTCATCGACGACGCGCAGGTGAGCCTGCTCGAGGCGCACGTGGCGAAAAAGGGGTACCTCGAGGGGCGCCATATGGCGACCGTGTTCAACCTGCTGCGCGACAACGACCTCATCTGGTCGTTCGTGGTGAACAACTACCTGCTCGGGCGCGAGCCGCTGCCGTTCGACTTGCTCTACTGGAACGCCGACGCCACGCGCATGCCGGCGGCCATGCACAGCTACTATCTGCGCCACATGTACCTGGAGAACCGGCTGGTGCAGCCGGGCGGGCTGACGCTCGCCGGCGAGCCGCTCGACCTGCGCACGATCGACCTGCCGATCTACCAGCTGTCGGCCGAGAGCGATCACATCGCGCCATGGAAATCGACCTATGCACTGAGCCGCCTGGTGCGCGGCCCCTATCGCTTCGTGCTCTCGGGATCGGGCCATATCGCCGGCGTCATCAACCCGCCGGTGGCCAACAAATACTACTACCTGACGAACGCAAAGAACCCGGCGTCGCCCGACGGCTGGATCGCCGGCGCGACGCGGCACGCCGGCTCCTGGTGGACGGACTGGGCGGCCTGGGTGGCGCGGCATGGCGGCGGCCAGGTGCCGGCGCGTACGCCCGGCGACGGCGCGCTGGCGCCGATCGAGGACGCGCCCGGATCGTACGTCGCGGTGCGGGCGCAGGACTAAGGGGAGGACCGGCGCGGCGCAGCGTCAGCGCGGCAAGCCCTCCAGTCCCGCAAGATCCGCCGCGCTGGCGCCGGGGATCCGCATTTCGAAGACCTCATCGACGACCGTGTAGTCGTAGTAGCCGAGCCGTGCGATCGGGCGGAGGCGTTTCACGTCGATCTTGCCATCGGCGCCGACGGCGTCGTCCCGGATATGGATACGCTCCACCCGTGCAAAGACGATGTCGACGGTGCCCTCCGGGCTGTTGCCCTGGAGGCGGTGCGTGCTCAGATAGCGGCACTCGAAGTGGATCGGCGATTCCGCAACCCGCGAGCAGGGCGCATCGACACAGGGCAGCTTCGTGACGCCGGCCAGTTCGAACTCGTCCACATCCGACGCGACAGCGCTGGCACTGGCATTGACGGCGTTACGCAGCTCGTAGGTCGCCATGTTCCAGGCGAACCAGCCGGTCGACTCCGCGTTCAGGACCGTGTCCTTGCGGCGGCCATCCGGATACTGATTGGCCGCGAACATCACCATGGGCGGATCGAAGGTCAGGTTCTGCCATTGGCTGTACGGCGCCAGATTGGCAACGCCGGTCGGGCTGATGCTGGACAGCCAGCCGATCGGCCGCGGCACGGTGCAGCTCTTGAACGGATTGAATCTGAGGCCATGCCGCTCGGTGGTCGGATTGTAATGCACGCGCGCTCCCCTCGGACCTGAAGCCATGCTCCAGCTTAGGGGCACCGC
>Ga0335080_10002514_pt1 | contig 18343 bp, 13 predicted proteins | sample Lox_Sample_34_FD_206720 | JGI IMG/M metagenome (GOLD analysis project Ga0335080, IMG submission 206720) | Soil microbial communities from Loxahatchee National Wildlife Refuge, Florida, United States - Lox_Sample_3.4 | ecosystem: Environmental > Terrestrial > Soil > Wetlands | place: USA...
CCAACGCTGCCCAGCAGCTTGTTGGTCTTGCGGTCAACCACAAGCAGGTTCATCGAGCCTGTGGTGGCCATTTCTTCGGCAACCGCACGGCAGGTTTCGTCTCCGAAGACGTAATTGTCGGGCAGATGGTCTGGCTTGCCGATCGTGATTTCATCGCCCGGTGGCAGCTCCGTCATCACCTCGGCCGCCGTAAGCAGTTCGAGCGGATCAACGCCGTATTCGCGCGAAAGATGGTAGCCACGACGATGTAGTTTCTCGGTCAGAATCGAGCGCGGCATGACCAGCGATGTGACGAGGTACGACGCCGTGCAGGCCAGCACAAGAGGAAGCAGCGCGGGAAGCGCATGAGTAAGCTCGAGAGAAAAGAGTACCGCCGTCAGCGGAACGCCCAGAGCACCCGAGAGCATGGCGCCCATCGCCATTAACGCCCACAGCGCCTGTATTTCTACAGGCTGATGCGCGAGGTGTGCGGCGAATTCACCAATGGCCGCGCCGATCATCAGCAGCGGCGCCAGCACGCCACCTGAAGTTCCAGAGCTCAATGAAAACGCCCACATGAGCGACTTGGCAATCATCAGGCCGAGAAGCAGGTCGAGAGGCGCGTTACCGCGCAACAGCTCCGCAATATTGTCGTAGCCCACACCGAGGCCGCGGGGGAAGAAGTAGCCACCAAGGCCCACTCCCATGCCGCCGATCGCGGGCCACCACATCCAGTGGATATGCACGCGTCCGCAGAAATGCTCAAATGCATCCTCCAGGCTGTACATCAAGCGGCTTAGGCCTGCGGCGGCAAAGCCAACGAGAACTCCGAGGGGGACGGCCACCAACAACGACTGCTCGAGATGAATGTTCCCTGGAAGATCCACGGGGAACAGCGGTCCTGCTCCTAACCACCAGATGCGCAGCGCGCCCGCCGTAACGCTGGCTATCGCGACCGGCACAAGCGAGCGCGGACGCCACTCGAAGAGAAGTAGTTCCACGGCGATAAGAATCGCTGCGATCGGCGTGGCAAAGGTGGCCGACATTCCGGCAGCCGCGCCCGCAACCAGCAACGTGGTGCGCTCTGCGTCCGACAATCGAAGCCACTGCGCAACGAGCGACCCGAACGCACCGCCAGTCATGATGATCGGACCTTCGGCACCAAACGGTCCGCCCGATCCAATTGCAATTGCAGCAGAAATCGGCTTGAGTACAGCCACTCTTGGATGCACGCGCGCCCCATTGAGAAGAATCGCTTCGATAGCTTCAGGAATGCCATGACCGCGGATCTTGTCTGTTCCGTAGCGCGCCATGCAGCCGACGATGATGCCGCCAACCGCGGGAATGAGAAGCAACATGAAATGCGGCTCAGTGGAACCGGCAGGGCCGACCATCGCGAGGCTCAGACGATGGTAGTAGAAGATGTTTGTCGCGAGGGCGATGGCGCGCAACAGGAGAACAGCAAGCGCTGCACCTCCGGCGCCGATGACGAGCGCGACGACGGAGAGCAACCACGTGCGCCGATCAACAGTGAAGTCACGCAGTGCAGATGGTCTCGATCTCACAGGACCTCCGCAACAACATGCGCGTGCAGGTGAACGCGGCGCAATGCGCGCACCAGCCGCGGAGCCATCTCATTCAACTCGCGCGCATGTTCGCCGGAGAGCTTCTGCAATACCTGCCGCCCTTTGCGCGTAAGCCGCAGGATGGCGCGACGCTTGTCATCTCTGTCCGCTGTTCTCTCGATCAAATCTTCGCGCTCAGACCGGTCAACCAGCTCGACGGTGCTGTTGTGCTTTAAGCCGAGGCGGTGAGCGGCATACGCGATGGTTACCGGGGTTCCATCCGCTGCACCGGCCACCTGCAGCAGCAGCTGGTGCTGCTGTGGCTGCAGCCCGGCCTCCAGCGCGGCGCCTTCGCTGAATTGCAGAAAGCTGCGCAGCTCAAAACGGAAATCGGCAAGGGTTTGCAGCAGATGATCAGGGGGATCTGGGTAGGTTATCACTAATATATCGTATCACGATATATATAAAGAAGGGAAGCCTGGCCGCTGTCATCCGGATTGGTTCGCGTAAACTACTCCTGTTTCGGCTCTTCAATGGAGATTGCGATGAGATTGTGGGGAGGGAAGCGGGCCTGCTCCGCTGCCATTCTTGGAATACTGGCTGCAGTTGGAATGACCGCGCCGGCGCAGGACTCAACCGGGGACATTCGCCCCGCTCCCTACCAGGTCGCGTGGCAGGATCTCGAATTCGGTGTGATTATCCACTTTTCGACCAATACGTTTCTCAATCAGGAGTGGGGCGACGGCACTGCGAATCCTTCGGTCTTCAATCCGACGCAGTTCGATCCGGAGCAATGGATGAAGGCCGTTCGAGACTCAGGCGCAAAATACGTTGTTCTGGTAGCGAAACACCATGACGGCTTCTGCCTCTGGCCCACCAATCAAACCAGCTACAGCGTGAAGAGCAGTCCGTGGCGGGATGGCAAGGGCGACGCAGTCGGGGATGTGGCTCGCGCCGCGCGGAAGTACGGCCTGAAGTTTGGAGTCTACCTGTCGCCCTGGGATCGGCACGAACCGAGGTACAGGGATTCCGCCGAGTACGACAAGTACTACAACGCCGAGTTGGAGGAGCTTGCGACACGTTATGGCGATCTGGTCGAGTTCTGGCTGGACGGGGCAGGCAGCGCGGGCCACGTCTATGACTTCAAGAAGATCATAGAGACTCTCCGCACGTACCAGCCGAATACCGTCGTCTTCGCCGATACGGGTCTTTTCGAATATGGCGACGCGCGATGGGTGGGTAACGAGGCAGGTGTAGTCGATTACGAAAACTGGAATGTCATCGACCGGCATGGCTACCGCCGTTGGCGGCCCGTCGAAGCGGACACGCCGCTGCGCAACCTTCACTGGTTCTGGCACCCGAACGACGAAGCATCGCTCAAGAGCCTGGATGCTCTCCTTGACACCTATGACAAAACGGTCGGCCGCGGCGCTCAGTTCATGCTCGGCCTCGCACCGGATAACCGCGGACTGCTGCCGGATTCCGATGTGAAGCGTCTCGAAGAGTTAGGAACAGCGCTGCGCAAACGAGCGGAGGACGATCTGGCCCTGCATCACATGCCCACAACGCCGGAAGAATCTGCCGCCCTCGACGGAGATCCAGACACGTTTTGGTCAGCGCCATCCGGTTCGCGTCATGCGCAAATCGAGGTGAACTTCGATCATCCCGTCATCTTCGATCATGCGCTCACGATGGAGTGGCTCAATGACGGCCAGCGTGTCGAGAAATACGCCATCGAGGTGTGGAGCGAAAATGATCGTAGTTGGAAGCCGATTGCGAATGGCGAGGCTATTGGGCACGAGAAGATCGATGAGTTCCCGCCGGTGACGACAAAGCGAGTCCGGCTGAACATCCTTTCGAGCACTGCGGAGGCACATATCCGCGAATTCCAGCTCTATAACTGGACTAGCCCAAATCTACGGTAAGACAGCTCTAGTGCAGAGATGCGCCAGTCTCTGCTTCCAAATCAATTGACTCCAATGCCGCCTTGAAGGCGCGCACGTCCGCTTCAGGGACGCGAAAGCCCTTGTGGCCGATCAGGCGCGCGAGGTCCTCCGTGATTCCATCAGGCGAAGGCGATTCCATCTTCCTGCTCAGCGAGGTGTGGACCTCATGAACTCCCGTCTTTATCGCGATCGCGCGTACATTCGCGGCGCGAATTCCGCCTCCGGCCATGATGCTGATGCGTTTGCCGGCATGCTTCCGCAATCGCGCAAGGGTGTCGGCACCCTCTATGGCATTGGCTTTGCCTCCAGCGGTCAGGATCCTGTCGGCTCCGCAGGCAATCACATTCTCCAGGGCGCGATCCAGATTCGCACATAAGTCGAACGCGCGATGGAAGGTCACTCGCAGGGGACGAGCGAGTTCAATCAGCTCCTTGGTACGTGGCACGTCGACATCGCCCGATGTGGTCAAGATTCCGAGCACCACGCCATTGACCTTCCGCTTCTTGGCCTCAAGAATGTCCGCGCGCATGATGTCCAGTTCACGATCGGAGTATACGAAATCGCCACCGCGAGGACGAATGATAACGAAGACATCGATATTGACTGCCGAGCGTACGGCTGAGATGAGTCCCCCGCTTGGTGTAATGCCGCCCTCGCTCAAGGCGCTGCATAGCTCGATTCGATTCGCGCCTCCCCGGTCTGCAGCAATTGCCGATTCAATCGAGTCGACACAAACTTCAATGTCCATGATGAGCGCCTGTCTTATCACGCTACTCGCGAATTGGAGTGGCGGGAGCGAGTTTGTGAATCCATTTCAAATCTAAACCGAAAAGGCGAACCCTGAACATGAGTTCGCCTTCTGCGATCGATGAGGAACGATCTACCTTTGCTGCAGCTCTGGTTCATCCTGCCGGTTCCCCATCGTGATGTGCACCGGAGGCAGCGTTTCGGCCGGAAGAACGATCTGTTTGTTGCCTGTGAACGCCGAACCTGCCGCGCCGGCGCCGCGGCCCGCCAGGGTTCCGCGAGTCGCTGATCATCCAGGTGGGGCAGGTTGACCTTCTAAGATGGTGGTGCAACGGTGCGGCATGCCTTGAAGGCTCGTGCCGCAAGTTTCCAATTCGGGGATGATCTCGCGATTCTAAATAGCCAGATGAAGAATACTCGCTTCCTTCTTGCAGTTCTCATGTTGGCCCTGTTGGCCAGGGGGCGTTCGTACGCACAGAACGCCGCTCCTGCCCCGATCGATGAACGCGCAGCCGCCGGTGATCAGCCGGACGATCCAGGGCCGTTGGCCGCAGGTCTCTCTCCAAAACTGAAGAGGCCGGCGATTCTCAAGGCCATGAAGATGGTCGCGGACTGGCAGATCAAGCATTCCGAGGGCCGCTATAACATCCAGTGGACCTATGCCGCGCTTTACGACGGCTTGCTGGCTGCCTCAAAAACCACCGGCGACCCGCGTTATCACGATCGTGTTCTCCAGGTTGCGCGAGACAATCACTGGGAGTTGGGTCCGCGCTTCGGACACGCCGATGACGGAGCGATCGGTCTCACCTACCTCGCCTTCTACAACGACGATCACCAGCCGGAACGGCTCACACCCACGCGCGACGGCATGGACAAGCTTCTCGCCCGTCCCAACGATCCGCAAAAAAATCTTTGGTGGTGGTGCGACGCACTCTACATGGCGCCGCCCGTTCTGGCGGAGCTTTCTGTGACCACCCGCGACAAGCGCTACCTCGATTTCATGGACCGCGAGTGGTGGCTCACCTCCAGCGCTCTTTACGACCCCGCCGAGCATCTCTATTACCGCGATGATCGCTTCCTCACCATGCACGAAGCCAATGGCAAGAAGATCTTCTGGTCGCGAGGCAATGGATGGGTCCTCGCCGGCCTGGCCTTTGTTCTTCAGCGCATGCCCCAGGATTGTCCTTCGCGCGCAAAGTACGTGGCGCAGTACAAGGAGATGGCCGAGCGTATTGCGGCCCTTCAGCCCGCCGACGGCGTGTGGCGCGCGAGTCTCCTCGATCCGGATTCGTACCCAAATCCCGAAATCTCCGGTACTGGCTTCTTCACTTACGGCATCGCGTGGGGCATCGAAAACGGCCTGCTCGATCGCAAGAAATATCTGCCCGTGGTCACGAAGTCCTGGCAGGGCATGCTCAGCCACATCTACGCTGACGGCAGGCTCGGCAACATTCAGCCCATCGGCGGCGAACCCGGCAAGTTCAAGCCTTCATCGAGTTATGTATATGGAGTCGGCGCTTTCCTGCTTGCTGGTTCTGAGCTGAGTCAGCTTTCCGGCAAGTAGTGGGGGCTGAATTGCAGCTCAGCGGGAGAACCGTTCCAGCATATTGAGGGATAGCTGGAGAAGGGAGGCGTCCATCTCCTGATGAGGCTCCGATCGCGTGTTGCAGATGACTGCTGAGCACGCGCCATCTGGAGTTCGGATCATGAGCGCGGTCGATCCTGGCAGGCTTCCGCTGTGCCACCAGTTTCCTGTGCCGTTGCCGCTCAGCATCCAGCCACGCGCGTACGAGGGGTAGATGTTAACCGGAGTTGTCATGGTGCGAATCGTCTCGGGTTGAAGCAGCGCTGGAATGCCGGGTGCTCCGGCGACGTGATTGAGAAACTGAATGAGCTGAGTGGATGACGCGATCCATCCGGCAGTTGAATCCATGCGCTCCACATTGATCTTGTACGGATCTTCAGAGTACTGGCCGATGTAGATGACCTCGTTCAAGGCCCGTTGCCGCTGGCTATTCTTTGCGATCTGCATGTCGGTGATGCCGCAGGGGCCGAGAATGGCAGATTTCACGAAGTCCTCGTAGGCCTGGCCGCTCACCTGTTCGATCACCCTGCCAAGGATGCAATAGCCGAAGTTGGAGTAGGCCCATTGCGTTCCCGGTTGATTCGTAAGCGCCACGTTCTGGATGGTCGAGGCAATGAGCTTTGCGGCGTCCCAGCCGTTGTTATGCAGCATCGGATCGTTCGCGTCAGCCGCCCACCCTCCGGCGGTGTGAGTGAGCAGATGGTCGACCGTTATGTCGCTTACATATGTCTTGTAAGGAGGCTTTCCGTACTTCGCGCCGAGAATTCCGGAATCGCCGAAGACCTTATCTGTGAGGTGGACTTTGCCCTGTTCAATAAGTGAGAAGATCGAAACCGACGTAATCGGCTTCGACAGATCGGCGATGCGAAACAGTGAATTCTGCTGGGCCTGTATCGAGTGCTCGCGGTCGGCCATGCCCCCCGCGTGGTCGAAAACGAAGCGGCCCCTCGCGGAGATTGCGGCCGACGTCGCAGGCACACGGTATCGCTGTTGAAAGGCCTGAAGTTCCGCTCCCATTCCAGCGCGTGGTTGATTCTGGTTGGGGAACCGCGCTTGCGCAGCCAGCCTGGCGGCAGCCGGAACAGCCAGGACGGTGGAAGCGGCCGTACGGAACAAAGTCGAAATCAGTGCTCTGCGATCGATCTTGTTAGCTGTCATAGCGATGATTTTCCTCTGCGGTTTCATCGTTACTGCGTGCGCTGACCCTTGAATGTGCCGTTACCGCCGCGGTCGTGGAATGTTCCGGTGAAGGTGTTCCCCTGGACGACTCCGCCGACGATCGGTCCGTCGATTCTTCCGCGGAACACCAGCACTTCTTTGGTCTTGGTGCGGACGACGAGATGGCGCTCGTTGATGGTGCCTTCCACTCCACCGGACTGATTCGGCCCTTTGAAGTGTCCCTTGATGTTGGTTCCGTCCTGCGTGAGATCAAGATATTTCGACGATGTCGATCCATTCGGATCGTTGCAATAGAGCGTCCATTTCCCCGTGACGTTTGCGGGAGGATGCTCCTGGGGCGCCTGCTGCGCAGATATTGCGACCTGACAGAAGCTCATCAACAGCAAGCAACATGCAACAACATGATTGTGGATCTTCATTCGCGGCCCTCCGACCTCGCTTACGATCACCAGGCATGGCTATCCTGACCTCCTGGCAGGCCAGGCTTCGCAACCGGGGCCCTCGCGCGCAATGTGATCGTTACGGATTCGAGAGTATCAAGATTGCCCGCAAATCCATAGGAGTTTGCTACACGGCAGCTCCTGGGGTTGCGCGCAGTCGATGGGCAATCCTGTGTGAGGGCGCCGGATCGCGTGGTGGATGACCGCGGAAGCGACGTCGTACCCCGACAAGCTATTCATCTCGCAGCAGCACGAGCGGATCCACCGTCAGCGCGCGCCGGGCCGGGATCAACGAAGCGAACATCCCCAGCAGCAGCATCGTTACCGTCACCCCGAACAGCACCAGTGGGTCCCTCGGTGTGGCCTGGTAGACGATGAACGACAGCACCTTGGTCGCCAGCACTCCCAGGCCGATACCTGCAACGGAGCCGATGGCCAGCAGCCGGAAGGCCCGCCCGAGCGAAGCGCGCAAGATCTGCTGCTGCCCTGCGCCAAGCGCCACGCGGATTCCCAACTCCCGCAGCCGCCTGCTCACCACGTACGAGGCCATGCCGAAAATTCCAGTGATCGCCAGCATCGCGCCAAGCAAACCAAGAACGCCAAGCGCGGCTGTCGCCACGCGCGGTGCGAACAACGCCGAATTCATCTCCTGATGCCAGGCCCTCACCACGATGGGCAGCCCTGAGTCCATGCCGCGAACGGTTCTCTCCAGCGCGCCCGCAATCTCCGCAGGATCCCGCTGCGAACGGACAACGAAGAAGCTGCTGCTGTTCTGATTTTGCAGGAAGGAGAAGAACATGGCAGGCTGCTGGTCCTCGGTGAGAGAGCGATATTTGCCGTCTTCGACCACCCCGACAACTTGAGCACGCTTGCCACCCCAGTATTTGAAGTGACCGCCGATCGCCCTATCCACGGATCCGAAGACCTTGATCGCGAACTGATGGTTCACCAGGGCGACCGAGGGAGCATCCTTTACATCGCTCAGGTTCAGGTTGCGCCCAGCCAGCAATCGCGTTCCGGCCGCATCGAGATAGCCGGGCGAGATGCTGTAGTGCATCGCGTCGGCAGTGTAATTAGTTGGGCGGAAGTCGGTGATGGTGTCCGCATAGACATAGGAGTCGCCGCCACCGACGCTAAGCGGTAAGAAACTCGTGACACCGACAGACGAGACACCGGGAATCCCCGCGATGGCATCGAGCATGCGCTTTTGCATCTGCGGGATGCGATCCTCGGTGTAGCCCGCCATGCGCAGATCGCTTTCGACCAGCATCGCGTTCTGCGGCTGGAAACCGAAATTGCTGTGCAGCGAGCGGGAGAGCCCGCGCACCGCCACCAGCGATGAAGTCACCAGCACTGCACAGATGGCGATCTGGACCACCAGAAGAACATCACGTACCGTGAAACGCCGCATCCCAGCAGTGGAACTCACGCCCGTCCGGATCATCTGCCACGGATCGGCACGCATCACCTGTCGCACTGGCACCATGCCGAACAAAAGTCCGCTGATCAACGCCAGCAGCAGCGCGACTGCATACGTGCGTACATCCGGATTCACGGGCACATTGATCGGGACATCAGGAATCGGCTGCCACGCGCTCAGCACCCGCAGAACCACCACGCCGCCCGAAAGTCCCAACACTCCGCCGGCAAGCGATACCAATATCGCCTCCGTCAGCAGTTGCCGCATAATCATTCCGCGCTTAGATCCCAGCGCCAGCCGCAGCGCCACCTCTTTTGCCCGATCGGATGCCCGTGCCGCAAAAAGGCTTCCCAGGTTCGCGCAAGCCGCCAGCAGGATCAGCCCCGCCAGCAACATCAAGCCAGCCATGAATGCACGCGCCGGACCGCCCAGCATGTCCCCGATCAGCCCTGGTCGTGCCAGCGTGAATTTGAGCCCGTCATCGTCCCTCGGATATGTTTTTGCCAGCGCTGCGCCGATCGCGTTCAGATCCTGGGTCGCCTGCATCGGAGTGATCCCGGGCTTGAGATGGCCGATCACCATTGCGGAGTGATCTCCGCGGGTCTGGAGCATATCAAAGCCCATCACCATCGGCTGATCCACGATCGGGATAAAGAGCGCCGGTGCAAAGAACAGTTCTGTCCCCCTGAATGCCGGCGGAGCTACTCCGATGACGGTGAACGGGTGCTTGTTGATCTCGACCGATCGTCCCACCACGCCTTTGTCGCCGTGAAAATAGCTGTGCCAGTAGGCATAACTCAGCACGACATACGGAGCGCTGTTCGTTCCTTTTTCGTCCGAAGGATGGAAGAATCGGCCGAGGTAAGGCTGAATCTCGAGCCCGTCGAAGTAGTTCCCGCTTACGAGATAAGGCCATGCCGTCGATGGATGCCCGCCCGTATCAATGCCCACCGGCCCGATGATCTGGAACGTCATCAGGCTGTCGAACGAGCGGTTCCGGTCGCGCAGATCCTTGTAATCCAGATACGACTGCGACGGCCACTGAAACCGCTGCACCATGAAGAGGCTCTCTCCATGGGGCACGTTCACCGGTTTCAGCACCAGCGCATTCAGAACGCTGAACACCACCGCATTCGCGCCGATTCCCAGGGCCAGCGTAATCAGAGCCGTAAACAGAAACCCCGGCGACTTCGCCAACTGCCGTATCGCAAGCTTGATATCACTGAGCATGATGCAGGGGTTACGCCGGCTTCGGCTGCCGAGTTCCCGGTAATCAAGAGAAATGGCGAGATTCGAGGGCGATGAGAAAAGCGTGATGCATGCTGGTTACCACTTTCATGAGTTCAAATTCGGCGCAGTGAGTCGTTTGTTCTCGCCGTCTTCCGTGCGAATAGTCGGTGAGAAAGCCGCCCTCTGAAAACGTCCGTCGGCAGGTAGCTGCGCCGCTCCCCGCAAAGGGGACAGTGCGCAATGATCCAGCTGTCCGGCATCGTGCCCACAGGCGCTGGAATGTTTTCTCCGCACCCCTTGCACTTGACCGTGAAGTCGCACAGACGCGTCTCAGACAGATTCCACACGCTATGCAGTATAGGCGAATAAAAGGCGAAAATATGCACAGGACTCGCAGCTGCCATATTTGCGAAAAAGCCCGTGCCTGCCTTTCGTGAAGTTTCCTCGCGCCCCAACTCATGCAGAAGGTCAGAAGTTGACGATCAGGCCGAGCTGGGAGAGGCGCTGAACGAGCAAATCCCGACTCGCATTGATTCGGGGTTGATCGGATTGGCCTCCCACGATGCTGCTTTCCTGAGCAGCGATGACTCGGCCGTAGGGCCAGGCTGAATCGGGTAACCCTTCCAGAGTTGCCACTAGGGCATCGATGGTTAAAGGGCTTCCGGGATCGGTAACTCCTACTATTTCGAACCCGTCAACCCGAACGATCTGATACGGATTCCGCCAATCCTTTGCATCGCGAATGCCCAGGTACTTGTTCTCATCGGCGGCCGGAATTCGCTCTGTCAGCGGGTTGGATGGATCGAGCTGCGCATCCAGGGTCAAGCGCTTTCCCGGCGCAATCCGGATGTGCTTGCCCGCGCCAAAGCTCTCTTCCCACTCCCGAAAACCCTGCGAGGTCACATGCAGAAGCAAGTCACGGTCTGAAGGAACGAGTATGGGAGCGGGCAGACTGAAACCTCCGCCGAAAATCGGCTTTGGGGTGACGCCCCGGACATGACGGTCAGGGTGATCCCGGCAATTGGGGCGCCGGTCGCTCGATTGGTGAGATGAAAGAGCACGAAGCCTGCTGGTGGCGGCAGATGGACGGTGAATTCTGCCTCAGGATGTTCAACGCTGAGTTCAACCTCGGGGGGATGGCCCGGGGTGCTTCCTGCCCCGGTGCTGAACATTGAGTACCCTGCCTCTTTGTCTTCGGCGAATACCGTATACCTGCCGAAAGGCAGATGCTCAAAGCGATAGGCTCCAGCATCGTTCGTCTTCGCCCATGGAAGAGGCATGACGGGGATGACTCCCAAGGGAAGTGCATTCAGCGTGAGGTTTTTCGCAGGAGTTCCGTCGGGGTTGAAGGCGGTCCCGTAGATCGCTCCGTTGTTGGGAGACTGACCTAGATGCCGTGCCGGGGCAGCCAGAAGCAGGATGGAGAAAGCCAGAAGGAACGTGTTTCTGATTCGGAATGATCCTTCTACGCTCATTGGGGTTTGCCTCCATTCTTGTTCACTGCAGATGTCAGGCTGCGGTCAGGTTCCGCAACCGCATTGGCGATCAGTTTTTTAATCTTGCCTTCGAAATTGGCATCGCCCAGGTGCTGGTCTGCGATTACGCCATCGGCGTCGATGGTGAAGGTAGCCGGCAGTCCCTGGACGTCGAAGCTTCTGGCAATCGGCCCTTGCATGGAGCCGTCTCGATATTGCGGCCAGGTCATGTGGTTCTTCTGGACGCAGGATTTCCACTCGCGCTCGTCTTTGTCGAGACTCACGCTGATCACCACAAAAGGCTGCCCTTCGAATCCATGCACGATGTCGCGAATGTGCGGCAGAGCCTGAAGGCACGGTGCGCACCACGTGGCCCAGAAATCGATCAGCACAACCTTGCCGGCCAAGCTGTCGAGACTGATATGTTGCCCATCGAGCGTGCTGATCGAAAACGGCGGCGCCATGCGGGCACGCGCAAGATCCACACGTTCCAGGAAACGCTGGGCCCGTTCGTGCAGCTCCGGCTTTACCGTGTCGCGTTCCAGGAAGATCGCAAACTGCTGCCGTGCGGCCTCATCCTGCTCTAAATGGGCGAGCGACACACCGAAAGCAAAGTGGATTTCCGTGAAGTTCGGTTCCAGTTGTAGAGCAGTCTTGAACTCCTCGGTGCTGTCAACAAATCCTGCCTGCTTGTCGTTCTTGAGAGCCTCCTGTTGCAGCGCGAGACCGATTCTGTAGTGAGCCGCCGCACGCTCAGAGTCGTCCGTCGCCACCGCCAGCCATTCACGCGCAATCTCTTCGGCTTGCTGGTAATGGCCCATGCTCCTCGCAAGCGAGTATGCCTGGCGCAGACACTCGGGACAGTGGCCTTCCTGCTTGTTCGCCTTTAGAAATGCTGTGATGGCCTGTGACCCGGCGCCGACCTTGATCCAGTCGAATGCCGCCTGATAGCTCTTGCGGGCTTGCGGGTTGGTAGGCTCTCCAGGTTTCGAGGACTCAGGCTTTGCGTCCGCCTGTGGCGTCGCATTTACGGCAGTCAAAAGAACGAGACAAAGCACCGCGAGAACCGTTTTCATAGCCGCGGAGAGCTTACCACCGGTCCGCTCATCTCGCTGTGCGGTAGAGATCCAGGCCCTCATCTCGATGTACAAGCAGAGTGATCTGCCTCACGTTGCGTCCAGGTTGAGGCGATTCCATCCGGACAGAGTTCTGCGAAGCTGCATAGCACCGCAGAAATTAATCCATAATACCGAATTGCAGGAAGGGGTCGGAGATAGCTGTGATCACATCGCCGTCCAGTTCTTGGAGCCAATCAGTTTGCTCAGATTCAATCGCTTGACGAAAATCGACCTTGACCTTGAAATAGGGACAATCGCGACTCACGTACAGTCGCTCTCTTGCGGTTGAGATTCCTCCCTCAGTTGTGAAGACTTTCAGCAGTTGGTTCCGAGTCATCCCGGGTTTGATGGTCTGCATACGTTTCAGGGACTCCACCACCCAAGCGATGCGGTCAGAGCTGGAATTGCATTGATCTTCACCGAATAAAGCGAAAGGTGTCATGCCACCACAGACGCCTGCTCCAGCAAGGAATCCCAGCGTCGACCGTCTAGATCGATGATCGTTCATTGTCTCTCCACTAAATTGACGGTAGAGTCCGATGTTCAGCAACGGATAGTCGGCGTCTATTGAGCAGAGCCCTTCTCACGCGTTGTCAATACCCTCCATCAGGGAAGTCCGACTCATCTCCCACATTCCCTTGAAGATATTTTTTCTCACAGTTTTGCAGGTTATTTCTGCGAACTCTCTACACTTTGATTCAGGTTGCAAAATACATTCGTGAACATGGGCTTGGGCGGCCCGGAGCGTTTTGCTTCGGGTCGCCCTCTTTTTGGGGCAGCACTCCACGATATGGGACGCCATGCACCAGAAACAGTGCAAAACCGCCAGAATCGGCCGCCAAGCCCTTATTTTTGAGGACTTAGATCCTAAGCCGTTTGCTTTCAAGGGTTTGCAGGACCATCATAAAATGCTAAATCTTCTGGAATGAGTAACTTGACCTGAAAAGGTCGTAAAAGAGGAGACATTCTCGTCATGCACATGGCATGTCGGCACATCAAGGTCAACGGACTCCGTTGTAAGTCCCCAGCCCTGAAGGGCGGCCAGTTCTGTTACTACCACTCCAAAACGCGCACCGTCGAAGTCGACGTCAAGTTCGGGCCATTGCGCCTGCCCACTCCCGAGGATCCTGCTGCCGTCCAGCTCTCGGTTGCCCGCATCAACCAAGCCATCCTTTGCGGCCATCTCGATCTGAGGAAGGCCGAGAGTCTTTTCACCGGACTTAGAATTGCCGCCCGGTTCATCGATCGCAAGCAGGTCTTCGATGCGGCCGAAACCGTGCAGTCCGCCGAGGAACATGTGGACGGCGATGAACTCGCACCACTCGATTATGTCTGCGATGATGACGAGGACTGCAACGAATGTAGCTACTCTGAGCTCTGCCCCCGCTGCATCCATCCCGGCGAAGAGGCCGAAGATGAAGACGACTAAGATGACGACGAAGATGAGGATGAAGAGAACTAGTAGTTAGTAAGGCACGGCTTCGGCCGAGCCGTGAAAGCGGCATCAATCGCAGGCTTTGGCACCGAACCTTGCAAGCCTGCTTCTGCCGCAGCTGCAGCCAGACCTAGATATCCAGGTTCTTCACGTCGAGCGCATTGTCCTCGATGAACTTGCGCCGCGACTCAACATCCTCGCCCATCAAGGTGGTGAAGATGGTCTCGGTTTCAGCGATATCTTCGAGCTTCACCTGCAGCAGCGTGCGCCGCTCAGGATCCATCGTCGTCTCCCAGAGCTGCGGAGAAGTCATCTCGCCCAGCCCTTTGTAGCGCTGGACGTCGTAGTCCTTCTTGCCCTGTTCAACGATGTAGGCAAATAGCTCGCGCGCTGTTGCCTTCTCCACCGGTTCGTGCAGAATGCGCGACGTGCGGCGTGCGGCTTTGGCTTCCGCCTTGACCTTCGCCGGAGTTTGTCCCTCCTCGAAGTCCGTGCCCTCCAACTCCTCGCCCGCAGTATCTTCGGCCTTTTTCGCAGCGTATTCGATCAGGAAAGGCGGCTCGAGGTACTGGCTTATCTGGGAGTACTTCGACATCATCTGGCGGAACTCCGGACTTGAAGCCATCGTCCAGTCGATGCAGCGAGTGGCGCCCTGTGGGTCGGTGTAGCAAACCGACCACGTGTGGTGCTCCTCGTCCTCCACCGGCTTGTTCACTTTGATGTTGAACTCGTCGGCCATTTCCATCAGCTGCTCATGCAACTGCTTCAGCTTCTGCGGAATTCCGTTTCCATTGCCATTGCCCGAAGTGAAGTCGGCGCGATGCGTCAGCTCTGCGCGCGCCACGAGCTCCGTAAGCTGCTCGTTGCGGATGCGCTTGTCCACTTTCTCGACAAAGCCGAGGTATTCGTTCAAGTAGCCCATGAAGCGTGTGAGTTCGCTGCCCTCAATGTGGCTCGCATTCTCGCCATGCCGCACGATCATCCCTTCGGACGCGCGCTTGATCGCCACGCGGTTCAATTCGCGCTCGTCTTTCACGTACTGCTCAGACCGCCCCTTCTTGATCTTGAACAGCGGCGGCTGCGCAATGTAGATGTTGCCCCGCTTGATCAGCTCCGTCATGTGGCGGAAGAAGAACGTCAGCAACAAGGTGCGAATATGCGAACCGTCCACATCGGCATCGGTCATCAGGATGATCTTGCCGTACCGCAGCTTCGCCGGATCGAAGTCGTCTTTGCCGATGCCCGTGCCGAGCGCGGTAATCATCGCGCGAATTTCCTCGTGCCCCAGCATCTTGTCGTAGCGCGCCTTCTCGACGTTCAGAATTTTGCCCTTCAGAGGCAGAATTGCCTGGAACCGACGGTCGCGTCCCTGCTTGGCCGTGCCGCCTGCGCTCTCACCCTCGACAAGATACAGCTCGCAGCGGTCAGGATTGCGCTCGGAACAATCCGCGAGCTTGCCCGGCAGGCCTCCACCATCGAGCGCACCCTTGCGCCGTGTCAGGTCGCGAGCCTTGCGGGCCGCCTCACGGGCTCGGGCCGCTTCAATTGCCTTGTTGATGATCTTCCGGGCCACCGGTGGATTCTGCTCCAGGTAAGCCCCCAGGCGCTCGTTCACAAAGGCCTGCACGATGCCGGCGATATCAGAATTCAGCTTGCCCTTGGTCTGGCCCTCAAACTGCGGCTGGGAGAGCTTCACGCTGACCACCGCTACGAGACCCTCGCGCACGTCGTCGCCGCTCAGGTTCTCCTTTTGATCCTTGAAGAGCCCAAGCTGCTGGCCGATTGCGTTGATCGTACGTGTAAGAGCCGTCCGGAAACCGGAAAGGTGTGTTCCGCCGTCAACTGTGTTGATGTTGTTCGCGAAACTGAAAACCGATTCCGAGTAGCTGTCGTTGTACTGCAGCGCGATCTCGATCTCCACCTTCTCGCGCTGCGCCTCCATCAGAATCGGCTTCTCATGGAGCACCGACTTGCCACGGTTCAGGTGCTTCACAAACTCCGCGATGCCGCCTGCATAGCGAAACTCGGCGTGCTTCGAGTCTCCTGTCTTGGGATCGACGGTGCGCTCGTCTGTGAGCGTGATCTCGAGCCCCTTGTTCAGGAACGCGAGCTCCCGCAACCGCTGCGCCAGCGTGTCGTAGTTGTACTCGGTCGTGGTGAAGATCGACCTGTCGGGCAGAAAATGGACCTTGGTGCCACGACGCTTGCTGGTTCCGGTCTTCAGCAACTTCGATGTTGGGAGACCCTTTGCATAGCTCTGCTCGTAGGTGTGGCTGGCTTCACCGGCTTTTTCAGGACGCCAGATTTCAACTTCGAATTCCTCGCTGAGCGCATTCACGCAGCTCACACCCACGCCGTGCAAGCCGCCGGAGACCTTGTACGTGGAAGAATCGAACTTGCCGCCGGCATGCAGCTTGGTGAGCACTACCTGCGCCGCAGGCAGGCGCTCACCGCCAGGCAGATCCATCATGTCGACTGGAATGCCGCGCCCATCATCAACCACGGTGATGGAGTTGTCGACGTGGATCGTGACATCGATCTTCTTGGCGAAACCTGCCAAGGCTTCGTCGACAGAGTTGTCTACCACTTCGTAAACCAGGTGGTGCAACCCCATGTCTCCGGTCGAGCCAATGTACATGGCAGGACGAAGCCGGACGGCCTCGAGTCCTTCCAGAACTTTGATGTTCTCGCCTGTATAGTCGCCGTTACCGTTCAGAGGAGGAGTCAAATCGCGCGGTTCAGTTGCCATAATTTTCCATTCGCAGAATTTTCGCCTCCGATGATCCATCTTCCGGCCGGGCTTAGTGCCAATTCGGGCCACATGTTTTGGGGATTAACGCATTGAAACACGAGGGCTTTGGGCGAACTCCGCTGAGTCTTATTTTACCATGTGCAACTCTGCAAAACCCGGCCGTTTGCCTCGCGTTACGGTCGCGCGGTTGCGGTAACTAAAATGGTTACTGTTGAGTAGATTACCGAAGAATTATATTACTTTTGTCACTATGAGATGCGATACTTTCGATGTAGCTGAAAAAGCTGGACTTAGTGCGAGACTTCGAATACCATAAAAGTGTCAGTAGTCAATTAATTTCATCAGACTTTTTCGCAAGGGGTAACTAATTATGAAACTCGCATTCCGCGTTCTTGTCCTCTCGATTGTAGTCGCCGGTGCCGCTGCGGCTTCTGTCTCCCCGACTCCGAAGCATCCTAGCCACCAGGCAGCTAACGCGGGTCTTCCGATCCCTCTCTGCGGACCCGGCATCTGCAAGTAGTCGATCCCGGCAGGGTTTAACACCCCACACGGTAGCACCAAAGTGCTACACGCGTCGCTGGGTTTTCGTTTGATCACAATCGGCATCTAGGTCTATTCTGGGAGAACCCTCAGGATAGAAAGGGCCTATATGCCTTTGAATTTCTGGATGTCGGCGATGAGCGTCGCGGAATTCCTGCTCTGGTCGACACTGGGATTCGTCTTCTGGAAGAAGGGACTTCAGAAGCGCTTCCCGGCTCTAAACGTATATCTTCTACTTCGGGTTTGTTCCATGCCCGTCCTCCTCGTCCTGCTCTACATTCAGGCGCAGCCGTGGGGGCACCAATATTTCCCGTTCTATTTCTTTCCGTCCTGGGCTGTCTATATTGCCAGTGCCATTTCGCTGTTCTTTGTGACGCTCGAGATCTTCCGTTCCGTGCTCTCATCCTTCTCCGGCCTCATGCGCCTCGGCACCATCGTGTTCCGCTGGGTTGCGCTGGTCTCTGCCGTCGCCAGTCTCGGATCGGTCTCCTACACGCACCCGTCGCTTGCACTCCTGCCTGACTTTGCACTTGCCCTGATGCGGTCGGTCAGCATTCTTGAACTCTGCCTGCTCGCCTTCCTTTGCCTCTGCATCAACGCGCTGCAGCTCTCATTTCGTGATCGGGCTTTCGGATTCGGCCTCGGGTTCGGCTTGATGTCAGCCAACGATCTCATCGTTTCGGCCGTCATCTCCTCCAAAGCGACTCTTGATGCTCCATTGCAGTTCGCCTACCAGGCAATCACCCTGCTCATCGTGGCAGGATGGGCAGTCTACTGTGCAATTCCAGAGCGCGCCAGCGAGCCAGTCGTGATGCCCGCGAGCTCAACCATCTATCGGTGGAATGAAATTGCCTCCGCCCTTGGCCACGGAACCAAGGTCGCTGTGCGGCAACCAGCCAACGGCTTCTTCCTTACCGATGTGGAACGCGTTG
>Ga0335080_10002516_pt1 | contig 18340 bp, 15 predicted proteins | sample Lox_Sample_34_FD_206720 | JGI IMG/M metagenome (GOLD analysis project Ga0335080, IMG submission 206720) | Soil microbial communities from Loxahatchee National Wildlife Refuge, Florida, United States - Lox_Sample_3.4 | ecosystem: Environmental > Terrestrial > Soil > Wetlands | place: USA...
TCGGTGCAATTTCTGAGAAGAACGGCAAACTCGCCACCGTGGTTTTTGGCCAAGGGGCAGACAAATTCTCCAATCTCTACGTTCGTACGGGTGGCACCCAGTTCAATCCTCAAAAAGGCAATTTCGGTCCGCAACTCGGCATCGCCTGGAGTCCTTCGCGCTTCGGCGGACATGAGTTCGGGAACCGTCTAGTGTTCCGCGGCGGAATCGGCATCGCATATAACGGCATCTCCCAGTCCAACACGCTGGATTCCCGCTTTAACCCGCCTTTCGTATACAATAGCCAGACACTCTCAGGGAGCGACATCCTCTACATCAACAGCTTCCCGTCAGACGTGCATGACCCGAATGGGTATGCGTCCAATCCAGCAGCAATTACCACCTTTAACGGGAATAATCTGCCGGTCACTGGGCGGACCGATTTAACAGCGTTTCCGGCAAACTGGCCTACCACAACGGACTATCACTACACCTTCGGGGCAGACTACGATCTCGGCCACCAGTGGATCGCTTCAGTTGGCTACCAGGGCAGCACTACTCGACACCTGACCGACCACTACAACCTGTACAATGTTGGCGCTGCACAAGGATTAATGTTGAATCAATCGGTGTCCGGCATCACGTACTATGCTGACGACGCCAACGCCAGATTTAATGCTCTTCTCCTCGAGGTTAAGCATAACTTCGCTAAGTCGTTCATGATTGACGCGCAGTATCGTTACAGCCATAGCATGGACGGCGGGTCCAATGCCTACGCCGGACCTTACTACCAGTGGGATCCTTCGACCTTTTACGCCACTTCTGACTACGATACACGTAATGCTTTTAAGCTCTATGGCATCTACACTCCCAACTTTTTCCACTCTGGGTGGGAACATAAAGTTATCGGGGGATGGAGTATCTCCGGCATCCTGAATGCTCACTCCGGCTTCCCCTGGACGCCCGTATACAACAACAACGAAATCACGAACGGCTATGACCCCGTATTCAACTTTGGCCAGTTCGCTGGAGGCTCTTCAAACGACGCTGGTTCGGGTAACCTTATGCCGGCAGCGTACAACGGCAATTTCCAGCCGAACTATCGCAGCAGCGCCACTGTAGACGGTACGCCGTTCTTCACGCCGCCAACCGTGCCTCAAGGGACGCTGTTCACTTGCCTTTTCCCGAACCCGCCTGTTGCTCAGTGCCCCAGCGGTCAACAGGGATTTGCCGCCCTGCCGACACGGCCGGGCATTGCTCGCAACTCTTTTGTAGGCCCCAGCTATTTCGACGTGGACGCGACGATCAGCAAGACTTTTGGCCTGCCAAGAATGAAAATCATCGGGGAAAATGGCGCTATCGAGTTCCGCGCCAATTTCTATAACCTGTTCAACAAGCTCAATCTTTACAACCCACAAACCGACATTATGAATGCCCATTTCGGCGAGGCTCAAAACGCTCTCGGAGCTCGCGTCATTGAGATGCAGGCCCGTTTCAGCTTCTAACCCTTTCCCGGGGTGCTGCGCATAACGGCGCTCCGGCCTACAGCCCGGCTGTAGAGCTGCCAACGAGTACCCCGCACCCCCGGGATCCCCACTCGTTGGCAGCATTTTGTTTACACTAGACTCGTACCGACGTGAACTCTGAGTCTCCCGTCTCTTTCGCGTTCTCTCAGCGCACTCTGCGTCTCTGCGTTGGATTCTCCCTGATGCTTCTCGCCGCAATGCCAGCCCTACCTCAGACTGCCAACTCGGGTGCCCAGACTTTCGACTCTGTCTCCAAACGCGCCGCCGAAGCCCGCGATGCCGACCATCTCGATGACGCTGTGGCACTGTACAAAAAAGCCCTCGCGCTACGCCCCAAGTGGGCCGAAGGCTGGTGGTCGCTCGGCACCATCGAGTACGACCGCAACAACTACGTCGCCGCCGCGCACGCGTTCCGCCAGTTGCTTCCGCTCGCACCCAAGGATGGCACCGCACACGTCATGCTTGGTCTCTGCGAATTCGAATTGGGCCAGGATACTGCCGCGCTGAAACATCTTCAGGAAGGAAAAGAGTTGGGCGTCTCTACGAATCCGCAGTTGCGCCAAGTGACCCTCTATCACGAGGGACTACTGCTCCTGCGCGCCGGCCAGTTCAAGGCGGCTCAAGCCAGCTTGATGGAAACTTGCGCCCACCAAATGCAAGGAGAAGATGTGCTGCATTCTCTCGGATTGGCTTTTCTTCGAACCCTTCCGAAAGACGCTCCTCCTGCCAGTACACCCGGCGACCAGATCGTTTCGAAAGTCGGGCGCGCCGCATGCTTCACTGGCGGCAAGAGATACGACGATGCCCGGCGTGAATATCAGTCGATCGTCGAGGAATATCCCTCTTACCCGAACGTCCACTACGCATATGGTCGGTTTCTGGTTGACGTCAACGATGCGAACACCGGAATCGAGCAGTTCAAGTTGGAGCTGCAAAATCAGCCGAATGACGTGAACTCACGTCTAGAGATCGCGGCTGCGCTTTACAAGATGGATTCTGCTGCTGCGATACCGTATGCGGAAGAAGCCACAAAGCTCAATGCTCATCTGCCATTTGCGAACTATTTGTTGGGCTTGCTCTACGTCGACGTGGCGGACTTCAGCCGCGCAGTTCCGCAGCTCGAAATCGCAGAGAAAGCATTTCCGCGCGACGCGCGCCTGCAGCTCGCACTCGCTTCCGCCTATTCGCGAGTCGGCCGCAAACAAGACGCCGCCCGCGCTCGCGCCACCTATGAACGCCTCAGCAAGGAACCCGTAGCCGCAGGCCAAGCCAGCTACTAGCCACCATCCTGTCATTCCGAGCGAAGCGATGAATCTCTCTTCGGTGAGAATGACACACGGATTCCTCACTCAACAGACTCCGTTCGGAATGACGGGCCCCGACCGCAAACCTATGCGGCTATTTCGACGGCTCTTCCACCGCCAGAATCTGATCCGCTGTCACTTCGCGCAGCACCTGCTTGATCCCGCTCGGCCAGCGAATCTCAATCTCTTTGACCTTCGTATTGGCCCCCAACCCAAAATGTACACGCGGGTCGCTGGATGACGCATAGCCTACCGCGGTCGTCACCTCATTCCATTGCTTCGTCCCATATTCCGCCGTCAGTTTAATCTGCGCGCCGATCCCCATGCGATTGCTCTTCGTCCCCGTCAGTTTCAACAGGATCCAATGATTCGTGTTCGGAGACACGTTGCGGAACAGTTTCGCCGGCCCGTTCAAGACCGAGACCACCGCGTCGATCTTCCCGTCGTTGTACAAATCCCCAAACGCCACGCCACGATGCGCTCCATCGATCGCCGTTGCTCCCGAACTGGCCGTCACGTCCGCAAACTTTCCGTTTCCCAGGTTCCGGAAAATCGTATTGGGCTCCTGGTATTTCCGGGCGGGATTTAGCTGCTCGATATTGTCCATAACGTTGGCGCGCGCCACGAACAAATCCTTCCATCCGTCGTTATCGAAGTCGAAGATACCGTTGCCCCAACCTGACATATCATTCGTTTTGCCCAGACCGCTGGACACCGTCTCGTCGTCAAATTCGCCCTTCCCACGGTTGAGCAGCAGCGGAAATTCTTCCCTTTCCACCGCGGTGTGCCAGATATCCGGCAAGCCATCATTGTTCACGTCTCGAAAATCCGCGCCCATACCTGACCGCGCCAATCCGTCCGTCGCGAATCCCACGCCTGCAGCTAAAGCCACTTCCTCGAACTTCTTCCCTTTCAGGTTGTGGAACAGGAAATTCTGCGTCGTGTCGTTGGCCACAAACGCATCCAAATAGCCGTCGCCGTCATAGTCGCCAAAGGTCACGCTCATGCCCTTGCCAAAATGATTCGAAATTCCAGTCTCAACCGAAACATCCGTGAAAGTTCCATCTCCGTTGTTTCGATAAAGCGTGTTCTTTAGCGACACGTAATTTTTCGGATGGCAGAATCCACGCACGCCTTCTTTGACGCGGCAGTATGGGTCCTTGTTCGGCTCCCATTTGCAATAGTTCACCACGAACAGGTCCAGCAATCCGTCGTTGTTGTAATCGAACCACCCTGCTCCTACGGACCACATCTTTTTGCCATCCAGCAGCGCGCCGCCGACTCCGGCTTTCGCGGTCACATCCGTAAACGTCCCATCGCCGTTGTTGTGAAACAACTGATTGCCAGTGACGTTCGCCAGGAAAACATCTGGCCACCCGTCGTTGTCGTAATCTCCCACCGCCACGCCGCTTCCATACCCGGCCCCCGCCAGGCCGGCTTTCTCGGTTACGTCGGTAAACGTTCCGTCGCGATTGTTGTGGTACAGGCGGTTCCAATACTCCGGCCCGGTCTTCACCAGTGATGGAATCGCCGCGCCTCCCACAAGATAAATATCCAGATAACCGTCGCCGTCGTAATCGAACAGCGCTACGCCCGCCACCATCGTTTGCGGCTGGTTCTTGTTTTCCGTGGTGTCGGTCGCTGTGACGTAGCGGAGCCCTGACTTCTCAGCGATTTCGTCGAAGCGGATCGGGCCCGTACCGGAATTGTTTTGTGGAACCTGCGCCTGTGGAGCGCCATCTATGGCGAGAAAACCAATCGTGGGCAGGAACATGGCGCAAACAAACAACAACCGTCGATGCATGAGCCTACTGATTCTGGAACCCAACCTTCTGCATGGCAGTTTGCGCTTCCGCATTCTTCATGAACGTTTCCCAGATTAAACCACTTCGGTGGTTCTCCGCCATCAGCATCGTAATTCCCAGGTCGATCCCGAGCACATCGGTGTCGTACCAAGCCGTCAGCGGGTTGAATGCATCTACGAAGCTATATTTCCCCCATGCTTTCGGACCATAAGCGCCGCGGATATTTCGCAACACCTTCATGCAGTCGTCAAACACGAAGGCCAGCGAGCCGCCCGTCGCACAGGGCACCACTGTCCCGTCGATCGGCCCCTGAGGGGGAGGTCCTCCCCATGCCGTATAGCCCCCAGCGTAGTCAGACGCCGAGATGCCCCACAGATCATCCGCGTAGTCGCTGAACTTCGATTGCAGTGACAGGCAGAACAGCTTATGCGCCTTCGTTGCCGTTACGGAATTGTCGAAGTAGTTTGCGTACGCGTCCTTTTTCGCGCGGAAGTCGTACCACGCCTGCGAATACTGGTGCGTGAAAATCGGATCATTCCCCGAAATGTACGTCAGCCCCTGGAAGCTTACCGTTGGCCGCGTAAACGCCTTCCACGTGTCCGGCGAAACCGGATTCGTCGGCGAGCCAATCCCCAGCAGGTAAATCATCATCAATTCGCAATAATGTTCCCATCGCGCCGTCAGGAAACCGCTCTCCGGCTTCCAACCCATCGAAAAAGTCGGGCCGCCGTTCAGCATCCACGGCCAGTCGACGCGGTTATAGATCTTCGTCGCCAGGTCTTGGATCTCCGCGTCCACGAAATACTGGCGCGCCGTCAACACGCCGCACAATAACAGCGAACTATCGATCGACGACAACTCCACCTGTTCCCAGCGCGCGCCGGTATTCATGTCCACGAAGTGATAGAAGAACCCGTGAACTTGGGGCATGGTGTTCCACAGGAAGCGCAACGTTGCCCGTACGCGATCGACGATGTCCGCGGGCTTTCCGTATCCCCGCGCATTTCCGATGCACAGGGCGGATAACCCGAAGCCCGTTGCCGCAATGCTGGACATCGTCCGCGTATCGTTTCCGTTCAAATACGCGCGATCCTTCACCAGCCCGGTGGCCGGATTCGTCTCGTTCCAGAAGAACTGGAAGCTGCCCCGCTGAATGTCATCGAGCAGTTGATCGTCGGTTCCTTGGTAAGGAGTTCCGCCTGGGTTCGGCGGCAGGGTTGGCGTCTTGCTCCCGCAACCCAACAAAGAGACGAAGGGAGCGACGGCAATCCCCTGTGCGCAGCAGCGCAACAAGTCACGACGATTCATTAGCTGTCCACTCATCGCAAAATCCACCTACTCCGTAATTTCCAACTCGATCGCTTCGCCCCGCGCAGAATCCGGGCTCACCCAGACGTTCACTTTGCTCGGCTCTACGTTGTGCTCGTTGTTCGCGTCCCAGACCGCCAACGCCTCTGCGGTCAGCGGAAACGTCACCTTCTTGGTCTCGCCAGCCTTCAGGATCACACGCTGGAAACCTTTCAGCGCCCGCATTGGCTCCGCCACACTGGTTCCCCGCAGCCGGACATATAACTGCACCACTTCCTCTGCGGCCACTTTCCCGGAGTTCGTGACATTGGCGCTCACAGACAGCACCTCTTTCGAATCCTCGGCACGCGAGCGCAGCAGGGCGCTCAACGATTTTGCGCTCAACGCCTGCGCATTGACCTCCGGCTTCGAATAACGAAATTCCGTATAGCTCAGCCCGTATCCAAACGGAAATTGCGGCGTGTTTGTCTCATCCACGTAGCGCGACACAAATTTCTCCGTTCCCTCACTCGGTGGCCGGGAGAGATCCGCATCTCCGGCCGGCCTTCCGGTGCTCAGCGCATTGTAATAGAGGGGAATTTGCCCAATCCAACGCGGCCAGGTAACTACCAGCCTGCCGCTCGGCACCGATTCGCCAAACAGTGTCCGCACCATTGCGGGCCCCGCCTGCACCCCCGGGAACCACGCCTCCAGCACTGCCGGCACGTGTTCGAATGCCCATGGCAGAGTCAACGGCCGTCCGCTGAACAGTATCAGTACCACCGGCTTTCCAGTCGCCACTACCTGCTCTAGCAACGCTTCCTGCCGCCCCGGCAAATCCAAATGTGCCCGCGAAGCCGCTTCTCCCGTCATTTCCGGCGCGTTCTCGCCCAGCGCAAGGATCACAACGTCCGCGCCACGGGCAATCGCAACGGCTTCGGCAATCTGCGCATCTGTGGCTTTTTCAATCTCGCCGCCCGTCGCATATTTCACTTTGCCTGCGCCGAAGCGCTCCACCATTGCGCTTCGCAATGTCACGACATCTTTGGCCTGCCCATGTCCACCCCACGACCCCAGCATTTCTCCCGCATCATCGGCCAGTGGTCCCACAAGCGCATACGACTTCAAATCACTGCTCAACGGCAGCGTCCGCCGGGAACCCGACACCTCATTCTTCAGCAGCACAAACGACCGCTCCGCTGCCGCCCGAGCCACGTCCAAGCCTTCTTTCGTCAGTGGCCCGTCATTCGCCGCCTTCTCATCGGTATACGGGCTCTCGAACAGTCCCAACGCGAATTTCACTCGCAACACCCGTCGCACCGACTCGTCAACCTGCGCTTCTGAAATCTTGCCGCTCTTCACCAAATCGACCAGGTGCTCGTGGTAGATGTTGCTCTCCATGTCCATGTCCACGCCGGCCGTAAACGCACGAAACGTTGCCATTTTGCCATCGTTCGCTATACCGTGAGGAATCAGCTCGCCCAGCGAAGTCCAATCACTAACAACCATCCCCGGGAATTGCCATTCCTTTCGCAGGACCTGCCTCAGCGAGAACGGATTGGCGCTCGCAGGTATTCCGTTCAACGAATTAAACGAGCTCATAATCGTGCCCGCCCCGGCATTCAGCGCGGCATAAAACGGCGGCAGATATACCTCTCGTAACGTGTGCTCAGAGATCTCCGTCGTGTTGTAGTCTCGCCCCGCTTCTGCTGCACCGTAACCCACATAGTGCTTCGGGCAGGACACCACACTGTCCCAGTCGCTCAGTTTCTTGCCCTGATAGCCGCGCACATACGCCCGGGCGATCGCGCTGTCCAGAAAGGGATCCTCTCCCGCTCCCTCGATCATCCGGCCCCATCGCGCATCTCTCGCTATATCTACCATCGGCGAAAAGACCCACCGCACGCCGTCCGAAGCCGCTTCATGCGCGGCAATTCGTGCAGCCTTTTCTACGATGTCCGGATCCCAGGTGGAAGCCAAACCAAGTGGCACGGGAAATTCTGTCCGGTAGCCATGTATCACGTCCAAGCCGTACAAGAGAGGGATATGCAGCCGTGATCGATCCACCGCGATATGCTGAAAGTGGTTTGCCGCCTTGGCATTCTCCAGGTTGAACAGCGACCCTACTTGTCCCCTCTCGACCATTTCGTCGTAGTCGCTGCGCCCCGTGCCTGGCCCAGTCCGTGTACCTGCGGAATATTGGACTAGTTGACCAACCTTCTCTTCCAGAGTCATCTGTTTCAACAGGTCGTCCACCTTGCGCTCAGTCGCACCATTGTTGAGGTTCGATTCGATGGGTAGGCCCTTAAATGGCGTGTAGGACGGATCTTTCTGCGGTCTGGCAGGCCATGCGACAAACCATAGGCCTGTTACAACCAGAAGCACGCGACGGGCGATTCGGGCATTCACGAGAGTCATGCTCCTCTACGGGGACTTAAATTTACGCCCGAGAGCAGTGCGGCTGCCCCTCCGGCGCCACTTCAACAAAGATAAATCGATTTATTGGCTACAATCTATCACCTTTTTCGCTCCTACACCATCTGCAAGAACGATTTTTTTCTGCTACTACCCTTGCTGTCCTTCCGCCCTTGTGACAGACTACGCCAAAAGACAGCCATGACTCGGTCTCGTAAAGACCTCGTTCTCAACGGTTCTTCTCCTGCCACAAGCTCCATCAGCCTGAAAGAACTGGCTGCTCACTTGGGCTTGTCTTCTGCCACCGTTTCCTTGGTCATTAACCGCTCCCCCGCGGCCAAATCCATACCGCCGGCCACGCAGGAGCGCGTTCGCCAAGCCGCGCGGGAACTCAATTACCGCCCTAACCTCATGGCGCGTTCGCTTCGCCAGAAACGCAGCTTCACCATCGGCGTCATCGTCCCGGAAGTCAGCGAAGGTTACGCCGCATTGGTTCTCTCGGGCATTGAGGATCACCTGTTGCAGGAAGGTTATTTCTATTTTGTGGTCAGTCATCGCCACCGCACGGACCTCATCGACGAGTATCCGTCCTTGCTTCAGCAGCGCGCCGTGGAAGGCATGATTGCCGTGGATACCTCTCTCACAGAATCCACGACCATGCCGGTTGTTGCTATTTCCGGCCACCGCCAGTTCCCCGGCGTGACCAACATCGTGCTTGACCACAACCTCGCGGCACAACTCGCTCTCGAGCACTTGCAAAAGCTCGGCCACACGCGGATCGCTATGATTAAAGGGCAGGACTTCAGTTCCGACACCGAGACTCGCTGGCACGCCCTGCATACCGTCGCCAGGCAACTGGGCATTACCATACACGAACCGCTCACCGGGCAACTCGACAGCGACTCCCCTTCCCCTGAAGTCGGCTACGCTGTCACCCGCAAAATCCTGGATCGCAAAGAACCGTTCACTGCTCTCTTCGCTTTCAATGACATCTCCGCAATCGGGGCGGTGCAGGCGCTCCGCGAGTCCGGCAGGCGCGTCCCGGAAGACGTTTCCGTCGTCGGGTTCGACGACATCCAGAGTGCGGCGTATCAGAACCCCGCTCTCACGACCGTCCGGCAACCTCTGCGGCAGATGGGTGTTATCGCGGCGGAAACGCTTTTGGCGAAAATCAATTCCCCTCGGCCGCTGGAGTATCCCCCGGAAATTATGGTCAAACCCGAACTTATTGTCCGCTCGACGACCGCCAGAGTGGCGTAATGCTCGCTCACCGCGGGACTTGCCGTTTTGCTCAACGCTGCATTACCGCGCTGCTTCCCTTTCTCGCTCGTTAACAGTAAAATCATGCTTCAGGATAGTTTCGTATCCGTTAACACCGGCACGGAAAATAACGTGGTTGAAACATTTCCGAAACCTCAGCCACGCGACACTTAACTCAGCCAGAGGTCAGTCGTGAGGACACTTACCCCCGACCCACTCCTAACCGAAACCTCCTTATTCCGTGTCAGCCTTTCTACTTCTCCAGCCGATTTGATCGAGTGCCAGCGTCTTCGTTATGACGTTTTCAACCTCGAGCTCGGCGAAGGCCTTTCCACCTCCGACCGTTCCGGTTTAGACATCGATCCTTTCGACTCTTTTTGCGACCACCTGATGGTCCGCGACCTGGAATCCGGAAAACTCGTCGGCACCTACCGCCTGCAAACCGGAGAAGTGGCCCGGCAGAACCTTGGCTACTACGGCAACCAACTCTTCGATTTCTCGGTCTATGACAGCGTACGCAAACAAGTCCTGGAACTGGGCCGCGCCTGCGTTCACATTGATTACCGCAATATCATGGTCTTGCACGCCCTTTGGAAAGGTATCGCAGTCTACGCCACCCGCCATGAGTCTCGCTACCTGATTGGCTGCAGTTCCATTTCTTCCCAGGATGAGAACTACGGCGTGGCCATGTACGATTCGCTGAAAGAGAAATACCTCGTGAAACCGGCTCTCCGTACCGTTCCTCAGCCGGGTCATGACTGCAAATCCACCGGCGCCGCCGTAGAAGTCTCCAGGCCCCCACGCCTGTTCCGCGCTTATCTTGAGATTTCTGGGCGCATCGCAGGGCCACCCGCCATCGACCGTGAGTTCAAGACCATCGACTTTCTGACCATCGTCGACCTGGCCACTCTGCCGGACCGCGTCCTGACTCGCTTCTTTTAGTGCTCTCGTCGTTTACCGTTTCTCCAGCGCCGTGCATCCAACCGCCCAGCTAAGACCGAACATTGAGGTGAAGCCCTATGCAGGCAATGACGCCCGAGCAAGCGCAGTTTCTGCTGAACTATACCCTGCCCATCATCAAGAATGAGCACCGCGCCACCCGAGCCGTCATCGAGGCCATCCCCAACTCTCAGACCGATTACCGGCCTGACCCCAATTCCAAGACCGCCATGGAACTAGCGTGGCACATCGCCGCCGCCGAGCACCGCTTCTACAGTGGCATCGTCGCCGGCGCGTTCGACTTCACTCCGAATCACCGTCCGGAAAATGTGACCACTGGCCCGCACATTGCCCAATGGTTCGCGGATTCATTTGCACGCAATGCGGAAGGTCTCTCGAAACTCAATGCCGATCAGCTTTCGACGGTCATCGATTTTCGAGGCCTGTTCCAGCTCCCTGCCGTGGCTTATCTGAATTTTTCGCTGAACCACTCGATTCACCATCGCGGGCAGCTTTCGACGTACTTGCGCGCGATGGGCGGCAAGGTTCCCGCCATCTACGGTGAAAGCTACGATTCGGCGTTAGCCAAAGCGGCCCATTAATTCGACAGGAGTCTCGTTGCCAGTTCCACGGCCACCGGCGCTTGTGCCCCATCGGCCAACTTCGCGCGCACAAAATCCTTCGTCCCTCCGCCCTTGCCCGGCACAGTGGCCAGAACCTGCTTGAGAATGGCATTCAAGTCTTTGCCAGCGGAGGCGTGTTGAGCAAAAGCAAGCTGTCCCGTTCCTCCATGCACAACCAAGGCGATGGTCTTCTCGTTTTTGGCGATCTCCGTAGCGAGAGGCAGCAGCAACTCCCCATTTTCTTCCCGCAACATTTCCGCGACGATTCGAATCCCATTCGCTCCGGGACCGGTACCGGCCAACAGCAGTTTCGTCCGCGCCTCCGCCAGCTGCTGCAACGCGGAACGCAAGCTCTTGAAGTAGCCGTCCCTCTCCGCGGCGCTCTTTGCGATCGCCGCGGAAATCTCATTCGGTGCGCAGCTCAACTCATCCGCCAGTGCCCTCAACAAGCGATAGTCCGTCGTCGCAAATGCTTCCGCGCGCCTTCCGCACACAAATTCCACTCGCCAGTCCTGCCGGATTTTGGTGCATCGCCGTACCAGGATCATTCCGATCTGTCCCGTACTTTTTACGTGAGTACCCCCGCACGGCTGCAGGTCTGCGCCTTCGATTTCAATGGCCCTCAGGATGCCCTCTCGCTCCACTTCTTTCCGGACTCCGGACTCGGCTAACTGTTCGGCGGTTCCGTAGCGCACCGTTACCGGCCGGTCGCCAAAGACCACGCTATTCGCCGCATGCTGTGCGCCTGACAACGTATCCGCCGCCGGTTCTGCACCGCGCAGGTCGATGGTGTTCAGTTCTGCGCCCATGTGAAAGGACACCGTCGGCAACCCGTATCTCTCCTGAAACATCGCCGAAAGCAAATGCTGCCCGGTGTGTTGCTGCATGTGATCGAAGCGCCTGGCCCAATCGATGCAACAAATGACTTCCCCGTTCTTCACTTCGTGATCCACCACGTGGACAACCTGTTCCCCATCGTCCGTCACATCCAAAATTCGCGCGTCGCCAATCATTCCCAAATCGAAGGGTTGTCCCCCGGAGCTGGGATAAAACGCGCTCTGGTCCAGCACGATTTCCCACGCCGCTTTTGGCCCCGACTCGGTCGTTACCGGGTTTGTCGCCTCACACGAAAGCACGTGTGCCTCAAAGTTCTGCAGGTACGCGTCGTCGTAGTAAAGCCGGCGGGTGCTCACAATTTCGCAAGTCTAGCACACCCATTTTGGCCGCTGATTCCTCCACGCACCGATGTACCTCGTTTCCGCTTAGTCCAACCGATCCGCTAAAATGGAGTATGCCTGTTCGCCTCATCGCACTTGACATCGACGGCACGCTCCTCAACAGCCGATTCCAAGTCTCTCCGGCCAACTCCGCTGCCATCGATGAAGCAACCCGCCGTGGCATCGAAGTCGCCATCGTTACCGGCCGCCGCTATGATTTCGCCTTACCCGTCATCCAGCAAATCCATTCGCCAGTCACCATGATGGTTAACAACGGCGCGCTCATTCGCACCAGCGACGGAATCACCCATCTTCGCCATCTTCTACCCCGCCACACCGCTCACCTCATCCTGTCCGCTACCGCGGCCTGGCGAGAGTGCGCCGCCGTCGTCTTCGATCGCCCCGAAGAAAATCAGGTAATCCTTGAGCGCATCGATTGGTCTGATCCTACGCGCGGGCCCTATTACACCCGTAATCGCAAGTACCTCGCTGAAGCCCAACCTCTTGAGTCGTGTCTCGAGGAAGATCCCATCCAGGTAATGTTCACCGGCTCTGTGAATGCTATGAGCCAGGTCGAGAAAGCCCTCCGAGCGGCACCCTTTTCTCCCGACTTTTCCCTTGCCGTGACCGTCTACCCCGCTAAGGATTTCTCCATGATCGACGTGCTCCATCCTGCCGTGTCCAAGGGCGCCGCACTGGCCGAATGGTCAGGTCTTCGCGGCTTCGCGCCGAAGGAAATCCTGGCCATTGGGGACAATCACAATGACGAGGAGATGCTATCCTTTGCTGGCGTACCCGTGGTCATGGGCAATTGCGTATCCGCACTGAAGGAACGCGGTTGGCACATCACCGCGTCTAATGACGAAGACGGCGTAGCGGAGGCGATTCACCGCTTTGCCCTTTCTGGGACTTTCGAGTGAAACTTCGGCACTTGATAGTGACGTGTGCGTTTGCGGGGCTCGTTACGGCTGGCTCTGTTTCGCCCGCCCGTGCCGACTACGTCGTGCTCCGCGGTGGCGTTCGCCTTAACGTGAGCGGCTACGAGATTCTCGGGGATCGCTATCGCCTCCACCTCAAGGGAGGCACCGCCGAAGTCGCTGCCGACGACGTTGTCAGCATCGAGCCGGAGGAGATCTTCGAACCCATCGAAGAGCCCCTCAGCGACAAAACCCCTTTTGAACGAGTTATCCGCGCCGCTGCCGAGCGTTATCGTATCGACGCTGACCTGATCCACTGCGTCATCGCCATTGAATCGAACTTCGATCCCAAGGCCGTCTCTCCGAAGAATGCCCGTGGCCTGATGCAACTTATGCCGCAAACCGCAGCTCAGTTCGGCGTCAAAAACATTTTCGACCCCGAAGAAAACATAAACGCGGGTACCAAATACCTTCGCCAGCTCATGGACAAATACAACAACCTTACGCTGGCTCTCGCCGCGTACAACGCCGGGCCCGAACGCGTCGACCAATACGGTCGGCGCATTCCCCCATACCTCGAAACCATGAAGTATGTGCAGCGCATCGCGAAGACCTACGCCAAAATTAAGGCGGAGACCGCCCAACCGTTGAGCGGATCCGGCGAAAAGCCGGTCCCGTCAGGCCGCTAGCTTCTGTTTTTCAGAATTTGATCCAACGTTCAGTTCGGCGATAACGGAGCCTGCAGCGGCGGGTTTGCGTTCGGATCCTGCGTTCCATTCGGGTTTGGGCTCTGGAAAGGCGACGTGGGCGACGTACTCGCACCATTTCCATTCAGATTCTGAACCGGAGTGCCGATCCCCTTCGAAGCGCCGCCGATCCGAACATCTTTGGACGGATCCCAGATAAACTCAAATTCCTTGTAATTTTTCGCCTGCTCGTACCACATGAACGACTTCTTGTCGACCTTGCTCCCTACTCCAATAATGTTTCCGCCGATGACATTGGTGGCGTCCATCGTTCCGAGCGGTTGTCCCAAGGTCTGCGGCTGGCTCGACGAACTACTGCTGTTGGCATCTGTACCAGTGCCCGTCGCTGCTCCATTCGTGTTCGTAGGCGAGTTGTTCGCGCCGAATGAATTCGAACCAAAGCTGTTTCCAAACGACGATTGCGAGCCGGCCACCCCCGGAGCCACCGTCGGTTGGCCAGCGAAGCTGATGGGGTGGTTCTTGACGCTGCCGATCAGCTGACCGCTTGGTCCCACGTAAATCAAGCGCCAAGACCCGTCCTGCCCATTCATAGGATCTTTGTACGCTTGCCGCATGAAGCGGATTCCCGTTTTGTTTTGCGTCAAGTCGTCCAGCGTTGGCGGGAACTTGTGCGTCTTTACGTAGTACAGCTTCACGCCGCGGGCGTACTGCTCGCCCTTCCAGATCATGTCCTTCTCGCGCTCGCGCTGCACGTCGCTCAATATCGTCGGCGCAGCTGCGGCCAAGCCCAGCACCAGCAGCGCCAGAAAAAACATCACGATCACGATGGCATAGCCGGATTCGCGGCGCTTCCACAAGCGATTTGACGCATAAGGTTTCATGCAGGCGGAGGTATCTCGATCGTCTTGGAGTTCTTCTGGCCTGTGACCGTGTCCTCGAACTCGATAGAGTCATTCCCGATGCGAATGATGCGAATGTTGTGGGGAAGCGTATCCCCCTCGCTCACGATGTGAACTTCTTCGCCGTCCAGAAGGAACGCGCGCCGGGGTCCAGACGCCGGTAGCGTGCCAAGTCCGAAGAACTTCATATTCAACTCGGGTTTCGGCGCGGGAGGCGGAATAGTGGGTCCCGCTTGCTGAAACACTGGCGGTGGGGGCTCCGCCGTCTTTGCCGCATTGGGGTCTGGTGGAGGCGGGCCCGCAATAAAAATGTTCCGCCCGCTGGCTTTGTATTCCGTGTTCTGCGCGTCGCTCAACCCAACGAATACTCCCTTGTAGCTGACCGCGTCGATCGGCACGTACTGCCCGCGCGAAGCGAGTACCGACACGTTCGTGTCTCGCTTGCCAAAATAGAGCATCCAGATCAGCGCCGCAACCACCACCAGCGCCACCAGTACGATGATTTCTTTCTGTTGCTTCGTCTTTGCCATTACTACGCTTTCCGAAAATACGTCCGCAGATGCAAGTTCACTCGCAGGGCTCCCGGCGGACCTTGCTGCTGATTCTGCGAATCCACTGCCAGGTCATCGACGATATAGACGTTCTTTGACCTCTGCAGGTGATTCAGAAAATTGACGATTCCATTGTAGTCCCCGCTGACGGTCGCCTCGATGATCACTTCGGACAAATTTCGCTTCTCCACATCTTTCTCGTGGAACTTCACATCGTCCATGATCGCGTGCGACTGCTTCGCATACTCGTCCATCTCCTGCGACAGCACCGAGTAGCCTTTCGAAGCCGGCAACAGGGTTCCTTCAAACTCGTCGAACCTCTTCAGCACGTCCGGCATTTCTTGCTGAATGGTCCTGGCGCGCTCGATGTCTTTCCGGATCAACGCTGCTTCACGATTTTGTGCCGTCAAACCCTGCTCGCGCACGTCCCGTGGCACCGCCATCTTCATGCTGAAATAAGCCAAGGCTCCGTCGGCCAGCAACAAGGCTGCCAGCCCGCCGATAATCAGTTTTTTCTGCACTGCGAAGTCGCGCATCTCTAAATTCCCGTGTAAATCGCCGAAAATTCCACCGTCATCGCGTCCGTTCCGCCCGGCGTCTTGGGCACCGTCGAAGAGAACAATTCCACGTGCGAGAACGATCTGGACTCTTCGAAGGCCTTTAGTAGCTCAATCTTCGCTTCCGGCGTCGACGTCCCAACTATGAATTTCACTTCCGCCGACCCCTTGTCCAGTTTCGGCTCGATGTGTACCACATGCGCGCCCGGCGGCAGCGTCTTCTCCAGATCCATGAACATCTTCGTCCAGTTGAAGCTGCGCGCCTTGATTACGTCATTGCTGAATTTCGCGCGCTCCTGCACGTTGTGGTTTTCCGGCCTCGCGAAGTACTGGTCGAGTTCCCGCTTCTGGCTCAGTAGCGACGCCATCTCGTTCTCAACCTTGCTCGATCGCGATCTAAATTCCCCTTCGGCCTTGCGCACCGTAAAGTAGTGCCACGTCAGCACCACCAGCAGAATCGCCGCCACGCCGCCCAGCAACCCGGCCCCGACGTAAAAGCGCCGGTGACTGAGCAGCGGTTTCGTCGCAAGATTTAGCCTTACGTACATTCCCTCTCCGTCAATTCCTCTGCAACATCCATCCTACCAGCCCTTCCAGTTCCCGGTCCGCCAACGGCCGCGCATCTGCCCTCAAGTTGCCATCCGATACCGCCGCATTCAGCAGCGAGCGGACCTCACACTTGAATTCTTCCTCCAGCGGCTTGGCAAACTCGGGCAACCGGTTGCCCACCCCAGCCACGCGCACTGCTTGAATCCCTTCCTGCCATGTATCCTGGTAATAGGCAGCCAGGGGATAAACCTCCTCCAGGAGATGCTGTGGAGTCAACGCATCGGCATGCACCGGAAGTTCCGTACAGCGATAGCCCGCCAGCACGCCATCGCGCACGATTGCTGTCGTCAGCGACGTGCCCGACACCCTCGATAGCAGCGTCGGCTTCTGGTCATCCAGCAGACTAATCGCTGCCAGGGTGGAACTCAGCACCACGCCCGGCCGCAGCCCCTGCGCCTCCAACAACGCTTCATACTCTTTGATGATCCGAAGCCGCGCGATGGCTGTCACTACATCCACGCCCTCGCCCCGCGACGGTTGCTTCATGTAGGAAATGAGTGTTTCTTCCACCTCAAACGGCACACTCTTCTTCAATTTCCAGCGCAGCATCGGCAGAGCTTCTTCGTTCGTTCGGGGGAAGTCGTCGAAGTGCTGCACGAATACTCGAATCACTGGATCGGGCAACAGCAACGCAACATCCTCCGCCTTCACTTCCAATGTCTGGCAAACCTCGCGAACCGCTTCATTCACCGCTGCTGCGTTCAAGATATTCGCTTCAATCGCCGAAGCGGCTATCGCGCCCTTTGGCACATCCGCGACCGCAAAACCCTGCACCGCCCCGTGCCGCGTAAATCGCGCGCCCGCCACACGATCTGACGATATCTCGATGGCCAGCGGCGGATGGGGCGTCTGCTCCATCCAGCGCGTGAACCGCTTCATCACGTCCGGCTGCCCGGACTTCTGCATTGAGGCAACGCTACTCAACGAAAGTCACCTTGTTGATTTCCCGCAGAGTGGTCAGGCCTTCCCGCACTTTGGCCAAACCGCTCTGTCGCAGTGTAATCATGCCCTCGACAATCGCCGCTCGCTTGATTTCCGACGTCGGCCGCCGGTCCACGATCATCTCGCGAATATGATCGCTCAAATCCAGCAACTCGCAGATTGCCGTCCGGCCATGAAATCCCGTTCCCGAGCATTCCAGGCAACCGGCGCCCTCCATGAATTGAAAAGTGTTCCGCGCCTGTACCGGATCGATTCCCGACTCTTGCAGTTCCGTATCCGTGTACTTCCGCGGCCGGCGGCAACTGCTGCACACCACGCGGACAAGCCGTTGCGCAAGGATGCAGTTCAGGGCGGAAACGAAGTTATACGGCTCGACACCCATGTTGATGAATCGTCCGATCACGTCCGTCACGTTGTTCGCGTGTACTGTCGTAAACACCAGGTGCCCGGTGAGCGCCGACTGAATCGCGATCTGCGCAGTCTCCTGGTCGCGGATTTCGCCGACCATGATTTTGTCCGGGTCGTGGCGCAAAATCGAACGCAAGCCTCGGGCGAACGTAAGGCCTTTCTTCTCGTTCACCGGGATCTGCGTGATACCGCGCAATTGGTACTCCACCGGGTCTTCAATCGTGACGATCTTGTCCTCGTCCGACTTGATCTCGTTGATTGCGGCATACAGTGTCGTCGTTTTTCCCGAGCCCGTCGGACCCGTCACCAGCACCATGCCGTACGGCTCACGAATATACTTCCGGAAATTCTTCGTCTCGTCCGCCGAGAATCCCACTACATCCAAACTCAGGCTC
>Ga0335080_10002518_pt1 | contig 18328 bp, 16 predicted proteins | sample Lox_Sample_34_FD_206720 | JGI IMG/M metagenome (GOLD analysis project Ga0335080, IMG submission 206720) | Soil microbial communities from Loxahatchee National Wildlife Refuge, Florida, United States - Lox_Sample_3.4 | ecosystem: Environmental > Terrestrial > Soil > Wetlands | place: USA...
CGAGGCTCTCCAGAAGCCCGCATTCGGCGTCTCCAACCTGCAAGCCATGGCCCGCTTCGGCACGGCGCCGCTGCGGGCCGTGGCGCTCGATGCGCGCCGCGGCGAAATCTACGGCGCCGTCTACGACGCCGCCGGCAGCCTGGTCTCGCCCGAAGTCGTGGCGCCGCTCGACTCCTGGCTCGCCTCGCTGCCCGCGGGAATTGCTGAATTCATCTGCTCCGGCGTGACGCCGCCCCTTCCGCCGGGCGCATTGCTGGTCACGCCTCCCCATGCGCTCGCCGCCGTCATCGCGCACGTCGCCGCCGAACGGCTGGCCCGCGGCGATTCCGGCGACCCCGCGGCCATCGACGCCAACTACGTCCGCCGCAGCGACGCCGAACTGTTCGGGCCGCGATAGGCTACTGCGTGACCTTCACCACGAAGTAAGTGAATTCCTTCCCGGCCGCCAGCTTCACCTGATGGGGCATCTTCGCGGGAATCGAGACGATGTCGCCCGCTGCGATCGGTTTCTCCATGCCGCCCTTGATCGAAGGCCCGCGCATCTCGTTCGGCGCGGTCGTCTTGGCGTCCACCATCTCGCCGCCATAAACCAGCGTGGCCGCGCCGCTCTGCACCACGAAGATGTCGGCGTCCAGGGCATGATATTCGGCTTCTCCCGGCCCCTCGCGGTGCGCCACCATGAATCGGTAATTGCCGTACTTGTCCAGGTCCTGCGTGGCGACTTTCTTGTCGTTGATCTTCGGAGCCAGGTTCTTGCTGAACGCCTTCAGTTCGGCGGATTTCCAGATATACAGCCCCTGCGGATCTCCCGCGGGCCGCGCGAATCCCGCCGCCAGCAATGCAATTGCGATCAGTTTCATGGAGTGAGGATATCAGCTTTCAGCCATTGGCTCTCAGCCTTCAGCTTGGGCGGGAACGGGGAGGGTACCAGCATCTTACGTTGATAGCTGATAGCTGAAAGCTGACGGCTATCAGCTATTTCACCGTAATCATGTACGAAAGGCTCGCGGAGCCGTCCACCACCACCGAGAGCGGCACCGGGACCCCGCCGAACGACTGCGGCATCACAAACTGCAGTTGGAACTGGCCGTTGCCGGAGGACAATATCGATGGGGCGATCAGAAGGCTGCCCAGCGAGATCTGCACGCGGTTCGGATTGTTCACCACGGTCGGGTCCAGGCCGGCCACCACCACGTTCACCACGTCCTGAGGACCGGCGAAGTGGGTCGCATCGTAGGGCACCCCGCTGGCATTGGTTACCGTCAGGATGTTGGGCGGCGGAGCGTCGATCTCGAGCAGGACTGGGCTAGCCGTGTTGCCGCCGGCCGTCACTTTCAACACGGCTAGCCCGGTCGGGAATCCAGCGGGGATCGTGAAGTTGATCTGGCCGGCGCTGGTGAACTGAACCGGTATCGAATTGTCGTTTAGCGTTACCTGGCCATTCGTCAGATTCAACCCGTAAACCGTGACGAAAGAGCCCGGGTAGAGCGTCTGCTGCGAGACATTGCTGTTGACCGCTGCCGAGATCACGGGACGGCCCGCTATCGCCGGCAGGATCTGGAACGAATTCGGCTGCGACATTACCTGGAATCCGGAGATCACGCTGATCTCACTGGCACCCAGCAAGGCAGCCGGAGAGACCGAAAGGTTCGCCTGGATGTGGTTGGGCCCCAGAACCCATACCTTCCGGACCTGAACGTCGTCGGTGCCGAACCCCAGCGTCACTTGTCCGTCGGCGAAAGACGTCCCCTGTGTTGTGATGTCCACCATCGCCAGGGCCGGCCCGGCTACCGAGGGCAGGCTCACGCTGCTGATCTGCGCCGGTCCGCCGGAAAAGTAGTTGTAGGTTGCGTTCGGAAACGGCAGCATGGTTGTATTCTGGCCATCGCCGTTGAAGGCCGTGACCGCTGCTGTCTGCCCGCTCGCGCCCGGCGGTGGGATCACGCCGATCGTGCCCTGCTGATCGCCTCCGGAGAACGCCGCCGCGATGACCGCTTGTATCCCGTCAAAGAAGATGCGCGTATCGCCGCCGAGATTGCTGCCGGTTATGGTCACCGTGCCGTCGCCGTTCTGGTTCACGGATGTGATCGCCGGCACTGGTTTCGGAACCAGGTCGATGGCATTCGGCATGACGTAGATATCGTTGCCGTAGTTCAGCACGAGATGACGCGTGCCTGTGCCGGCAAACAGCGGCACCGCCATGAAAAGCGAGACCGAGCGGAACCCGTTGGTATCGGTGAAGGGGACCAGGTATTGTCCGCTGACCGTGGCAAAGCCCCCGAGCACCGTAGCCGACTGCGGCATCGGCGTATCGCCGTTTGCCGATTGCAGCTTCACCTGGACCGCGCTGCTGGTCGCGGTCACGATCGCGGGTATCACCTGCTGGTTCGGGACGCCCGAGGCATTATATAGCGAGGTCCGGTTGGTCGGGTCCAGAAAGCTCGAGGTGAACAGATCGTAAGCCGGGACCGAAGTGCGCCCTTGAACCGCAAAGTTCAAACTGTTGGTGCCGCCGCGACCGACCGAGACCAGAGTGGCCTGCTGCGGATCGGTCGTGCCGGGGAAGAACTGCGTAACGAACGGCCCGCTCGCCGGAAACTGGCTGCCGGTTTGTCCCACAGGCAGCCGCAATCCCGAGGCATCGCCCGGGATGGCGTCCGGAGGCAGAGGGTGTACGTAGACCAGGTAGTTGTTCGCCGGCAGCCCGTCGATACGGTAGCTTCCGTCGGGATTGGTCAGCGCGCTGATCGCCGGACCCGTCGGGCTCAAGGCTACCACCGAGGCCAGCGACACCGGATTGCCGTTCTGCGTCACGCGGCCCGTGATCGACCCGTAGTTCGACTGCCACCCATTCTGCCCGTAAAGGACGTTGATCCCCGCCACATCGTCCGCGTCGAACGGCCGGGCACGCGAGGTATTGCGGATGACGTCCACGGACATTGCGCTGCCGGTCCAGGTGTGCTGCAAACCGAGCGCGTGGCCGATCTCGTGAACCGCCGTCGTGAAGTACCCTTCCAGGTAGCTGGCTCCGGCGCCGCGGTTGGTGTTGTTGGAAAGCATCACCTTCCCGCTCAGGATCGTCGTGCCGTTGGAAACCGGCCCGCCCAGGCCGTACAGTCCCGGCGGCAGGTCCGTAAAGCTCACGTCGCCGCCAGGCGTGTTCGATGCCTGCGCGGTATTCTCCAGTCCGCCGAACGCTACCCGCAGGCTGGAAGTGCCGATGGAATTCCACGCGGCGATCGCCTGTTTGACCTGTCCCAGCAGGGATCCGAAACTGTCGCCCGGAGCGTAAATCGCCGGGCCCTGGTCGGCGACGAAAAAGGTAACCGTGCTGTTGGGAAGCGATGCCGGATTGAACTTTTCCTGCTGCGGAGTGAAGCTGCCGTTCGGGAAGTGCACGTAGTGGTAGTATGCCGATCCCGGACTTGCCAGCACCGCTGCCAGAGCCGCCAGCGTCCAGATGCGGCCGCGCATCACTGCGCACCGCCTTTCGCCAGCGCGGACGCGATCCGTGACCGGAGGTCGCTGAGCCGCATGCTGACGCCGGCATCCTTCACCTGCCGCGCGGTCTGCGGGTCGAGCATCAGCTCGGGGCTTGCGGGGCGGGTTGCGGTCGGATCCGAGCTCCCGTCGCCCGGTAGCGAAAAGAGACCTTGCGTGAGGCCGGTAATCCATGTGATTCCGGATTTGCTGGTCCACAGGAAAAACACGAACTCGGCGCCTTGGCTCAGTGTGGGGGATCCGGCGAACGTCTGCCGCAGCCCGTTCAGCGTGCCGCCGGGAACCATGATCTCCACGGAACTTCCCGCCGAGCCTTTCAGGGTCTCGCTGACCAGGATCCGGTAGTGGGTGTAGATGATTCCATCCGTGCTGGCGACCCACGAATCCCCTACTTTGCCGCGGACAATCAGGGTGGACTTGGTGGCCATGTCATCCAGGCTCAAGCGTTCCAGCGTGGCGGACCGCGCCGGAACAACCAATCCGGCGAGGACGAGCGCGAGCATGAGATGGCGCTTCACGAGGGTGCAAAAAGCAGGTAAAGGACCACTGGATCGAATTGAAAACAAATGCCTTAAACCGCCTAGTGGGAACAACCTGTTTACCTCTGACACGGTTGTGTGGCCGCTCACCCCGATTTCTCAACTTTTGCCGGAACGGACGATCAGCATGGGGATCGACAGGTGGTGCCGGACCGGGGTGATGGTGTTGCCGAAGATCAGGTCTTTGAGACCGCCGTGGCCGTGAGCTCCCATGATCACCAGGTCGGGGTGAACCTGGTTCGCGTAACGGATAATCTCTTTCGAGGGAGAGGGCCCGTACGCGACCGCTGTCTCAACCTCAACCCCTTGATTCCGGATGGATTCCGTGATCTGACGCAGATACTGGCTGCCCGCTTCCACTTCCGCCGTGGACGCGTCTTTCCCGTACACCTGGCTGGTCACGTCTTCCTCGATGTGCAGCAGGTAGACACGCGCTCCGTACTGCCTGGCCATAGCCGCCGCGTGGCCCACTGCCAGACGGTCCAGGGCCGAGTGGTCCAGGGGCACCAGGATGCGCCGGTAGACCGGCGGCGCCGCCTCCGCGCCTGCAGGCTCGGGCAGGCTGACCGGCGGGCGCCCGAACCGCGCCTTCCAGCTGGCCGCGAGAGGCTGGAATGTGATCCACGCTAGCAGCAACCCCAGGCCGGCGGCAGCCGGGACGGTCACCCCCCACGCAATCCACCGCCACGGGCCCGGAGTGGAGAGCCAGTCGGACAGCGCCAGCGCTGCCAGGCGGATGTTGAGCGCCAGAATGATCGCTGCCGCCGTCCAGGCCAGCCACCGTACCCAGCGCGCATTGGCGAATCCGCCCATGCGCTGCCGGTCGTTGGTGAATTGAATCAGCGGGATCACCGCGAAGGGCAACTGCATGCTCAGAATCACCTGGCTCAGAATCAGGAGTTGATAGATGGCGCTCTCGCCCGCCGCGTAGATGGTCAGCGCCGCGGGAATCACCGCCAGCGCGCGCGTGATCAGGCGGCGCAGCCAGGGCCGCAGGCGGATATTCAGAAAACCTTCCATCACGATCTGCCCGGCCATGGTCCCCGTCAGGGTCGAGGACTGGCCCGAGCAGATCAACGCCACTGCGAACATTACGCCGGCGACGCTCGTCCCCAGCAGGGGCGCCAGCAACTCGTGGGCCTGCTGGATCTCCGTCACCACGATCCCGTGCTTGAAAAATACCGCCGCCGCCAGGATGAGAATGGCGGCATTCACCAGCAGCGCGCCGTTCAATGCCACCGTGCTGTCGATCAGGTTATAGCGGCAGGCGGCGCGCTTGTCCTCCTCGCTGCGCCCGATATCGCGCGTCTGCACCAGCGCGGAGTGCAGGTACAGGTTGTGCGGCATCACCGTCGCTCCCAGGATGCCGATGGCCACATACAGGCTATTGCGATGCACCACCGGCAGCAGCCCCGGCAGCATCTCGGAGATCGAGGGTTTCGCCCACAGGATTTCGATGCCGAAACACACCCCCATGATGGTGATGAGCGAGAGCACAAAGGCCTCGATGGTGCGGATGCCGAAGCTCTGGAACCACAACAGCAGCAGCGTGTCGCAGGCAGTGAGCAGAACCCCGATCAGCAGGGGAATGTGGAACAGGAGGTTGAGCCCGATGGCCGCGCCGAGCACCTCCGCCAGGTCGCACGCCGCGACGGCGATCTCGCACAGCCCCCACAACGCGAGGTTCACCTTGCGCGGGTAGCTTTCCCGGCAGGCCTGCGCGAGATCGCGCCCGTATATGATGCCCAGGCGCGCGCTCAACGTCTGCAGCAGCACCGCCATGGCGTTGGACATGACGAGCACCCACAGAAGCTGATATCCGAAGCGCGCGCCGCCCTCCAGGTCGGTGGCCCAGTTGCCGGGATCCATGTACCCGACGCTCACCAGGTAAGCAGGCCCGGCGAACGCGAACATGCGCCGCCACATCGAGACCTGCGACGTGCGCACGCTCGAATGCACTTCCGAAAGGGACCGGATCTGCTCCGCCGGAACCATGAAACTTAACTATAGTTAAGATGATGGCCGTTTCGCAACCGGCAAAATCCCTCGCCGCCGGTGAAACGATCCATCGCCGTGCGCCACCCAACTCACCGGATCCCTACATCACGGGGCGGGCCAGGCGCCGCCGCCCCGCGCCGTAGGCGATCAACGTCAGTGCCAGCGCGCCCTCGACCGCGTACCGTACCGCCTCCGTGGGGTTCCAGGCCTGCGCCACCAGCGGGTCGGTCAGGATCATCTCGCCGCCCACCTTTCCCAGGATCCCGGCGCCCAGGTAGATCAGGACCGGGAAACGGTCCATCAGGTTTGCCAGGAGGTTGCTCGAGAGCACCACGAACGGAATGCTCACCGCCAGCCCGAACAGGATGAGCCAGAACTCTCCTTTGCTGGCGCCCGCGATGGCGAGGATGTTGTCCGTGGACATGGTCACGTCGGCGAGCACCACGTACCAGATCGCCGCCCAGACGCGGCGCGGCGCAGGCGCCTGGTCCGGCGGCGTGCTGACGTCGATCAGCACCTTCAGCGCGATCCACAGGATGAGCAGTCCGCCGGCAAGCTGCAGGTAAGGGACCGTCAGCAGCCGCGCCGCGACGGTCGTCAGGCCCACACGCAGCGCGACCGCTCCGGCCGCGCCGCCAAGGATCGTTAGCCGCCGCTCATGCTTGGGGAGGGCGCGCACGGCGAGCGCGATCACCAGCGCGTTGTCGCCCGCAAGCAGCAGGTCGATGAGCACGATGGCCAGCGCGTTCAGCAGGAAATGCATGCCCGTCCCGTCCAGGCCTTTGCTCTCCGAAAGTAGCGCTGCGCCGCGGCGGCGTCCTTGAGAATCTGGCCGCGCAGCGCCTCCGGCGTGTCGAATCTACGCTCCTCGCGCACGCGCTTCAGGAAACAGACGCGGATTCGCGCCGGCGGCGCGCCGGCCAGTGCATCCAGCAGAAACGTCTCGATCGACAGCTCGGAGCTTTGTCCGAACGTGGGCCGGTAGCCGATGTTGGTGATCGAGTTCCACTCGCCCGGGCCCTCGAGATCGCGTGTGCGCGTGATGTACACCCCGGGGGCCGGCAGCACTTCGGATTCCGTGGCCAGGTTCAGCGTCGGAACGGTCTGTTTCGAGCCGATTCCCCTGCCCGGAACGACCCGGCCTTCGACCGCGTACGGGTGCAGCAGAAAACGGGCGGCGAGCTCGACCCGGCCGCTGCGGATCAGGTCGCGGATGCCGCTGCTGCTTACCACGCGTCCCCGGCAGGAAACGGCTGGCACCATCTCGGTCGCAAACCCCAGCTTCTTTCCCAGTTGCGCCAGCAGCGTAACGTCGCCGGCGTGGCGATAGCCGTAGCGGAAGTTATCGCCCACCAGCACCGCGCGAGCGCCCAGCGCTCCCACCACCAGCCGCGTCACGAAATCCGCGGGAGAAAGGTGCGCGACCTCCGGAGTGAACGGAAGGATGAGTACCTGCTCGATCCCCTCCTCGCGCATCAGTTCGGCGCGCTCTTCCGGCGCGGTGAGGAGCGGCGGCGTGCGGTCCGGGGCCACGACCCGGGTCGGATGGGGATCGAATGTCAGCACCGAGGGTTTCCACCCGTTGGCATCGGCAAGCGCCTTGAGACGGCGCAGGATTCGCCGGTGTCCATAGTGCACGCCGTCGAAGTTGCCGATCGTGAGGGCGCTGGGCCCGAAGTCCTGCGGCACATCCTCCAGGCTGCGGTAGATCTTCATGCAGCCACTTCCAGTTCCAGGCCGTCGTACGCGAGCCGGATGCCCGGCGGCAAAAGGCTCTCGCCGCGCTCGTGGCCGATCTCGTGGCAGATGTGCGTGAAGAAGGTGCGCCGGGCGCCGAGGCGCTGCGCGGTCTCGACCGAGCAATCCACGGTCGAATGGGTGGGATGGGGCCGGTAGCGCAGCGCGTCCAGAAACAGCACATCCAGGCCGCGCAGCATCTCCATCGAAGATTCCGGGATCGCGCTGTGATCCGTCAGGTAGGCAGCCGGGCCGAAGCGGAACCCGAGGATCGGCTGGCTTCCGTGTAGGATCGGGACCGGCAGAAACTCCATCCCGAAGACGTCGAACGGCGCGCCGTCGATCAGCCGGCGCTCGATGCGCGGGACGTTCGATTCCTTTTTCTGGCCGTCGAAAATGTAGGGGAAACAACGGACAATCGCGGCCATGGTCGGTTCGGAGGCGTAGATGGGGAGCGGATCTTTCTGACGGTAATTGAAGGGGCGCACGTCGTCGAGACCCATCACGTGATCGGCGTGGGAGTGGGTGAAGAGCACCGCCTCGACGTGGGTGATATTGGCCCGCAATGCTTGCGTGCGCAGGTCGGGCGTGGTGTCGATGAGCACGTTACGGCCTTCGTAGCTCACCAGGATGGAGGGACGGAGACGCTGGTCGCGCGGGTCCGAGGACGTGCAGACCTCGCAGGCACAGCCGATGGTGGGCACCCCGACACTCGTGCCCGAGCCCAACACCAGTATTTTGCACGCCGCAGCCGGCATTCAGGCTTTCTGCGCCGACGCCTTGGCGACCTCGTCGGAAATCTGCACGTAGCGGAAGCGCAGTTCGGTAACCGAGTTCTCCAGTAGGCGCTGCTCTTCGATCGAAAGATTGCCCTTGGTCTTTTCCAGCAGGACACCCATCAGATCGATCGTATGCCGCGCCAGCATCAGGTCCGGCTCGGGCTTTTCCTCGTCCTCGCCGAAGTGCATCAAGCCCAATTGCATCTCCGCCTGCGCGCGCAAGGAAAGCACGAGGAAGCCGAAATTCGCCGGCGGCACCGGCATGCGCGTTTCGTCGCTCATCAGTCCTATTTTAACGCGGTGGGTCTCACACCCGCCGCAGCTTGGTCACGCGGCCCACTTCAACCCACTCGACCACGAAGACGTTGCCTCGGTGATCGAAGCAGGCGCCGTGCGGGGCGACGAATTTGCCGGGCGTGAAGTGGTCGCGCGACAGCTTGCGCGTCTCGCGCCACTTGCTCTCCGAATCGTCGCCCAGGTGGGCGATCACCTGGTTATCCTTGTCCATCAACGTGACGCGCGCGCCCAGGTCGGGCACCACCATGTCGCCGTTCTTGTAGAAGTAGAAATGGCAGGGCAGGTTGGTTCCGCCGACGAAGTCGATGTGCTTGCCGTCGAGCGTGAAGCGCTGGATACGCGCGTTGCCGCGGTCGGCCACGGTCAGGATGGGCGTGCCGCCGCGGCGATCGACCGTGATGCCGTGCGGGCAATCGAGCTTGCCCGGCTCCTTCCCCTTGCCGCCAAAGGTGCGGATGTACTCGCCCTTGTTGTTGTACTGGTTGATGTAGCTGGAGCCGTACCCGTCGCCGACGTAGAGATCGCCGGTGGGCCCGATGGCCAGGTTGGTCGGGCTGTACTTGGGGCGCTTGCCGTCGGGCCCCGGCTTGTACGCCTCGCTCTGCTCGGGGTAGCCGATGCTGTAGACGGTCTCGCCGTTCAGCGTGGCCTTCACCACGACGCCGCGCGCCGTGTCGCACATGTACAGGAATTCGGTGCTGCCTTCCTTGGCGATGTGCAGTCCGTGAGCGCCGCCCTTGAATTCCCTGCCCCAGCTCTTGACGAACTTGCCGCTCTCGTCGAAGACCACCATCGAGTCGGAAATCTCGCTGGTGGCGTGTACGGTGTGGTGCACGTAAATGCGGCCTTGCGAATCCTCGACTACGCCGTGCGTGTTGCCGTACTTGATGCCGGCGGGCAGCTCGCCCCAATCGTGGATAGCCTCGTACGTGTGCTCACCGGCCCCCACGACCGGATACTTCATGTCCGCCTTATCGGTCGCGCCTAGTATCGCGGGTGCGGTGATCCAGCCCGCCAGAAACCCTCGCCTCGAAGTGCTCATCAAGGGAAGTATACCGTCACTGGGCCGCGCGCAGCACCGTGCAGACGCTGGCGCAGACCGGGCCGCCGATGTTGAACGTCGCGGCCAGGCGCGGGTTCTTCACCTGCACTTCCGCGGGCGCGCGGCCGAGAAGTTGCAGGGAGCTCCAGCCGATCATCGCGATGCCGGTCGCGCCCACGGGATGACCCTTCGCGATCAGGCCGCCCGAGGTGTTGATGCCGCACTCGCCGCCAGGCGCGGCTTTGCCTTCGACCCAGTAGCGCGCTCCTTCTCCGGGAGCTGCCTTGCCGATGACTTCGGTGCCGAGCGCGCCCATCACGCTGAAGCAATCGTGGATTTCGGCGACGTTCACGTCCGCCGGCGTCGCGCCCGCCATCGCGTACGCCACGTGCATGGCGCGGTTGGCGCCCGCGGGGCGCAGAACGTCGCGGCCCTCCTTGCGCAGGGGATCGGTGGCCTGGCCCCAGCCGGCGATCTCGACGCAATCCTGTCTGCGCACACCCAGCTTCGCCAGGCCTTCCTCGGTGGCCAGAATCAGCGATGCGTACCCATCGGTGATCTGGGAGCAGTCGTAGGTCTTGAGCGGCAGTCCCTCCACCACGTAGCGGTTCAGGCCTTCGATGGTCACGGCCTGGTCGAGGGTGATCTGCACTTTGTTCATCTGGGCGCAGGGGTTGTATTTCGCGTTGGCGTACTCCTGCACCGGGATGGCGGCCAGGTCGCGCTCGCTGACGCCGTAATGCTTCATGTACTCCTGCATGATTTCGGCGAAAATGTGCGGGAAGACGAAGACCTTGCCCTCGCGCTCGTCCGGATAGGAGAAGTAGCCGAGCACCTTGCCGATCAGCTTGCCGTCCATCTTGCCTTCGGCATCGCGCATCTTCTCGTACCCCACCGCGATTCCTGTGTCGCCGAGACCGACTTGCATCTTCTGGATCACGCTCAGCACCGCCTGGCCGCCTGAGGCGCACGCGTTCTCCACCGCCTCGATGGGCTTGCCCTCCATGCCGGGGGTCATGGCCATCAGGCCGGCGAGCAGGCCCTGCTCGTTGAGCGCGAAGTTGCAGGCCGAGCCGACGCTGCCCACATCGAGTGCCGATGCTTCGATGCCGATCTGGCGGCAGGCGCCCTGGACGGCGTTGTTCAGAATCTGGGGCACGGTCATGCCCATCAGCTTTCCGAATTTCGACTGGTGAAAGGTCGCAATGTAGACGGGTTTCACGATAGTCCTTCCTGAATCCATTTTCTCAATTCCGACTTGACGATCTTGCCGTACGGCGTCCGCGGAAGCGACTCGACGAAATAATATTTCCGCGGCAGCTTATAACGAGCCAGCCGGTGTTGCAGAAAGTGCCCCAGTTCGACTTCGGTGGCGCGGCCGATCACGAAGGTCGCTCCCACCTGGCCCCATTGCCGCTTCTTCCACCGCCGGGCGACTTCAGCCGGGTATGCGTTCACGCCGCCGGAGATGTACATATCTTTGATGCGGCCATCGATGTAAAAGAATCCGTCGTCATCGCAGTGTGCGATATCGCCCATGCGCAGGTAGGTCGGAGACATCCCGCGTCACCCTCGTGTTGGGAACCTCGATTTCGGGAAGGTACCGCCCCGTGGAGACGATCGTCGCAAACCGATTCATGCTAGGTACCCGTCACCACGCCGCCATCCACGCTGAGCACGGTCCCGGTGATGAACGAAGCCTGGTCGCTGGCCAGCCACACGTAGGCGTTGGCGATGTCTTCGGGCTGGCCCATCCGGCCCAGCGGAGTATGCGACACCATGCCTTGCAGGATTTTTTCGGGCATCTTCTTCACCATCTCCGTGGCGATGAATCCCGGCGCGATGGCGTTGACCCGGATCTGGTATTTGCCCAGCTCGCGCGCCCAGACTTTGCTCATGCCGATGACTCCTGCCTTGGTGGCCACGTAGTTGGTCTGGCCGAAGTTGCCGTAGAGGCCGACGACGCTGGACGCGTTGAGGATCACACCGCCGCCGCCGGCAATCATCCTGGGCACGACGGCGCGCGTGCAGACGAAGACGCCGCGCAGATTGACGCCGATCACGGCATCGAACTGCTCGTCGCTCATCATTCCGGCGAGCGCGCCGTCCTTGTATTTGACGAGCTGGCCGTCGCGCAGGATGCCGGCGTTGTTGACGAGCACGTGAATGCCGCCGAAGCGCGACGCGACCTCCTCGACCGCCGCGTTCACCGATGCGGCGTCGGTGACGTCCACCTTTTGGAAGAAGCCGCCGGGCTGCGACTCGCCGTCCCTGACGTCCCAGGAAGCGACGCGGCAGCCTTCCTGCGCGAAGCGGCGCGCCGTGGCGAGGCCGATGCCGGCCGCGCCTCCCGTGACGATCACTACCCGATCTTTCAGCGGCATCAGAAACCCACCTTGAGCGCGAATTCGATGACCCGTGGACCGGTGGCGGCCGATGTGATGGCTCCCAGCGTCGCGGGCACCAACACATTATTGCTCGGGCGGGCCGGGGGGCGGCTTGCGGGGCGCGGCTGCTTTTGTCCTGGCCGAAATCTGGGCGAATGTTCACGCCGGCGTTAACCTATTTAAGATTCGAACGTCTGAATAGAAAGACCTATGCCGGTATCGGATTTTCGTCTTGCTATGCGCGGATTAGCGCGATCTCCCGCGTTTACTGCCGCCGCGGTTTTGACGCTCGGCCTGGGCATCGGGGCCAACACGGCGGTCTTCAGCCTCATAAATTCCGTGCTGCTGCGGCCGCTTCCCTTCGAGGAACCGGAGCGCCTGGCCCTGATTTGGGAGAGCGCGCCCTTTTTTGGCCTGAAAGACAGCCCGGTGTCTCCCGCCAATTACCTGGACTGGCGGGCGCGGGCCCGGTCCTTCCAGGAGATGGGCGCCATCGAGGATCGCGGATTCAAGCTGATCGGGGACGGGGCGCCGGAAATCCTGATGGGATCGCACGTGACCGCCGGATGCCTGCGGGCCCTGAGAATCCGGCCGATCCTCGGACGGCTGTTCCGCGACGAGGAGGACCGGCCGGGATCGGCCAAGGTGGCTCTGATCGGCGAGGGGCTCTGGAGACGGCGCTTCGCCGCGGACCCGAACGTCATCGGAAAAACCATCCGCCTCGGCGAAGAGCAGCACAACATCGTTGGCGTCCTGCCGGCGGGGTTCGAGGTTCCGGCCGAATATCTGCCGGCGCCGGGCGAGGTCTGGGTGCCGTTCGGAAATACCTATTCGGAAGCGGAATGGCACCAGAGAGGGCGGCACAACTGGATGGTGGTGGCGCGGCTCAAGCCCGGTGTGTCGCTGGCGCAGGCTAACGGCGAGATGCAGGCCATCGGAGCCGCCCTTTCGCGCGAGTACCCCGGCACGAATGAAAAGGTGGGCGCGTTCGCCAGTCCGCTCCGCGAGCATTTCGTCGCTTCCGGGCGGCGGCTGCTGCTCCTGCTGCTGGGAACGGTGCTGTTCGTCCTGCTGATCGCGTGTTCGAACCTCGCGAACCTGCTCCTGTCGAGGACGGCGGGCCGCGGCAAGGAGATGGCGGTGCGCGCCGCGCTCGGCGGCGGTGCGTGGCAACTGGCGCGCCAGTCCTTCTGCGAGAGCCTGCTGTTCTGCCTGGCGGGAGGCGGACTTGGAGTGGCCCTCGCGCTTCCGGCGCTGCAATTCCTGGCGCATCTCGCGCCGGCAACCATCACGGGCCTGGACGCCGTGGTGGTGGATTGGCGCGTGCTGGCCTTCACCCTGGTGGTGACGGCGCTGACGGCAATCGCGTTCGGCCTGGCGCCGCTCCTTCAGCTTCGGAAGATGGACATCGGTGAGGGGCTGAAGCAAAGCGCCCGGACGCTGGCGGCGGCCCACGGGTCGAGCCGGCTGCGGTCGCTTCTGGTCTGCTCGGAGGTGGCGCTGGCCTTCGTGCTCATGATCGGGGCGGGACTCCTGATTCAGACGTTCGCACGCCTGAGGTCGGTGGACGTCGGCTTCCCGGCGGAGCGCCTGCTGACGCTGGGCCTGCCCGGACCGGACAAGCCGCCCGCCGCGGAGGCGGCGATAGCCCGCGAGCGCGAGCTGCAGCGGCGCGTCCTGGCGATACCGGGTGTGGAATCGGCGGGCTTCACCAACCACGTACCGGTAGGCTTCAAGGGCGATTTCAACGGACTCGGGGCGGAAGGGCGCCCTCCGGAGGAACGGATCTCCGTGCGCGCCCGCACCGCCGGACCTGGGTTCTTCCGGACTATGGGCATTCCGATCCTCCGCGGACGGGACATTCAGGAGACCGACACGGACAGGTCGCCTCGAGTGGTGATCGTCAACGAACGGCTGGCCCGCGCGCTCTGGCCGGATAAGGACCCGCTCGGCCGGCGCGTGATCTTCGAGCAGAACGTAGCCGCGCTGGTGGTGGGAGTCGCGCGCGATATCCGGGACGCGGGTCCCGGCGAGCCGGCGCCGCCGGAGTACTACATCCCCACGTATCAGCGGGGCTATCCGGCGATGGCGCTGGCCGTGCGCACCAAGGGCGACGCGAAGGCGATGGCGGAGGCGGTGCGCCGCGCGATTCAGACGTTCGACCCGGAGCAGCCCGTGACCAGGGTGGCGACCATGGAGGAGATCCTGGACCAGGAGGTGGCGCAGCGGCGCGTGCAGACGACGCTGCTCTCCGCGTTCGCCGGGCTCGCCATGGCGCTGGCGGCGGTGGGACTGTACGGCGTCCTGGCCTACCTCGTGGGACGGCAGACTCCCGAGATCGGGTTGCGGATGGCGCTGGGCGCGGCGCCGCGCACGGTGCTGCGCGGCGTCGTCGCGCACGGCCTCAAACTGGGCGCGGCGGGAGTGGCGGCGGGCGCCGTCGCGGCGCTGGCGCTGTCGCACCTGCTGGCCAGCTTCCTGTACGGCACCAGGCCGGACGATCCGGCGACGTACGCGGCGGTGGCGGCGGTCCTGCTGGCGACGGCGGCGCTGGCGAGCTACTTCCCTGCGCGGCGAGCCATGAGAATCGATCCCATCACTGCGCTGCGGGAGGAATAGCGCCCTCAATCGATCTCGGGACCAGCATCCGGTTGTAGAGGAGCATGCCGGCCACGCATGCCAGGCCGATGCCCGAGAGAATGAACCACATCGCCGCGGGGTTCGGCCCCATCACGTAATTCGTCACCAGCCAGCCGGCCAGCGGGCCCGCCGTGAACGAACCGATCGAGATCGGCAGAAACGCGAACCCCATGTACGTGCCGAGCTGTTCCTTCGGGGCTAAGGTCGAGACGTACTCGTAGAGCCTCGGCGAGAGCGTCGCTTCTCCGATGGAGAAGATCACGATCGCCGCCGCAACCACGGGCACGGCCGGAACCACCGGGATGAGCACCCAGGCCACGCTGGAGATGGTCATGCCCAGCGCAATGCCGGTGATCGGCTTCCATTTCTTGACCACGATGTTCACCGGAATGGTGAGCAGAATGATCGCTGCCCCTTCCACGCTCTGCAACAGCTCGAAATGCTCGAAGTGCAGGACCTGCTTCGCATAGAACGGCATCGAGTAATAGAGCTGCCAGAAGAGCAGGTAGAAGCCGGAAGTGAGCACGAGGAAAAGCAGAAACCGGAGATTCCCGAACACCGTGAGCATGTCGCGCAGAACTCTGCCCAGCGTTCGGGCAGGATCGGAGGACCGCGTGACGGGCTCCTGGAAAAACAACAGCGTCCCGGCCAGGTTTCCAAGCGATATCACGGACGAGGCGACGAGCGCGTACGGAATCCCGAGCCGCGCGCGCGCCTGCATCGCGATCAGAGGTCCGAGCGAGCCGCCGACATTCACCAGCGTGTAATAGATGGAATAGCCCAGAGACCGTTTCGCCTGGGATGTCGTGTTGGCCACCGTTCCGACGATGCAGGGCTTGATCAGCGAGCCGCCCACCGCGGTCAGTAGCAGAACCGAGACCACGTAAGGAGTTCTGCCGATGGCGGCGGCGATTCCACGTCCCGCGCTCATTCCGGCCAGAGCGATCAGGAAGTACCCCGGCGCGAAAAGAGCGAAGCAGGCGGCCAGGGTGCGCCGGAACCCGTACCGGTCCACGACGCTGCCGGCGACGATCGGCAGCGTGTACAACAAGCCTGAAAACAGGCCCACCAGCGAAGGTCCGGCCGCCGGGCCGAGGCCGACGTTCTCCGCCAGAAAGACCGCCAGAACGGACAATGTACAGTACATTGCGACCCGTTCGAAGAGCTCGATGGTATTGGCGATCCAAAACGGCCGGCTGAAACCCTCGGTCCAGCTTCGGATGCGATCGGCCACGGTCATGGAGCAGTCCAGTGTAGCCGATTGCGTGAATTCGAATCAGCCGAATAACTGCTGCGCGCGCCGCATTCGCTCCGCCACGCGGACGCCGTTCGGGCAGCTTACGGTGCACGTCCGGCACTCCGAACAGCGCACTGCCCCCGCGCTCCGAAACGTCTCGAGCCCCTTCTCGTAGCTGCCGTAACCTTCCGCATACATGAGGGCCCGCACCACGTCGCCCACCGGCGTTCCATAAGGGCACTGGCCATCGCAGCCGCCGCACATGCGGCACAACACGGGCCGGACGGCATCCGTGTATGCCGCCAGCAGCCTCGCGTCGCGTTCGGAAAAGGTGCCGGACATGGCTCTCAGGTTCTCTTCGAGCTGGTCCCTGTCCATCATGCGGACGCTGGTCGTCTGGACGCGATCGTTGCGCAGCGCCCAGCGGATCGCGGCGATCCGCGAACCCGATCGTGCGTGGATATCGAGGTTCTTTTCTTCGATCTTGATGCCGCGATATCCGCCCGCCATGACCTTCATCGCCACAACCCCGATTCCCGCTTCTTTGAACCGATCCAGCGTGGGGTCGAGGTTGCTTGCATCCAGGTTGAAAGGGTCGCGGCGCGTCCCGATGGCGAAGTTGTACGGAATTTGAATCGCGTCGAACTTCTGCCGGATAGCGAAATCCGCGATGGCGGCGGGCCGGTGGCTGCTCACGCCGCGGAAGCGGATCTTTCCGGCTTTCTGGGCTGCGTGCTGGGCGTCGAGCATATCGTCTTTGATCTCGCCGGGACTGTCTTTTTGGCCGAGGTACCAGATGTCCACGTGGTCGGTCCCCAGGGCTTTGAGGCTGTCGTCGAGATCGAGCGCGGCTTGCCGCGCATTGTCGGCGTAGGACCGCGTGCAGAGGATCACCTGGTTGCGCTTGCCGCGAAGCGCCGCGCCCAGCGCACGCTCCGCATTTCCGTTCTGGTAGTTTCGGGCGCTGTCGAAGAAATTGATACCCGCATCCAGGGCGCGCTCAAATACCGAGAGATCGGATACGGCCTCCGAGCCGAAACCCAGCTCAGTCACCTTCAGCCCGGTCCGGCCCAAAACCCGGTACCGGACTGCCGGCGATCCCGGTTCCTCCGGCTTCGTCTGCGCAACAGCGGTTACGGCTGCCCCGGATAGCAGGAATGTGCGGCGCGAAGGCATATTTTCCATAAAAGGCTCCTTTAATCTTTAAACAACCGGCGATAAGAGCGAACACTACCGGGGTCCCGACAATTGTTCTACGCCGGGCGCGTGCTTAGGGTTCCCGGGGAATTTTCGGGCTCCAGACGATAGTTTATATAATTAGGAGCGTGAAGTCTGGTTTTCTTCCGGTCTGGCTCGCCGACCGGTTCTCCCTGAAAATCCATCGCAGCTCCAAAGACCTGCCGGTCTATGATCTGATGGTGCGCGGCGACGGCCTCAAACTCAAAGAATCTCCTGCAGAGCAGCCCGATGAGCAGCGGGCCGCTCTCCCGGAGCAGGTGAAGCTGGCCGGCGGCGGTCGCGGCGGCATTGTCGATTACGGGGACGGATCGTATTTCGCGCTTCCCCACTACCGCATGGAGGGCAGACGATTATCGTTGATGGGTTCCAGGTCGAAATCGTAGCGGCCGGCGAGGCCGGTCTGGTCGATCACGGGACGGCCGGCCAGGGCACCCAGGAGACCGGCGAAGACGTCTCGGCAGGTTCCCGGGTTGCGGCGTTCCTTTCGCTCGGGTAGCCTGTGGAAGATACGGAGGCCGGAGAGATGGCGGAAAACAAAACCAAGCCCACCAAAGTAAGTGTCGCGGCGTTTATCGCTGAGCTTACGGATGAGACACGGCGCGCCGATGCCAGGACGTTAGTCAAGTTGATGCAAGCCGCAACCGGAGAAAAACCGAAGATGTGGGGACCTTCGATCATCGGCTTCGGCAGCTATCACTACACGTCCGGGAGCGGGCGCGAGGGCGATGTGCCCCTTGCCTGTTTCTCGCCGCGGAAGCCGGCAACCGTCGTTTACGGCATGATGGGCTTTCCCGATTCCGAGGCGTTGCGGGCCAAACTCGGCAAGCACACCACCGGCGGCGGCTGCCTGTACATCAAGAAGCTCGCCGATGTGGATCAAAAAGTGTTGCAGAGCTTGATCCTGAAATCCGTCGCGGCCAGGCGAGCCGAAC
>Ga0335080_10002519_pt1 | contig 18324 bp, 17 predicted proteins | sample Lox_Sample_34_FD_206720 | JGI IMG/M metagenome (GOLD analysis project Ga0335080, IMG submission 206720) | Soil microbial communities from Loxahatchee National Wildlife Refuge, Florida, United States - Lox_Sample_3.4 | ecosystem: Environmental > Terrestrial > Soil > Wetlands | place: USA...
CAAAAAATTGATAAGAAATGAGATGGCTCGACAACCTTGCCGAGGCTGGAAATTTCGAAGCCAGCGCGCCGGCAGAGGTGTCAGCTTTCTGTGGAAAAATCTTGCAGCATCTGTATAATGCGTGCCCGTGAGGGTTTTCGCTCCCAGGAAACTCATCACGCAAGGAGAAACAACTATGAAACGTGCAGTCAGGATGTTGATCCTGATGCTCGGATTGGTGTGCACGTATGTGGCAGTAGCCACCCCGATGCTACCCGCACCGGAAGGTGGACCTGCTCCATTCTGTCCGCCAAACCACCCTGATTGCCCGAAGTAATGGGCGACTGAGACAAAAGACCCTAATTAATTTGAGCCGCTGCCAAGCGGCCTAGTTTCCCAGGGGCTGAAAGCCTGCGCGTCAGCCCTCTTTTTATGCCCAAAATCTGACTTCAGGCTTGCAGGTGCGCCTCGAGAAACCATAGATCCTTGTCGGCGGCGCGCACGATTTCGGTGAACACGTCGGCCGTGCCTTGGTCTCCGCGTTCCGAGCAGAAATCGATAGCGGAACGAGCGGCATTCGCCAATTGGGCTAGTCCCTTTGCCAACGCGCGGACATGTTGCTCTCCAGCAACGGCGTTGAGATCGTACTCGCCGATGCCCGAGGTCGCTGCCACCAAGCGGGCAGTGCCGAGAGCGGTGCCCCCCAACGCAGTGGCGCGCTCCGCCAACAGGTCGGCCTGGTCGTCCAGATGCGAGGCAATCGAATCGAACAACTCGTGCAATTGAAAGAAGTGCATGCCCTTAACGTTCCAATGAGCCTGTTTGGCTTGGGTCTTCATGTCGATGGCGTCGGCCAACCGGGCATTGAGCCGGTCGATAATTTCCAGACGAGTCTTCTCGGAAAGGCTGACCCCAGTGGAAAAGGTGCGTTGCTGAGTTGCGGTAGCCATGAATTCCTCCTGTTCAACTTGGATGGCCGACACTGCAGGGAAGATGCAGTTTGCGGGAGTAGAAAGTTACAGCGGATCAGTAGCTGGGAAGGCGGCTGCGAGGGCCTGCTTTAATGTCTCTGGGTCTGAGACCGGAGGCTGGCAGGAAAATCCCGTGCACAGCACCGCCCTGGCCTTTCCCATTTTATTGGGTGGCAGATTGGGGATGGTCTGGGCCAGCGCAGGTGGAAGATTCTGAGCGACGGCCTCATTGGGCGGCAGCTTGATTACGGACTTGGACAGAGCCGGAAACGAGATTGCCGCGGCGTGCAGACGTTCTGCCAGGTCATCGTCGCCAATCACCACTACTTGCAGCGCCGGCCGGGAGAAATGGACGGCGGCTATCCCATAGGTGGCGGCGAAGAGGCCGTACTGGCCAGCCAGGCCGGCAAATACCTCCATCGTTTGTTCTGCTCTTTCCCGGTAGCTGGCGTCGCTGGTGAGTGCGTGCAGTCGCAGAAGACCGATGGCAGCGGCCGAATTGCCGGCCGGGGTCGGTGAGTCCTGAAAGGGCTTGCGACGGGCACCCAGAACACCCAGTTCTGACTCGCGGCTTGGCTTGGTATCGAAGAATCCTCCTGCGGTTGGATCGAAAAAGCGATCCACCATGGCGTCCGCGACGCGTCGGGCGAAGTTGAAGTAGCTGAGATCGGCGGTAGCGTCATACGCGTCGAGGCAGGCGATCACGGTGAAGGCATAGTCGTCGAGCACGCCTGTGGTCTGCCGCATCTCTGCGCTTGGATCCGAATAAGCCAGCACGTGAAGCAATCCTCGATCCTGACGCCAACCCTCCGAAAGCAGTCGATCCAGCGACCGCAGCGCGAAGTGGGCGGTTTTGTCCAGGCCGAGGACGCGCGCTGCCTCGAGATAAGCGGATATACATAGCGCATTCCAGCCCACGTAAACCGTCTTGTCGACATATGGCGTCGGACGCTTGAGCCGCGCGGCATACATTTTCTCTTTTGCGGATGCCAACAACTGTCGCACCTGCGCGGTCGACAGACTGAGGCGGTGAGCGATCTCTTCAACCGAGGCGCGGAGGTAGAGCACGTTCTTCGCCGGATTGTGGTGCATCTCGCCGACATCGTTGATGTCGTAGCGAAGACAGGCGGCCTGGGCCTCTTGATCGGTGAGCACTTCCTTTGCTTCGTCGACCGTCCAGGTGAAGTAGTCGCCGTCATCGTCCATGGAGTAGTCGGCGTCCTGGGAGGCGTAGAAACCGCCGCGGCTGCGATCGCTCAGCCATTCGTCCATCCAGCGGATGATGTCGCGGGCTACGCCGGCAAAGAAATCCGTGCGCGTGGCCTGGTAGGCGTGGGCGTAGTTTTTCAGCAGTTCCGAGTTGTCATAGCACATTTTTTCGAAGTGCGGGACAATCCAGCGTTCGTCGACGGAGTAGCGGTGAAAACCGCCCGCCAGCTGGTCGTAGACGCCCCCGTGGGCCATCTTCTCGAGCGTGGTGACGAATACGGTTCGCAGTCCTTCGTCACCGGAGCGGGCGTATTGCTCAATCACCAGGTCAAGGGCAGCGGGATGAGGAAATTTTGGAGCCTGGCCAAAGCCTCCGTGTTGAGGATCGAAGCGCTCGATGGCGGACTTGATGATGTCGTGAATTACGGCTGGCGAAAACCTGGCGCTGCGTCCAGCAAATACCTCGGCATGACTGAGCGCCGACTCGACCATCTTCGCCTGCTCGAGCACGTCGCCGTGTTTCTCGCGGTAAGCGTTGGCAATCGAGACCAGCACGCGCTTGAAACTGGGACGCCCCCACTGCTCATTAGGCGGAAAGTAGGTTCCACCATAGAACGGCTTGCCGTCGGGGGTAAGGAAGGCGGTAAGCGGCCAGCCGCCTTGTCCGCTGATGGAGCTGACCGCCACCTGGTAGCGGCTATCGATGTCGGGACGCTCGTCACGATCCACCTTCACCGCGATGAAGTGCTGGTTCACGATCTGAGCGACCTCGGGATCGTCGTAGGACTCGCGATCCATCACGTGGCACCAATGACACCAGACCGCGCCAATATCGAGCAGCATCGGCTTGTTCTCGCGCTGGGCCGCGGCAAAGGCTTCCTGGCCCCACTCATGCCAGCGAATGGGTTGATGCATGGCCGAGCGCAGGTAGGCGGAGGAGGCTTTGGCGAGGGAGTTAAGGGTCTGGGTGGACATGGTCTAGACAGTTTAAATGTTCCTCACGGAGGAGGCGGGGATAAACGTGTGTGTGGCGGAGCTAGTCTCGCTTTTGGACCTAGCTGAGAGAGACCGGCAGAGATTGCTCACCAGATACGCTGCACGCCGTAGCTATCAAAGATCTCCTCGTTGCTGACGATTGGCAGTTCTTCCACTTGTGCCTGCGCCACCAGCATCCGGTCGAAGGGGTCTTTGTGCGGAACTGGCAATAGTCCAGCGCGCAGACCATGCTCGGCAGATACCGGGAGAGTGAGGAACCCATCGCGCAGCAGATAGTCTGAAAAGTCCCTGGCCAGATCAATCGAGACCTGCAGCCTTCCGAGGCGGACCTTGGTAGCAATTTCCCATGCCGAGGCAGCGCTTACCAGGATTTCATTGCCTTGATCGCTGATGAGTTTTCGGCAGGTCGGGGACAAGCTGGCGGCTTCACTCCACCACCAGAGCAACGCGTGCGTGTCGAGAAGCAAGCGCACTGTTCATTCCCAGTGTTTGAGTTCGTCTTCGGGCAGAGGCTCGAAGAAGGAGGGGAGGATCTGGAGCTTACCGCGCAAGGCGCCAGGTGTGCGCTTGCCGTCTTTCCGTTTCACGGGAACGAGGCGCACGACCGGCTCCGAGCCGCGTGCAATGACGATCTCCTCCCCTTGGCAGGCCCGCTCGATCAGGCGGGACAGATTGGTCTTGGCTTTATGAATGGTGATTTTCATATTAGCTAATTTAGCTTAGCTTACTTGAAAGAAAATTGCAATCCTGAGGAAATCCGCACCGCCAGCGAGTTATTTGAGGAGTGGATTTACGACCTCGACGGTTCAATAGCTTTGGCCGGTTGCCAGGTCCTCGGAACGAAGAGCTCTCGACATCGAAAATCAGCGCCTGACTTCTTTACTTAGAGAGCGTCGCGCCCGCACTCTCGGAGCGCTTGAAGGACGAGCGCGTCCCAGCGGGAGATTAAGCCGTCAAGCGACGGGCAATCGCGCAGTAGAGATCCACGGCTTCGCCCAACTGCTTTTTTTCGACGTACTCGCCCGTGGTGTGGGCGACGTGGATGGAACCCGGGCCAACGAGGAGAGGTTCTCCCCAGTTGCTCAGCGCCGGGATATCGGTGGTGAAGGCGGCTACCATGGTGGGCAGGCCGTCGAGGGTACGGAGGCGGAGGAAGGGAATTTCCAGCACAAATTCCACGCGGGCCAGGTTGCCGACCGTCTCGACGATTTGGCGGCGCAAATCTTCGGCGGGGCCGACCAGCCGGTAGAGCAACTGGGCGCGGGCGTGATCGGGGATTACGTTGGGGGCGCGGCCGCCCTCGATCACGCCGATGTTCAGCGTGCACGGCCCAATGCCCTCGGTCGCAGGCAGCTTCATGGCGCGGAGAAGGCTAACCGCTTCGACCAGCTTGTCGATGGCGGATTCTCCCAACTCCGGGTACGCGGAGTGAGCCATGCGGCCTTCGGCAAGGATCTCGACGCGCAACGTGCCTTTCGACGCGACCGCCATCTTGTTCTCCGTGGGCTCGCCGTTCACCAGAAACCGGCTGCCAAGCGGGTGTTCATTGGCGACCTTGGCGCCCAGGCTGTCGCGTTCCTCCCCAACAAGAAACAGCAGTCCGACGTAGATCCCCTCGCTGCGCAGCTTCTCCGCAGCCGCGACTTGAACCGCGATGATCCCCTTGGCATCGCAGGAGCCCCGGCCGTAAACCCGGTCGGCGTCTTCGGAGGAGGAGATGAAGGGAGGCACGGTGTCCATGTGGGTGGAGAAAATGATTTCTGGGCGCGGCTGCTTCGGCCGGGTCGCGTACACATTGGCGCGAGTGCCTTCAACGGGCATTTTCTTTGCTGCGTATCCAAGGCGGGAAAGCTCGCGATGCAGGAAGTCCCCCACCGGGCCTTCATTTCCGCTGATGGATTCGATATCGATGAGCCGGCGCGTGAGCGCGACAACGTCCATGGGGGAGAGGATACATGAGGAGAAACCCTGACGGCTGGACACTGGATTGCCAAAGTAATCATGGCAGTTTTCGCAATGGCCGTATTCGTCAATCGAGAGATGGGGACAATTGCGACGAAGGGCTTCCAGTTGGGCAGGCGTGATTCGCCGGGATGGCGGAGGCTCTTCGTACATTAGGCCCACATTAGCGAATCCCGGGAGGGGGCAGATCAACATGAGATCGTTCGTGATGACCAAAGTAACGAAATATCTCGAAATGAGATCGCCATCGCGCTGCAAGCCGGAGCGTGTAAGCTGAGTGGCGTGCTGGCACAGAATTCGACCATCAAGTCGTTCTTTCTGGAAGGGCCTGCGGGGCGACTGGAGGCTCTGCTCAACCGCGGCGCGGAGGATGCCACGCACGCCGCGCTGGTCTGCCACCCTCATCCGCTTTACGGCGGGACTCTGCACAACAAGGTCGTGTTTCACACCATGAAGGCTTTGAACGCCTTTGGATTCCCCGTGCTGCGCTTCAATTTCCGTGGGACCGGCTTGAGCGAGGGCACCCACGACAATGGATACGGAGAGGGTGATGACGTCGGTGCCGCGCTGGATTGGTTGAAGACGGAATTCTCCTTGCCGCTGATTTTTGCGGGATTTTCGTTCGGAGCGGCGGTGGGATTGCGCGCTGCGTGTGCAGATGATCGGGTGAAGGCTGCAATCGGATTGGGGATTCCGGTCGTGCCCGCGGATGAGCGGGCTTACGAATTTGACTTTCTGCGCGCGTGCCACAAGCCGAAACTGCTGGTCAGCGGTGCGCGGGATCAGTTCGGCCCGCGCGAGCAATTGGATCGCTTGGCGGCCTCGCTGCCGGAGCCGAAAAAGCTGGTGGTGATCGAAGGCGCGGACCATTTTTTCGAAGGCCGCCTGCGCGAGTTGCGGGAGGCGATTGAGGCATGGATCCGGGAAGTAGGAATCAGGTAAACCGATGCGCTCGCAACGTGCGCCGTCTACGCGTGGGGTCGCCCATCCTCCATACATCTTGTCACCCCTTATAATTCCCCGATGCTGCAGGCCAGCGCTGACCGGGAACGTCTCGCCTTCGACATGCGTTCGATCGCGCGCCAACTCTTTCTGCACGCACTCGCAGAGTCCAGCGTAGAGAAGGCTTTCCAGCGTCATGTGGATTGCGAGCGCGGCGTTCTGCGGGTGTGCGAGGACCTTTACGATCTGAGCCTGTTCAGCCGCGTCTTCGTGGTGTCGATCGGGAAGGCCGGCCACACCATGGTGGAGGCTCTGCGGGCGCGGGTTGGCGACCGGCTCGAAGGCATCGTCGCCAGCTCGGTTGCGCCCGAGTCACAGCTCCACGGGTTCCGCTATTTTCAGGGCGGACACCCGACTCCGAACCCTGATTCCCTTCGCGCCGCCGAAGCCCTGCTGAAATCGGTCTCGGCGCAGAATGCTTCGTCGCTGGTGATCGTCCTTTTGAGTGGCGGCGGCTCTTCGATCGCGGAGAAGCCTATCGATTCGGAAATCTCGCTCGACGATCTGATCGCGACCTACCGCGTGCTGGTGCATTCGGGGGCGCCGATTGCCGAGATCAACGCCATTCGCAAGCATCTGTCGGCAATCAAGGGTGGACGTCTGGCGCAGGCAGCATATCCGGCGCGGCAGGTTTCGCTGCTGGTATCGGATGTGCCCGAGGCTACGCCCGATGCGCTGGCCTCAGGGCCGACTATGCCGGATTCCACGACTGCGGAAGAGTGTTATGCCATTGCGGAGAAATACGCCATGCTGCAGGAATTTCCGGTGTCCGTCCGGGAGTTGTTCCAGAGGCGAGCGCTCGAGGAAACGCCCAAGTCCGACGACGTGGCATTTCATCATTCGCGCTGGTGGCCGGTGCTCTCCAGTCGCAGCGCGGTGCAGGCGGCAGGGGCTGAAGCCTGGCGGCGGGGATTTCACGTGGAAGTCGATAACACTTGTGACGATTGGGACTACGCAAAAGCCGCCGAGTACCTGCTTGGGCGCTTGCACGAATTGCAGGAACGATCGTCGCGGGTATGTTTGATCTCGGGCGGGGAAGTGACGGTCAAGGTCGTGAACGGCGGCGTGGGTGGCCGGAATCAGCAGTTCGCGTTGGCCTGTGCGGAGAAAATCGCGGGCGAAAACATTACTGTGCTTAGTGCAGGGACCGATGGGATTGATGGGAATAGTCCGGCGGCCGGAGGCATTGTTGATGGAACGACCGTTGACCGGACGAAGCAGCGCGGACTGAGCCTGAAGACGGCGATGGAGCGGTTTGATGGGTATCCTCTCTTCACCGCGCTGGAAGATGCGATTGTTACGGGGCCGACGGGGAACAATCTTCGGGATCTCAGAATCCTACTGGCATATTGACGCGGCGATGAGGTCTTGCCCGCGCTTTCGAAACGACTTTCAATGGAAGTTGGTTGGGATGGGGGACGCCCGTCCTGCATCGCTGGGGGATAATCAGAACATCTGGGTTACGCCTTCTTCCAGCACTACCACTCGATCTTCGATACCCGCTGCCTTGGCTTCTTCCTGCAACAACTGCAGTGGTTCTTCCATCGGTTCATGGGAGAGACGGAAGGTGCCGTAGTGCATGGGGACCATCCAGCGGGCCTTAAGATCGAGGAAGGCGCGCGTAGCATCGGCCGGGCTGGCGTGGACATTGCGAAAGGACGGGGGATTGTAGGCGCCAATCGGCAGCAGGGCCAGTTCTGGCGACAAGCGCCGTCCGATCTCGCGGAAGCCGGGAAAATAAGCGGTATCGCCGGCGTGGTAGAGCGAATGCTTTTCGTCGCGGAGAACGTAGCCTCCATAGCCCCGGTAAGAGTCTTTGATCACGCGGGCGCCCCAATGGCGCGAGGGCACGTGGGTGACGGTGAGGTCGGCGTGCCGGTAACTGTTCCACCAATCCAGCTCGACGATGTCGCCAAATCCCAAGTCAGAAACCAGATCGAAAACGTGATGTGGAATCACCAGAGCGGGCGGTGCTCCGCGGCTACGCCTGGTGTGCTGCACAATCGCGCGCAGCGATGGCCGATGCAGATGGTCGAAATGGGCGTGGGTGACCAGGACCAGGTCAATCGGGGGAAGATCGTCAATATAGATTCCGGGCTGGCGCAGGCGCTTCAACACGAACAGCCAGCGGGCAAAATTAGGGTCAATGATGACGTTTTGCCGGCCAATTTGCACGAAGAAGCTGGCATGGCCGATGAACGTTAGTCCGAGTTCGCCATTGCTGACCAGTTTCGGCCGGTGCGTCTTCCCTATGCGCGGGGTGACCGCAGAGTGGCGCACCAGGCGCCCAAATTGACGGGCACGGCGGCGCAACGCGGGATTACTCAGGTTCCTATTCAATATTCGCCTCTCGGCGCGGGAGCACTCCGGGAAAATCTAATGCTCCGGGCGGCCTCACGCACCCGTAGGCCTCATAATGATTCGATGAAGGTGCTGTATGGCTAGATTTTAGAATATTGCCGGAAGGATTGCTTGACCGATTTTATATCGGTCGTATCTAATCGCTAGCGGGGCGTGAGGAGATTCTTGATGCGCATTGCTTTCCTGGGTTTAGGGATTATGGGCCGGGCCATGGCGACTAACCTGGCCAAGGCCGGCCACGAAGTTATGGTATGGAATCGCACGCCAGGCAAACGGGTGGAAGGTGCGACGGCGGCAGCGACGCCCGCGGAAGCGGCGCGCGGCGCCGAGATTGTCTGGATGTGCGTGTCCGACACCAAGGCGGTGGAGAGTGTGCTATTCGGACCGGGCGGGGTTCAGGAATCGCTGGCGGAGGGAATGACGGTGGTGGACTCGAGCACCATCTCGCCCTCCTTCACACGTAAGTTCGCGGAGCGGGTTCGCGCCCGCGGTGCCGAGTACGTGGACGCACCGGTTACCGGATCGAAGACCGGTGCGGAAAGCGCGACCCTGTTGTTTATCGTCGGCGGCGAGGATGGGGCGATCGAAAAGCTGAAGCCGTTGTTCGCTGTCATGGGCAAGAAGTTCTTCCGCATGGGCGAGACCGGCAAGGGGCAGGCCGCGAAGCTGGCAATGAACCTGCAAATTGCGCTGATCTATGAAGGCTTTGCCGAAGCCTTGACCCTGGCAACCAAGCTCGGGGTCAGCGCCGAAACGCTTTTGCCTTTGATTGAAGCCTCCATGGTCAGATCGGGAGTGGTCGACTACAAGGCTCCCTTCGTGCTGAAGCGCGATTTTTCGCCGAACTTTCCGCTGCGCCTCATGCACAAAGACATCTTGCTCATGCTGGAGGCTGCCAGGGAGGCGCGCACCAAGCTGCCCGCGCTGGAGACGGTAGAAGAAATTTATGAAATGGCCACCGAGGATGGCCACCAGGATCTTGACTACGCTGCGACTCTCACCTTGCTGGAAAAATGGGCCGGCGTCGAAGTGAAAGGCGCCTCAGCCTGACCACCCCTTCATCCCAACGCCAGCTTTGATCGGGGGAGTGGTTACCCGCGTAACCTCAATGTCTGGTGTCTATTACACAATTATTACAGACGACTTTCCGGGCCGGCTGCTAAGGTTAAACAAGCTACTCTATCCTCAAGGCTCGGGAAAACCGTCACATGGAACTGGAAGCGCTTCGCAGAAAGCAAGCTGCCGACAATGAAGTCAACTGGGTCACAGCGTCCTTCATGGCGCTATTTCATATCGGAGCTGTGGCCGCCCTGTTCTTCTTCACCTGGAAAGCGCTGGCGGTTGCACTGTTCCTGTGGTGGATTTCGGGCAGCCTCGGCATCGGCATGGGCTACCACCGGCTGCTGACCCACCGCGGCTACCGTACCCCGAAGTGGGTGGAGTATGTTCTGACGGTTTGCGCCACCCTGTCTCTGGAAGGCGGCCCGATTTTCTGGGTGGCAACGCACCGCATCCACCATCAGTTTTCCGACCAGGAAGGCGACCCGCATTCGCCACTCGACGGCAAGTGGTGGTCGCATATGGGATGGATTCTTACCGGGAAATCGATGCATCATGACACCACCACGCTGGCCCGGTATGTTCCCGATCTTGCCAAAGACAAGTTCCACGTCTGGATTACCAAGTATCACTACGTGCCGATCATCACCGTGGCGGCCATTCTGTATGCCTTCGGCGGCCTTCCCTTCGTGATGTGGGGCATTTTCCTGCGGACGGTAGTTTTGCTGCATTTCACCTGGATGGTGAACTCTGTGACCCACGTGTGGGGATCGCGACGCTTCGTGACCCGGGATCGTTCCACCAACAACTTCTGGGTGGCGATGGTGACCTTCGGCGAGGGATGGCATAACAACCACCACGCTCATCCGGTTTCCGCCCGGCACGGGCTGAAGTGGTACGAGATCGACTTCAACTGGTACGGAATCTGGGCTCTGAAGCAATTGAGGCTTGCCCGGCACGTCTACCGGGTAAAGCTATCCGACCTGTCGACAGAAGAACCGGATGTGCCCGTCGCCGAGACCGCCCTGGTCGAGGTCCAGGGATAGCCCGGACCGACTAAGCATCTCGATTCCTGGGACTTGTTGTGGCGGTCTCCTGCCTTTTGCTCTGCCGCAAACTCTTTCATCTTGACAGCCAGTGAGCCGGGAACGGATAATTTTTGCCGTTCTGGGCCCGGCGATTTACGCACTCCTCCGACCTGCGCCGCAAATAGTGTCGCCGTCTAGTTGAGCCATACCGTGGCGAATCCTCGAGCAGTTCCGGGACCGATACTTTTACGCTGCCTTGCGTTATAGTGCGGGCAGTGGACTTGCCGTCTTGGCTGGGGCTTAGTGGGGGGGCACTCGAGAAGCTTCGTGAAGGTACTCATTGTCCACAACGAATACCGCTATCCGGGCGGGGAAGAAGTGGTGGTCGCCCAGGAGAGATCCCTGCTGGAACGGGCCGGGCACCAGGTGGTCTCCTACCGAAGGACCAACTGGGAAACGGAGAGCGATGTCGGGTTGCGTCAGATAGGACTGATCAAGACCATTGTGTGGGCCAAGGACTCGCGCGAGGAAATGGCGCGACTGCTGGAGCGGGAGAAACCCCAGGTGGTGCATGTCCACAACACCTTCATGGTGATCTCGCCCTCGATCTATTCGGCATGCCGGGAGGCCGGGGTTCCGGTGGTGCAGACGCTTCATAATTTCCGTTTATTTTGTCCGGCAGCTTTTTACTACCGGGATGGCAGGGTTTGTGAAGACTGCAGCGATCACAGCCTTTGGCGAGGCATCTGGCATGCCTGCTACCGGGAGTCGCGATCGACGACGGCGGCAGTCGCACTGATGTTGAAGTTTCACCGAATGTCCAACACCTGGAACCAGGCAATCGAAGCCTACATTGCGCTGACCGGTTTTGCGCGCGGGCGCTTCATCGCCGCAGGTCTGCCCGAGGAGAAACTCGCGGTCAAGCCGAATTTCATGCATCCCGATCCCGGAATGCCGACCGCACCCAGAGAATATGCGATGTTCGCAGGACGATTGTCGCGTGAGAAAGGCGTAGCCATACTGCTGGCGGCGTGGGCGAAACTGCGCAGCCGCATCCCCCTGATGATTGCCGGAGACGGACCGGAGTTGACCGCGCTGCAAGCCCAGGCCGCAAAGTTGGGGCTGGCCGATGTGCGTTTCGCGGGCCGGCTAGGCCGGGAACAGACGCTGACCGCCATGAAAGGGGCTCGTTTCCTGCTGTTTCCCAGTGTGTGGTATGAAAATTTCCCCATGACCATCGTCGAATCGTTCGCCTGCGGAACCCCGGTCATCGCGTCCCGTCTGGGGGCGATGGAAGAAATTGTCCGGGAGGGACAGGTGGGCTGGAATTTTGCCGTGGGGGACCCCGACGATCTGGCGGAAAAAGTAGAGCAAGCCTGGAACAACTCCGAACAGGCCCGATGTATGAGCCGCCAGGCTCGCCAGGAGTATGAAACACGTTACACGGCAGAAAAGAACTACAGCCTGCTGATGGAAATCTATGAAAATGCGATCCGCCGCCGGGTACCCGGGTGTGAAAGTATGCCGCGGGCAGTTCATCCTCAAGTAGTCGCTTAAGTCCCTTCTTTTTTCTCGCGCCGCGCAGGCTTGGGAATCCGTTTCCTTTCGATAATTGGGATGACGATGCCCGAAGGAGGCAGAAGTTTAGCTTCGCGGTAGAATCGGGCTATGCGGATCAGCAGCCGGCGCGGGACGATCGCGTTCTTTGTGGCGCTGGCGGCGTGTCTGGTGGGCGTGGCTGTGGCGGTGGGCAGCGGCTACATCCTGTTGAACTGGCAGGAAGGCCTCAAGGTCTTTCTCGGAATCGTATTCTTCGGCGTGATCATTGCCGGAATCATCGTCAATACGAGTTTCCTGGTGCGCGAGATCCGGCGCAACGAGCAGCACGATAGCTTCATCAACGCGGTGACCCACGAACTCAAAACACCCATCACTTCGATTCGCCTGTACCTGCAAACCCTGGAGCGACGGGACGTCGACGAGGCGCAACGCCGCGAATTCTACCGCCGCATGTTGGAGGATTCCGACCGCCTGCTGGGAACGGTCGAACAGGTGCTGAAGGCGGGGCAGGCGGGAGTCAAGCGCCGGGGTCACCACCGGGCTCCTCTCGATTTTGGCAAACTGGTAGAGGAATGCGTGGAAGTGGCGCGAGTGCGATACCGGCTTCAGCCTGAAATGCTGCGCTACGACCCCGGCCAGGTAAATGGCAGCGGAGCCAGTGTGCTGGGTGATTCCGAAGACCTGCGTACGGCGGTATCCAACGTTCTCGACAACGCCATCAAGTATTCCGCGGAGGATCTGGACATCAGCGTTCAAGTCGATATGCCGGACGAAAAACATGTGGTCTTGCGAGTGACCGACTCCGGAGTCGGAATCCCTGCCGAGGAATTGACGCGGATCTTCAAGAGGTTCTATCGCGTGCCCAGCCGCCATCGTTCGCAAGTGAAGGGCACAGGCCTGGGCCTGTTCATCGTGCGCTCCATCGCGCGGAAGCATGGCGGCAGAGTTTTTGCCGAGAGCGAAGGCGAAGGCCGGGGAACGACGGTGACGCTTGAATTGCCGAGGGTCACCGCATGAGCCGGGTGCTGATCGTTGAGGACGAAGTAAATCTGGCGCAAGGCCTGCGCTTTAACCTTGAAGCCGAAGGGCATTCGGTGGAGGTGGCCGGCGATGGCGAGACCGGACTGGAGTTGCTGGCAAACCGGGAGGCGTTCGATGCGGTGGTGCTCGATGTGATGCTTCCGGGGAAGGACGGCTTCGCGGTGGTTTCTGAGTTACGGGCCGCCAAGAACTACGTTCCTGTGCTTATCCTGACGGCGCGCAGCCGGCCGGAGGATGTTCTGGAGGGCTTCGGCTCTGGTGCCGACGACTATATCGCCAAGCCGTTTGAGTTGCCGATCCTGCTGGCGCGGTTGCAAGGCCTGCTGCGGCGGCGCGAGTGGTTGACCCAGACGGCGCCGGCGATTGAGAAGTCAGGACCTAAAGCCGGGGGCTTCGATGTGTTTTTCTTCCGCGGACGGACGATCGACTTCGGCAATCTCGAATTGCGCGTAAAAGAGAACGTGATCCATCTAACCGTCATGGAAGCCGAGTTTCTGCAGCACCTGATTCGCAACAATGGGCGGGTGGTCTCGCGCAAATCCATTCTCGAAGACGTGTGGGGCCTGCACGAAGACACAGACACGCGGGCCATTGACAACTTTGTGGTCAGGCTGCGGCGCTATATCGAAGACGATCCTGCCCAGCCACGGCACCTGCTCACGGTGCGCGGGGTAGGCTATCGGTTTATGGCAGAGCCAGAGCAGACCTAGCCTGCCGCATTCTCCACGGGTATCTAGGTTTGTTGGGTGGATGCCCCGGCCGCCAACTCGCGAAGCACTCCCAGAAATCCGGATGCTACTTCCTGGTCTGTCAGGGCTTCCAGAGGAACGCTGGCGGCGAAGTGCGGCGATTCGGGACGGAAGCGCACGCTGATCAGGTTGTGACCCCGCGCGGTCATCAGAGAGTTAACCAGCGGCGTCAACTCGTGGGTCCATTTCGCCTGAGTGGTCAGGACGATGGGTCCGGGCCGGGAAAGGGTCCATTCGCGTTTGGATTTTGCAAGCGGAGATTTCTTGCTGCGGGTCACCCAGCGGTGGCGAACTACGTCGAGGTGAAACCCGGGCGCGTAATCGAGGTCCGCCTCGAAGGTCAGGGTCTCTTTCTGCTTCCGCCACAGGCACACCGCCCACCGTAACGGGAGGGGACGAGGAAGCAGGCGGACGGTGACGCAGGCATTTTCGAACCAGTGAGCGGGGAAGCGGAGCCGGGCGCGCAGCAGGCCGGAGCCCATCCACTCGGCTTCTAGGACCCGCGCCTTGCCTGCGCAGGCATTGGCCACCCATCGCAGTGCCCAAGCGCCTCGCCGCCGATTGTAGCTGGCGAACCAGAAATACCAGGCCCCGAGCAATGCCAATGCGATCACTACGTCAATGAAAAGAAACCGCCCCACGACCCTTCTCAGATGCGCATAGTACGTCTTAGGGTGCCGATCCGGCAACGGTTTTATCGAACAAATCGCCTGCCGCCCTAAATTACTGATCACAAAGGCCCAGAGCGCGTTCGCGGTTACAATAGCAAAGTGAAATTCGGGCTTCGAGACGCGCGCCGGGAGGATTTCGACACCCTGTGGAAAATCGACCAGGAATGCTTTCCTCCGGGAGTCTCCTACTCCCGCATGGAACTGGCGCTTTACATGCGGCGTTTGGGGGCTTTTACGGTGGTGGCGGAGGCGGTTTTGGGGCGTCCCGGGAGGCGGGCGCGGGAGCCGTTGCCGATCCTGGGATTCATTGTTGCAGAGGCGAATAAGCGAGGACTCGGTCACATTATCACCATCGATGTGCCGTCGGCCGCACGCCGTTTGGGAGTGGGATCGAGCCTGCTGGCCGCCGTGGAGGAACGGGCGCGAGCGGCGGGTTGCCGGAGCGTGTATCTGGAGACCGCAGTGGATAACCTTGGAGCCCTGGCTTTCTACAAGCGTCATGGATTTTTTGTGGTCAAGACGGTGCCCCGGTACTATTCCAACGGCGTGGACGCCCTGGTGCTGCGGAAGGATTTGCTTTCCGGCGCAGAACCCGAGTAAGTTTCCGCCATGAAAATTGCGATTCAAGGGGAAGCGGGATCGTTCAGTCATGAGGCGGCGCGGCGCATGCTGCCAGGTTGCTCGATCGTACCCTGTGCGCAGTCCGCCGAAGTATTTGACCGGGTGGAGCGCGGCACGGTCGCGGCAGCGGTCATTCCCATCGAAAACTCGTTGGCCGGCTCGGTCGCGGAACACTTCGACCTGCTGCTGGCGCGGAAAGTTTTCATTCATCGCGAATTCCGCCTGAGGATCGTCCACAACGTCATTGCCGCGCCGGGAGTGAGACTGCCGCAATTGCGGCGGGTGTATTCGCATCCCGTGGCGCTGGCGCAGTGCCAGGATTTTTTCCGGAGGCACCCGCGAATCGCGGCCATGCCGTTTTACGACACCGCCGGGAGCGTGAAGCACGTAACCGAAAACCGTCTTCCGGATGCGGCTGGGATTGCTTCCCGCCATGCAGCGGGCGTTTACGGCGGCAAGATTCTGGCCGCCGGGGTGGAAGACGATAAGCAGAACTTCACTCGTTTTTTCCTGATTCGCAGGACCTCCAGAATCCCGCCAGGCGCTCGCAAGACATCCATCGCCTTTGGGCTCAGGAATGTCGCGGGGGCGCTGTTCAAGGCTCTGAGCGTGTTCGCGCTGCGGGACATCAGCTTGAGCAAGATCGAATCGAGGCCGGTGCGGGGGCGGCCCTGGGAGTACATCTTCTACCTCGATTTCTTGCGGGGAGATGATGAGGTAGCCCGCCACGCCTTGCAGCATCTGGCGGAGATCGCGGATCGGGTTAAGGTTCTCGGGATTTATCCGCCAGCCTGATGCCGCGCGGGCAACCTGCGGCCGCCGTTTTCATCTTCCTAGTTGTGAGAAAGGCGGTCTTCCATGAACCCCAGTTTGTCTGATCACCGGCGTAAGTTCCTCCGGAAGGCGCTGACTCTTTCCTTGGCGGCGATGCCCGGCGCATGGTGGGCGGCGACCCCGGCATCGGCAGTGGCTGCCGGCAAGGATGACCAACAAGACGAAATTCCTCCCACCGAGGACCTGATGAGGGAGCACGGCCTGCTTAACCGCATTCTCCTGATCAATGAAGAGCATCTGCGGCGTCTGCACGCGCACCAGGATTTCGATCCGGCGGTGCTGGCCAGCGCCGCCGAGGTCATTCATCGCTTCGTCGAGGACTATCACGAGAAACTGGAAGAGGAGCACCTGTTTCCGCGATTCCGCAAAGCCGGGAAGATGGTCGATTTGGTGGATACCCTGCTAGCCCAGCATCAGGCGGGCCGCCGCGTCACCGATGAAATTCAACGCTTGTCGAATGCCGCAGCCATGAAGGATGGGTCGCAGCGCGACCGCCTTGCTTCCCAGTTGCAGGTGTTTGTTCGCATGTATCGGCCGCATGAGGCACGCGAGGACACGATCCTTTTTCCTGCGTTTCGCACCCTGGTTTCCGGCCATGAATTCGGCGCGCTGGGCGAAGATTTCGAACGGAAAGAGAACCAGCTTTTTGGCCATCAAGGCTTCGAAACCATGGTGGCGAGAGTCGCTGAGTTGGAGAAGAGGCTGGGCATCTATGATTTAGCTCAGTTTACCCCGGCGTGACTTTGGTTTTCAGTTCCTGTGCGTAGATCACATCGCCCTGTGAGGCGGCACACTGTCGAGAATCATTTCCAGTCATAGTCTGAATACGGACCCACTGGCCACGGTTGCGAATCAGTGGAGGAGGATTTATGCGCGTTTTGAAGGTGTCGGCAGTTGTGTTGGTGTGCGTTTTGGGGTTGGTGACGCTGCTGTCGGCGGAGCAGAACAAGTTTGGAGTCGCCGATTCCCGTAACATCACGTTCACCGATCCGATGCGGGTCGGAACCGTCCTGTTGCCGGTAGGCAATTACCAGGTTCTGCACACCATGGAAGGCGACAGCCACATCATGGTGTTCAAGCAGTTGAATAAAAAGAAACCCGCGGAAGCTCGCGTGAAGTGCGAACTGGTGCCGCTTGCCGCCAAGGCGGACAGGGATCAGAAGGTGTATGTGCTCAATGCTTCCGGTGAGCGAGTTCTGCAGGAACTGATTTTCCGGGGCGATCTGGCCGAGCACAAGTTCTAGGCGCTCGCCGGCAATCAGCCGTTTTGATGGAATGGGCATACTGTCCACGGATTCGGACCCGTCTACGCGGAGGTGAGGCTTCCCTCCGAGTGGACGGGTCGTGGTTCGCTTTCTGCCCCCCTGACGCCGCCTCGCGTACGCCCAAAAGGGAGTATCGGAAGAATGAACCTCTGTGTGGGGCGAGTACTGGTGCAATCCTCGCCCAAAGGGATTAAAATCCAACCGCCTAGCCAACCCAGGCATACCTGCATCCTAGAAGGCAACTGAATCATCCAAGGGTTGAGCGAGTTATGCTCAAGGAGAAACATGGCACAGCAGTCGCGCCCGGAGCGCACCCCGAAGCCTAAAGAAACCGAGCAGGAAGAGCGTGCCCTCCCCATTCTTCCGGTGAGAGACACAGTGTTGTTTCCCCATGCGGTGCTGCCGCTTACGGTGGGCCGAGAGAGTTCGGTGCAGCTGATCAATTCCCTTGGAGAAGACAAGACCATCGTGGTGGTCGCCCAGCGCGAAGCGCGGGTGGATTCTCCGCAGCCATCGGACCTGTACACCGTGGGAACGCTGGCGGTGGTTCACAAAGTCGTGAAGATGCCCAACCAGAGCCTGTTTGTCTTTGCGGAAGGCCTGGAGCGTGTGCGTCTGGCGGAATTCAGCCAGCTGACGCCGTTTATGCGGGGCAATGTGGAACCGGTGCCGGAGGCGGTGCCGCCCAAGAGTTCTGAAGTGGAAGCCCTGCAGAGAAACGTGCTCACGCTGTTTCAGCAGATCGTTGCGGGATCCCCGACGCTGTCGGATGAGCTTTCGACGGTGGCCATGAATATTGAGGAGCCCGGCCGCCTGGTAGATTTCATCGCCTCGTCATTGCCATCGCTTTCGACTCCTGACAAGCAGGACACGTTGGAGACCACCGACGTCCGGGTGCGGCTGGAGAAAATCAACCAGCACCTGGCCAAGGAACTCGAAGTCCAGCAACTGCGCAATAAGATCCAATCGGAAGTGCAGGACCGCGTCCAGCAAACCCAGCGCGAGTACTACCTGCG
>Ga0335080_10002521_pt1 | contig 18316 bp, 13 predicted proteins | sample Lox_Sample_34_FD_206720 | JGI IMG/M metagenome (GOLD analysis project Ga0335080, IMG submission 206720) | Soil microbial communities from Loxahatchee National Wildlife Refuge, Florida, United States - Lox_Sample_3.4 | ecosystem: Environmental > Terrestrial > Soil > Wetlands | place: USA...
GATCGCGTGATCCGGCCGGTACTTCAGGACGATGCTTTCCTGGCCGACGTGCGCGCAGCCCATCGCGATGACGAACATTTCCGCCTGTGGTGGTTGGGACAAAGCGGGTTCCTGGTGCAGTGGAAACGCCGCCACCTGTTACTCGATCCGTATTTGTCCGATTCGTTAACGAAGAAATACGCTGCCACCGACAAGCCACACGTCCGCATGACGGAGCGTGTGGTCGATCCGGCGCGGCTCGATTTCATCGATGTGGTGACTTCAAGTCACAACCACACCGATCATCTGGACGGCGAGACGCTCGGCCCGTTGCTGAAGGCGAATCCGCGGCTGGTGATGGTGGCGCCGGCAGCCAACCGCGATTTCATTGCCGGCCGCCTGGGCATCGATCGGTCCTTTCCAGTAGGGCTGCGCGATGGTGAGTCCGCCACTGTCGGGCTGTTTCAGTTCACCGCGGTTCCCGCGAAGCACGAGGAGATCACTCCTGAATGCCTGGGCTACGTGGTGGAGTTTGGACGCTGGCGGATTTATCACAGCGGCGATACGTTGCTGTATGAGGGCATGGCGGACCGGTTGCGTCCATTCTCCGTCGATGTCGCTCTGTTGCCCATTAATGGGCGAGCGCCCGAGCGCCGCGTAGCGGGCAATCTCAGCGGCCCCGAGGCCGCCGGCCTGGCGAAATCCATCGGGGCGCGGATGGTGATTCCATGCCACTACGAGATGTTCGAGTTCAATACGGCCAATCCGGCGGAGTTCATTCGCACGGCCGAATCGATCGGGCAGGCTTACCGGGTGTTGCGGTGTGGAGAGCGGTGGGAGAGTACGGCGCTGGGCCCATGAGCGAGAGCGCATCATGACAGCATCAGGCTTGATGCTATGATGTAACCATGAGGACCACGATCACGCTCGATCCTGATGTCGAAGCTCTCGTCCGGACGGCGATGAAAGAGCGAGGCATCACCTTCAAGGAAGCTCTCAATACAGCGGTCAGAGCAGGCCTGACACACAATAAGCAGAGACGGCGTCCTTTTGTGCAGAAGTCTTTTTCTCTTGGCCGCGAGCGGAATTTCCGATGGGACAAGGCACTGGAGGCCGCTGCGGCGATCGAAGATGAAGAACTGGCGCGGAAACTCTCGTTACGAAAATGATAGTGGTCGATGTCAACCTGCTGATCTACGCAGTTAACGAAGACGCGCCGTTGCACCGCAAAGCGAAACCATGGTTCGAGAGTGTACTGTCAGGAACGGAAACAGTAGGGCTGCCGTGGATGGTTCTGCTCGCCTTCCTGCGATTGACGACCAGGGTAGGACTCTTTCAGAAACCCTTGGACGTAGAAACCGCGTTCGACCTCGTTGATACCTGGCTCCAACAGCCACCGGTCACCGTTGTCGAAGCTACGACACGGCATCTCCGTGTTCTGCGAGACCTAGTCCTGCCTGTCGGGACTGGTGGCAACCTCACATCTGACGCTCACCTTGCCGCTCTTGCGATTGAACATGGCGCGGAACTTTGTTCAACGGACAACGACTTTTCGCGATTTGGCAGGCTTCGTTGGCGCAATCCGTTGGCCTGACGCTCCAGCCCGGCCACGGCTGACACTAAAAGAGAGAAAATACTCACGGAGGCGCCAGATGAGCGAACCACAGAAGGGAAGGCGCGGATTCCTGCGTGATGGCGCGACAGTCGCCGCAGGATTGATGATTCTGAAACCTGAGACCGTGTTTGGATCTCAGGCGAATTCGGCAGTCGAAGTGGGCCTGGTCGGGTGTGGATCGCGTGGGAATTGGGTGACCGATTTCTTCATTGAGTTCACAGGTTCACGGGTTGTGGCGCTGGCTGATGCATTTCCGGCGCCGCTGGCCGAAGCCGGCGCCAAGTACAGGGTAGAATCGGCACGGTCCTACGTCGGTCTCAACGCCTATCAGGAACTGGCGAACTCCAAGCTCGACGCGGTCATCATCGAAACGCCGCCGTATTTTCATCCCGAGCATGCTGAAGCGGCAGTGCACGCCGGAAAGCATGTGTTCATGGCAAAGCCGGTAGCCGCCGACTTGCTTGGTTGCAAGTCCGTCGCGGCCAGCGCCCAGAAGGCGAATGGAAAGGTGAGCTTCCTGGTTGATTTCCAGACCCGCGCACAGCCGGTCTTCCAAGAGGCGGCGGCCCGCGTCCATCGAGGCGAGATCGGTGCGCTAAAATTCGGCCACGTGTACTATCATGCCGGTCACACGCCGGTGAACGATGTGCGCGGAATGAGCCCCGAACAGGCCACGCTGCGCAACTGGCTGCATGACCGGCGGCTCTCGGGTGACATTATCGTCGAGCAAAACGTGCATGTTCTCGACGCAGGGAACTGGTATCTGCAATCGCATCCGCTGAAGGCTGCGGGATTGTGCGGCCGAAAGGCGCCTATTGCCGGCAACGTTTCGGACAACTTCGTCGTGACGTATCACTATCCAAACGATGCCACGGTCGATTTCAGCTCCGTCCAGTTCGCCCAAGGCTACAGCGACCTGTGCATTCGTGTCTACGGCAAGGATGGCACTCTCGATTCGCATTATGGCGGGATGGTGCGCATCACCGGTAAGAACCCGTGGAATGGCGCAGAAAAAGACCCGACGTTTCGCGAGGGCGCCATCACCAATATCAAGAACTTCATCGAAAGCATCCGCACCGGAAAGCTTCTGAACAACGGCGAGACCGCCGTGGAGAGCACTCTCACCGCCGTTCTCGGTCGGATGGCTGCGTACAGCGGGCGCGAGGTGAGCTGGGACGAGATGATGCGCGTGAACGAGCGGTTCGACGGCCAGAACATCGCTTGAAAGAGAGAAAATAGAAAAGTGAAAATCTTGCGCGCAGTTCCTCTTCTCCTCTTGGCAAGCGTCGCCTTCGGCGCAGCGGATAATCCGCCCACGCTCGCGATCGCCAGCGCCGCTCCGGACTTCGCTTTGCCCGGCATAGACGGCAAGACCTATCACCTGTCGGATTTCGCCAGCAGCAAGCTGCTGGTGATCGTGTTCACCTGCAATCACTGTCCGACGGCCCAGCTCTACGAAGGCCGCATCAAGCAGCTCGCGGCCGACTATCGCGACCGCGGCGTCGCCCTGGTGGCGATTCAGCCGAACGATCCGAAATCGGTACGCCTCGATGAAATGGGGTACACCGACCTTTCCGATTCCTTCGACGAAATGAAGATCCGGGCGAAACACAGCCAATTCAATTTCCCTTACCTCTACGACGGGGAGACACAGGCGACAGCGCGCAAATACGGGCCGACGGCCACTCCTCACGCCTTCATCTTCGACCGCGATCGCAAGCTCCGCTATGAAGGGCGCATCGACAGCAGCTCACGCGAGCCGCTGGCGAAGATTCACGACGCCCGCAATGCGCTCGATGCTCTGCTTGCCGGCAAACCTGTTGCGGCTGCCAAAACGCCGACGTTTGGCTGCTCCATCAAGTGGGCATCGAAAGAGGAAGGGCGAGCGGCGGAACTGGCGGCCATCGAGCGCGAGCCGGTCAAAGTCGAGATGGTGGACGCGGAAGGTTTGAAGGCCCTGCGGAAGAACGCCAGCGGGAAAGTAGTGCTGGTCGATTTCTGGGCCACCTGGTGCGGGCCGTGCATTCAGGCGTTACCGGAGTTTCAGACCATGTACCGCATGTACCGCCACCGGCCTTTCGAGCTGGTCACCGTGAGCACGAATTACCCGGATGAGAAGAAGGGCGTGTTAGCTGCTCTCGAACGCATGCACGCTTCAAGCAGGAATCTGCTTTTCGGTTCGACGGATAATTACGGTCTGATGGCCGCGTTCGATCCGAAGTGGAATGCGGGCGTGCCCTATACCGTGCTCGTCCGGGCGGATGGAACGGTGGCGTATGAGCACCAGGGAACCATTGATCCCATCGAGCTTCGCCGCCTGATCCTGGCCAACATTCCGGATGACGATTACATCGGCATCCGGGCGCACTGGAGCACGAAGTAGCGCGGGCGCGCCGTTTTCCGGGAATCAGCTTTTCTTTGAGGTCACGGCAGAGAATGCGGCCATCTCCTGCGTGACTTTTTCACTGCCGCACGCGGGGCATTTGACCCCGCCTTTCTCCAGCTCTGAAATATGTAGGATGACGGTAAATTCCTTGTTGCAATCTTCACAAACGAATACGTAATGAGGCACTTGTCACCTCCGTTGCGCTTTCGGGGCACAACCACTTCACACGATGTGTTTCAAGCCACCTGGGCCAGGCACTTCCGGTCGCAGGCTTGACGTTCGGGCCAGCGCGAGCACAATTGGATTTTGCGGACCGGGTTGCCGATTACGTGCATGGCCACCGCGTCCCGCACGTCCAACTGAATCACCGCCGACTGGCTGATTTCGGGGCACATCACTTCCCGCGGGCCTCGTGACCGGCGATACGCCTTGCTGATCGACCAGACGAGCGGAACCGAAAAGCCCAGGGCGAACCAAACGGGAATGAGGTACAAAATCGTCATAGGTCCATTCCTCCTTTCGCGTTAACGCAAAAAACTTCAGTGTGCCGCCTCGGCTCGAACGCCGTTGCCGCCGAAGGACTCGAGCGCGAGGTAATTCGGGCCAAAGCGCTTGATGTTTTCAAGCTGCCTTTCGAAGTTGTTGCAGTGGCCCTCTTCGTCGTGGATCAGCTTCTCGAAAAGCTGTTTCGAGGCCGCGTCGGCGTTGGCGCTGCACTCAAGCGCCCACTGGTTGTATTCGCGCGCGCTCGCCTCTTCCATGTGCATGGCTTTCGCCAGCATGGCTACCGGGTCTCGAATCTTCTCCACGTTGCCGGCGGCTACCATGTTGGTGTCTCCCTTGAGAAACAAGATGCGTTCGGCCAGCGCCTCCACATGGCCCATTTCTTCAATGGCGGTTCGCTTGAATAAACCGGCGAGAGGCGCGAAACCCTGGTCGTCCAGGTGAAAGTGAAAATACATGTACTGATGGACGGCGGCCAGTTCGTCCGCAACCGCCTTGTTGAGCAACTCAATGCTGCGTTCGCGTTGCATGACCATCTCCTGTTTTCGTGCGGGTCTCGGGCGCATGGTCGCTTTCCTCGCGGTGCGCAACTGCGTGGCGGATTTTCTTGCCGGCATATCACGTCCCCCTCTCGTGCGCCGTATCTCGGCAGGTCAGCGCGCCGGGCACGGCCCGTACGTCTCTGGCAGTATTCTAGCACTGATTGTAGTAGAAAGAGAGCCGGAAATCTGCTATCACTTAGTTTTCGAAACGAGGTCGCCGAAAGCGCCCAGGAGCTGGTACTTACCCTCCCAGGTGGTGTACATGATGCCGTCGGCGCCGGGCGTACGGTCGAGCGACTCGAGCCAGCCTTTCGGGTTATCGAGATCGTCTGCGTCGTAATAAGCGCCGGCAAGCGTCTTGTATCCCAGTTTGGAGAAGAAATCGAGGCTCAAATTCCGCTTCTCGTAATACCAGCAGGCAATCACCAGGTCCTTGGGAATGTATTTCCACGTATCGCGAAAACTGCCATCGATCAGGTAATATTTCTCGCGGGCGTTGTGATTCGGATCGAACATGTCGGACCACGTGTAAATCTGAATTTTGGGGTTGGCGACGCGCAACATCTTGTACTGGCGTGTCAGGCAGTCGCCTAAGATCTCAGCCATCGGCAGGTGGCGGCGCCGGCAGGCCTCGCAAAACCCGCCAATCCGCACTTCATCCATGGTGAGGAAGTATTTCTTGGGCGCCAGATACTTCTCAACTAGAGGAATCTGGTGTTGCCAGATTTCGTACACGGCAGGCTCCGACATGTCGGCGGGAACCTGATCGCGATAGATGGTCGTGCCGTGGAAGTAATCCACGCGCAGGCGGTCCCCGGCGTGGATGCGGCTGCCCGCCGGGAGACGGATGGCCGGCCCATCATGGTCCCACTGGAAGTTGAGATGCGGATCGGAAATGGGGGTGTAATCACGGCCCTCTTCCAGGACCTCAACGCTGTTCTCTTTGTGAACTCGAACCGGCGTTCCCGGCCGCCGCAGGACGTTGGCTAGCCCCACCTCTTCGACCGCGACGTCATCCACCCAGACCTTGCCGGCTTGTCCCTCCGACACGCCAATTCGGAAATCCACGCGATCCGCGTACCAACTGTTGAATGCCCAGACCAGTTCTTGCCACCCACTCGTTGCCGGAAGTACCGGCTCCATGTAAGCGAGGTCCCTTCCGTCCGGCGCGATCGTCCACAAGTGAAAAATCTGCTTCGGCGCCGTGCCCTCCATTTTTACCCAGCAGCGCAGGCGGTAACAACGATAGGGTTGGACACGAAGCGGTTGCGCCAGATAGACCTCGCCTCCCGAACTGCCGGCAAAATTGTCGAACCGCACGGAAGAGTTTCCGGAGTGAAAGACGGCGGTGTCGACGATGGCTTCCGAGCCGTGAACGCTGAAGCCGGCGGGCAGATTCCCTTCGCGCCGTTCGAATCCGCCGTTTACCAGATTCACAGGCGAATCCATCACAAAGTGCGCCTCCCCGTCTCCGGCAACGAACAGCGCGCCGCGTACAGGCAGTCCCGCCGCCAGATTCTTGTCATGAGACAGCACTCCACCGCCGTAGCCTACACTGAACCCGATCGGAATGATCTCCACGCCAAGGTGATCGCAGGTCAGTTTTAGGTTTTGCAGGCGGCGGAAATAGGCTTCGGACTTCAGGTCCAACGCATCGAATCCCGCCGAGAGCAGCATGCCGTTCAGCCCGTGTTCGCCGGCAGTTTTTGCGATGCCCTCCACGCGCGCAAGTTCCTGATCATTGCCAAGCTCCGTCGGTACATAGACCCAGCGGTCGGGATACGCCTTTGGAGCGGCCCGCGCGGAGGCGATGCACAGCACGATCGTCAACAGCCGCCAGTGCATGTCACCTCACCGCAATCAGGGCAATCTCCTCGATCGCGGGCCAGCGGTCTTCTTCATCCGCCTTGCGTGCTACCGGCGCGCGATGCTCGACGGTTGTGCGCGTCGGCAGCGTTCCGGAGAAGTACTGCGCATAGACCCGGTTCATCCCTATGAAGTCGTCGATATTGTCGAGGTACACGTAGTTGGCCACTACATTAGAGAAGTCCATGCCGGCTTCTTCCAACCCGTCGAGCAGGTTCCGCATGGTCTGGCGGAGCTGGTGCTCGACGGTCGAAGCATATATGCCCAGCCGCGGTCCTGGAATGAACGCGGATTTTCCGGAGCAATAGAGAGTGTCGCCGGCCAACACGCAAGGGCTGGCGGTCGGACTCGGCGGCATGTTCTTCGGACGCACGGCGTGCCGCTGCGCAAGGTCGCGGATCGCCACCCCAGTGAATTCGATGCCCGTGCCAAACGGAAGGCTGGTGACCCCCATCGTGTTGCGCGCAGGCGTGTTTCCGAACTCGAAATGGGAGGCGTAGATGCGGTTCATGACCCCGCCCGCCATTTTGTCGGTGAGGTACGGTTGAACGAAGACCATGTGACGAAAGTCCATTCCCGCCGCGGCCAGGGTATCGTTCATCTGGTCGAAAGCCGCTGACACCTGCGCGGCCGCATCTTGCGGAACGTCGCCGGACTTCTCGCGCCCCAGGAAGCCCGATAAATATAGCCGTTCCCCAGCCATCACCCCGGGCGAAATCGCCGAGCCCGCTGGATATCCTGGTGGCACGATCGCTTTCTTGAGTGCAAGATCGCGTACCGCCACGGCGCTGATCTCAACCGGCGTCTCATCCGGCAGCCGGTAAACACCCATGATGGATCGCGCCGGCGGTGCTTTCGGAAAGAACTGCCGCCATACCGGGTCTATGTGTTCATAATTGGCCATGTCGGTCAAATAGGCCTGCGTGTAGACCACGTGCTCCATGGTGAGGCCCGCGGCTTCCACAACCGCCTTGATATTTTCCAGACATTGGCGGACTTGAGCGTCAAATGTGGAAGGCATCTGGCGGTCCGCGCCGCGCGCGCCCTGCCCCGAAACGTAGAGGTACTCGCCCACCAGAATGCCAGGGCTGTAAGGGCCAACGGGTTTGGCGCCGCCGGGGAAGATGACGCGCCTTTCCGCAGCGGAGAGGTTCACAAGAAACAAGCTGAACAGCAGGAAGAACGATCGGTGCACGCAGCCTCCTTATAGGCTTTTTCGCTCAGCCTATCAGATCCGCGGCGCTGAAGTTGCGCCTACTCCCGCGTCCATCTCCGGACGCCGTCGGGGCTAGTCCATCTCTCTCCGGAACTGGTGGTGATTTTGATCAGGCTCGGGTTCGCTGCGTCGATGTTAATGATCGTGCCGGTCAGCCTGGCACTCTCGTCAGAGACGGTAATCCGTTCCCAGTGGGCGCCCGCGTCTGCGGAATGAAACAGCGCGCCTCCAGTGCCTCCGGCCCATACATTTGATCCCGCCGACGCCACCGCGCGAAAGCTCACGCTGCCGCTCAGCGGCACCACTTCCCATGTCTTGCCGGCGTCCATGGAACGCTCGACCACGCCACGCAGATTCTCAGCCGTTGCTGGCGACGCATTGATGCTCCAGAGGACAGACGCGCTGGAAAGCGCGGATTTGGAGCGTGCGGGGACCACCTGAGTGCGAGACACCATCCCCTGGGCAAATCCGCTCGCACGCGGCCGAAGAGCTTGTAATGCTGCCAAACCCTTCTTAGCTTGCTCAGCTTCGGCCGGCTCGGATCGGAATGCCTGCGCCTCAGGCGCGGGCGGCGATAACGTCGTGGCAGGCGCTGGCGGGGCTGGAGGCTCGACTGGCCTGACGGTAAGCGCTGCGGAGCTGCTTGTATCAAGTGTTGGCGGTGGCAGCTGTTCCTGAACCGCCAGCAAGCTCGGACCGGGTAAAACCGGTTCGGCCGGCTTAACCCGCTCAACCTTAGTTTTCCTGGCGCCTGCGACTTGCTGGCGAAGCACAACCGCCAGGCCGGTCTTCGCCGCAGCGGCCATTGGAGGCGCGGCCAACTGCTTCGTCTTTTCGACCGCCGGCGGTTGAGGCGACTGAACCTGGTACTGCAAGGCGACGGCGATGATGCAACAGGCCGCCGCGGCCACGCCTGCCCATCGCCATTCCGCGAGCCAACGACGCTTTCCCACAGTGGTTGCGCGGACCGCAGCCGGCTCCACCTCGGGCTGCGACGCGATCGCCAACGCCAGAGATCCCCGGCAGTCCGCACATTGGGCGAGATGAGCCGACACCGCCGCGCGCTCCCGCTCCAGGAGCGCGTTCTCCGCGAATGCCGCCAGCAGATTCGCATCCGGGTGATCGGCACTGCCGGCGGGTGCTTGCTGAGCCAGCCTCTGCCGCACGATTTTGGGCAATTGAGCCATCTTCGTCGCTTGTTTAATGAACGTTCATCCGTTCTTTTCTTGCAGCCGCGCGCGGACATCCAGCGTAAGATCGCGTACGTCTGCGCCCAGGGCTGCCTCCGCGGCTCGCGCATCCATCCCTCGCTCCCTGAGCCCACGGAGAATGCGCTTGCGAAGGGACGCCGTTATCCGCTCAACGCGGCGGCTTATGGTCGACTCATGCACGCCGAGCATGCGCGCAATCTCCGCCAGGGTTCGCCCGTCCAGATAATAGCTTGCCAGGATCAACTTTTCTTCCGCCCCAAGATTAACCAGCGCGGCGTCAACAGCTGCCTCCAGCCGGGGATCTGCTGGAACTTCGGTGCTCGCCTCGCACTGCGGACCTGCTTGAACCTGGTCATCGAAGCTCACCAGCCGCCGCTGGCTGCGATACCGGTTGATGTACTCCTGCGCCAGGACGGTGCGCAGCCAGCCTTCGAGGGAGCCTCGTCCGGTGTATGAGGCGAGCTTCGAGATTCGCCGGCCATCCTCGCTTTGCCGCGTGCCGAACAGGTCCGTGTAGAGCGAGTCCGCAAGTTCCCGCGCAGCGGATTCCTCCCGGGCAATGGCTCCGGCCGCACCGTACAGTTTCTGACGGTACCGGTTCAGGAAACACTCCCACGCCGCTTCAGAACCGCTGGCGCACGCCCGCGCTAACGCCAGCTCTTCGTGCCGCAAGCTGCGATGTAACTCGGCCGTCTCCACCGGGGTTGCACCAGGAGGGAGATACTGCCTGGCCACCTCCTCCAGGATCGCGGCAAAGTCCTGGAAGCTGAGTCCGTACTTTTCCCCGCAAGATGTGGCGTAGAGGACGGCAAAATACGCAGGAAACCGGCGGTCTTCGAGTGCGACCCGAGTTGACGCGCCCACTTCCACGGCCTGTTTCATGCGGCTTGTGCGATTCTCGCTTTCGGCAGGTCCCGCCTTGTTTCGTCAAATTTCATTGCAAGAAATCCGGCGGCCCGCGTTCTTTTGACGAACAGGGAGCCGGATCCAGTTACTCAAAGTTGCTCCCCGGAGGATGATTATGGCTCATACCGGGCATCCACTCGCCAAAACAGGAGCGGTTCTGGCTTTAGGCGCCGCCGCTATCCTTTTCTTTGCCTCCCATATCGAGGGAGGACAAGCCAAACTCGCCGGACTCTCGTACCGGGTTCTTGCCCCGACTACCCAGGACAATCTGGCCATATTCCCGATTGTCACAGAATCGACTCCCGACACCCACTTTTTTTTGACGCTGGATGAGGGGCTTCGTTCCGGCCAGGTGGTAGTCACGGAGGAGGGAGGATCTACCGGGTTGGTGCGCCCGCGCCGGCCGGGGCCTGGTCCATGGCCGCAACCTCCCATTCCGCGACAGCGCGGCGCGGAAGTCAACCGCCTTATGCTGATGAACAACTCGGACCGGCCGCTCATCTTGCTGGCGGGAGAAATCGTCACGGGGGGCAAGCAGGACCGGGTGGTTGGCAAGGATCGCATCGTGCCGCCCCACAGTGGGCCGGTGGATCTCGGCGTGTTCTGCGTCGAGCCTCACCGCTGGATTGACATCAGTGCGCAGTTCGGCGGCTTGGGCTTTTCGATGGCGCAACCGAGCGTGCGGCTCAAAGCCATGGCCGAAAAGGATCAGCAGGCCGTCTGGAACGAGGTGGCTAAATCGAAAGCCTCGGTTGCACGGATGATGCCGGCTCCAGCCGCACGCGCTCTCGAGGCCACCTCGTCGTATGCGGGCGCCTTGGAAAACCGCGTTGTACAGCAGCGCGTGGATGCGATGGCTGCTCCCATCGAGCGCTCTTACGACAAGCTGATGCGGGAACTTCGTGCGCAGAAGGCAGTGGGAGCCGTGGTTGCGGTGAACGGCGAAATTGTGTGGGCCGATGTGTTTGCCAGCGCGCCGCTTCTGGAGAAATACTGGCCCAAGCTCATTCGTTCCTACGCCGCCGAAGCCGTTGCCGCGCGCGGACCATGGATGTATCCGGCGCCGATGCCCTCCGTGAAAGACGCGCAGGCCTTCCTGGACGATTTCAGCGCGCCGCACGAATCTATCGAGAGCGAGCCGGGCGTTTACCGGAACACCGAGCTGATGGGGCAGGATTTCGACGCTTTCATCTTGACGTCCCTGTTGCCGGGCGCACACTTCGACGTGCATGTGGCGAAGATGCGGCGGTAGTGTATCCGTTGGCTACCGGGGACAACGCTAAAAGCGGCGCCGCGGCATGGCGTTGCGGATTATCTTTTGCCACTTCCGATCATCAAAATCTTCTCGCGTGATCGCTATCGACTGTCCGCTGAGTTCAAGCGTGTGGCTTTTCGTTCCAAAATTGTAGGTGCAATGAGGATTCTTGCCTAACGAACGCGCGAACTTCTCTATTTCGTCGCATTCACCGTTACGATTTGCTTTTTCCATGCGATCTATAAAATCGTACCAGTTTCTGCGTGCTCTTCCCGAGTGTGCTCAAACTTCCACCGCCGGCAGCCCTGCGAGCGCCATCGCGATTTCCTCCGCCGGATAGTCGTAGTTCTGAAGCTTGCCGGCGTGATAGTCGATGTAGGCCTGCATGTCGAAATGCCCATGGCCGCAGAGATTGAAGAGGATGACTCGGCTGGCGCCGTCTTCCTTGGCGCGCAGCGCCTCACGAATGGCTCCAGCCACCGCGTGGTTGGCCTCCGGAGCGGGGATGATTCCTTCCGCTCGCGCAAATTGCACCCCGGCGGCGAAGGCATCGAGCTGTTGCACGGCGATCGCCTCGATCAGTCCGAGGTCGAGCAGATGCGAAACCACGGGCGACATGCCGTGATAACGCAAGCCTCCCGCATGAATTCCGGGCGGCACGAAAATGCTGCCCAGCGTATACATCTTGACCAACGGCGTCAGGTGAGCGGTGTCGCCGAAATCGTACGTGAAGCGGCCCTTGGTCAGGCTGGGGCAAGCAGCGGGTTCAACGGCGACCACCCGCGCGTTACTCTTGCCTTTTATTTTGCGGCCCAGGAATGGGAAGGCGAGACCGGCGAAGTTCGAGCCGCCGCCCGTGCAGCCCACGATCACATCGGGATCATCGCCGGCCATTTCCATTTGCTCGAGAGCTTCGAGGCCAATCACGGTTTGATGCAGCAGGACATGATTTAGCACGCTGCCTAATGAGTATTTAGAGTGGGGATCTTTCGCCGCCACCTCCACGGCTTCCGAGATGGCGATGCCAAGTGAACCGGTTGAATTGGGATGCCCGGCCAGGATGGCGCGGCCCGAATCGGTCTCGCGGCTGGGACTGGGCGCGACCGCCGCACCGAAGGCTTCCATGAGCGCCCGGCGGTAGGGCTTCTGGTCGTAGCTCACGCGCACCATGAACACTTTGCACTCGATGCCGAAGAACGCGCAGGCCATCGCCAGCGACGATCCCCACTGGCCGGCGCCCGTCTCGGTAACCAACCGCTTCGTTCCTTCCTTCTTGTTGTAGTAAGCCTGGGCGACGGCCGTATTGGGCTTGTGCGAGCCGGCCGGGCTCACGCCTTCATACTTGTAGTAAATGCGCGCCGGCGTATCGAGCATCTTTTCCAGGCGCCGCGCGCGAAACAAGGGCGTGGGCCGCCACTGCGCGTAGACCTGCCGCACTTCGTCGGGGATTTCGATCCGCGGTGCGGCGCTCACTTCTTGCAGGATCACGCTCATGGGGAACAGCGGCGCCAGATCATCCGGCCCTATGGGTCGATGCGTCGCGGGATGCAGCACCGGCGCGAGCGGCACCGGCAGATCCGGAGTGATGTTATACCAGGCCCGCGGGATGCGGTCTTCGGCCAGCGGATACTTGATGCTCTCCATGACCCTACATTGTAGTCATGGAGGCCACGGGGGTGGTGACGTCTCTCTAATCTATTTGACCGGCCCGAGATAGCGGTCGAGCCAAGCCAGGGTTTCCTTGATGAGCGCGTTGCGCGGTACGAAGTGGTCCGAGTCGTACACCACCTGTCTCTTGTGTTCCGGCGGCGTTCCCAGCAGGTCAAACAGTGGCTTGGCCGATGCGTCGTATGGAAACGTCATGTCGTACCTGCCGTTCAACATCAGGACCGGCATCCTCACACGCGTTACATAATTGAACGGGTAAACTTCCGGACGCTCCTTCGCCCGCAGGCCTCCCACCACCACGACGCCCGTGCGCAAACGATCCTCTGATGCGAGCATTATCGGAGCTATCCTCGCGCCCCAACTGTAGCCCAGATAGGCCAGTTTCTTGCTGTCGATGTCCGGGCGAGTCTCGATATAATCGATCGACCTCCGGAGGTCCTTGACCAACTGAATGTTGTAATCCGTGCACTGACGGGTTGGCGCCCCAAGGGCAAGCGACATCGAGGCGGCATCCCCGCGTTCGAATGTCCCTTTGTAGATGGGGTACAGGACCGCACGTCCATTCTTCGCGATGAAGGACAGAAACCAATCGAATTCCCGGTACCGTTCCAGGTTCCTGCTCGAGGGGTGCGAAGCCGAACCCGTCCCAGGAAAGTAGATGACCGCCTGGTAGGGCGGCCGGATTCCCTTGGGAAGGAACAAGTAGATCGGCAGCTTCTCATTACCGTACGCCGCGTCCACGATCACTTTTTCCTGGACCCAGTCGGCGGAACTCTCATCGCGCCACTCGACGTGAGGGTTCAGTTCGACCTTGTCGTAGGAGAACTGTTCCTTGTAGACCTTGAAAACCGGATCGGGAACCGGCTTCTCCTTCCTGAAATTGGGAAAGTCGGTGCTCACGATCTCGTAGGGCTCAAACGCCTTGCCAGCGAGTCTGGTCACATCGCCGTACATCGCGCAGCGGAATCCGTTTTTGGGCGAGCGGTCGAAGGCGGGAGATTGGCTGATGTAGTTAGCCATATAGCTGGCGTCGTTCCAGGCTCCTCCGCGCAGGATTCTTCCCTCGCCGGTCTCATTCCAGCACCACTCCCTTACGTTCCCTGCCATGTCGAAAGCCCCGTACGCGGTCATGCTCGGGTAACTGCCAACCGGAGCTGTCCCTTCGCCCTTGAAGTTGCTCACGTAGCCGAGCCAACCCTCCCCCCACAGCGGTGTGGCTTGACCCGCAGCCAGCCCCCAGTGCCATAGCGTTGGCAAGTTCTTGCCCACATACGCCGCATACGCCGCGGCTTCATACCAGCTCACGCCGCCAACGGGCTGGTCCGCTTGTCCGGCGGGGTAATCCCCTGCCTGCCAGGTGGCGGGACCAGGCCTCCCCGTCTGGTCGCGGAACTGCGCCATGGCCTCGTCCCAACTCAGATTCCTGCCCTCTTTCATGAATGTTTGTGTCCAGTACTTCCGCTCGCGATAGCCTCCTTTGTCGACGAATTCCTTGTACTGCCGGTTGGTGACCTCATACTTATCCACGAAGAAATCTTCGATCTCGCCGGTGGCCGTCGCGGCCCCGAGAACGCGCGTCATCCCCGGCGGAACCTTGCCCACGGGATCCAGGACTCGCGAGATATCGGACGGAACCAAATAGTTCCTGGAGGTCATATCCAGCCGAAACGTGGAGGCCATCGCGAACACCGTCTCGTAGCCCTGTTTCTCGAACTTCCACCAGAACAAGCCTGCAGGCAGCCGCATCTTCTCGATGGGTGTAGTCCCCAGCGGCCGCCATGGCAAGTCGGCGCCGAACAGTTGCCTCATGTGGACCGTCGCTCCCGGCGGCTCGGTCTTGATGGAGATACTCATCGCGCATTTTCCCAGCGCGGCCATGAGCGCCGCATTTTCCGGGACGTATCGTTCCGCTTCGACTGCTAGGCCGTAAGCTTTGGTGTAATTCGCAAATCCGGGTTCCCGTGCCAGGATCAGCCGCTCGACCTCCGGAACAAGTAGTTCCCTTGCCCGCCGGATCTTGCTCTGCCGGTAACCGAACCATACGGCCACCACGCAGAGGGCCACTACGCAGATCGCCACCGGTATCGCGACGGTCGCCTTTCGAACGGTAGGAAGAACTGCCCCTGATCTCAGGCCGATCAACTCCTGGGCCTTCACACTGTCCCGATACCTCTTCAGATCCCTGCCCATCTCTCCGGCCGAGCTATAGCGTGTCTTGAGACTCTTCTGCAAAGCCCGGCTTACAATCGCGCTTAGTTCCGCAGGAACCCCAGCGTCTTTCAGGGGTTTGGGCTGGGCGTGCACCACCGAGTAGAGAATCGCCGTGTCCCACTCCCCGGCGAACGGCAGTTGCCCGCTCAGCATCTCGTAAAGCACGACACCCAGCGACCAAACATCGGTGCGCTGATCCACTGCTTCTCCCTGCGCCTGCTCCGGCGACATATACGCGGCGGTCCCCAGCGTCGTCCCCTCTCGGGTGTGCAGGGTCTCCCCTTTTACCTTCGCCAGCCCGAAATCCATTACTTTGGCTTGGCCCTTCTCGGTCACCAGGATGTTGGCGCTCTTGATGTCCCGGTGTACGACCCCATGCTGATGCGCTTCCTCCAGCGCCTCGGCCACCTGAATCGCGATGTCCACCGCCTCGCCGGCGTCGAGCGGGCGCTCCTTGATTCGTGCCCTCAGGCTCTGCCCCTCCACGTACTCCATCTCGATGAACGGCGGTTCCTCCTGGTCGTAGATCTCGTGAATCGTGCAGATGTTCGGGTGGGAAAGCGCCGCCGCGGCGCGCGCTTCCGTCAGAAATCGTGCAGTCGATTCTTCGGTGTGCAGCAACTCAGGCGGCAGGGACTTCAAGGCTACCAGGCGGTGGAGCTTTGTATCTTCGGCCTTGTAGACAATTCCCATGCCGCCCCGGCCCAACATTCCGAGAATCTTGTATCTGTGAGCCCACATGGTTCCGGAAGCCAGGTCGCCTGTCCGGCCGAGGACCATGGTCCGGGTGATAGCGTCGCCGGATGAATGAGTAGGAGTACCGCATTTACTGCAGAAAGCGGAGTCGTCGAGGATTTCGGCCTGACACTGCGCGCACTGCATGGGCACTCCCGGCGCACGGTCTGGAATGGATCCCGGGCGTCAGATCAGCGAGTTTGAGGTGCTGGACAGTTAGAGTATACCTCGACCTCTCCCATACTGCTTCGCTGTAGATGTGGTGATGCGCCGGACGCTCGGATACTCGCCTACTTGTTCTGCAACTCCTCGAGGAGTTTCTCGGTGCCATAAAGTTTGCGCAAGGCCTCGGTCATGGCGGCCGTGTGCACAGAGACGGAACGGTTCTTTTCGGGATCGTAGACGAAGTCGCCGACCAGCGATTCGATATTGCCGTCGAAGATCAACCCGACGATCTCGCCATTGCGATTGATCACCGGCGAGCCAGAGTTTCCTCCGATCACATCGTTGCTCGATACGAAATTGAACGGCGTTGCAAGCTCCAATTTGCCGCGGCCTTCTTTGTAACGGGAAGGCAGGGCGTACGGACCATCGTAATCGAAGCTCGCGGCGCGATCGTACAATCCGTAAAAAGTGGTCTTATAGGGCGCATTGGTGCCGTTCATCGGGTAGCCCTTCACCTGGCCGTAGGAAAGCCGCAGCGTGAAGGTCGCATCGGGATAGGTGGTCTTGCCGTAGGCCGCGAACCGCGCCTTGCCGAGCTGTTCGCCGGCTCTCTGCAGCACGCTTTCGACGTAATCTTCCCTCCACTTGATGAACTCGCGCCGCATCGGATCGAGCTTGCGCGCCAGCACGATCAGGGCATCGTTCGAGGCCGCGACTGCCGCTTCGCCGCCTTCCAGCAGCTTCTTGCGCGCGGCAGGGTCGTCCAGTTTGGTGCCGTTGACCAGCTCTGTGGCCACTTCTTTCGGCGACTTGCTGTCCAGAACCAGCTTGAGGAACGGGTCGTCCTTGCCTGTCTCCTCCAGATCCAGCTCGAGCGCCCCGGTGATGCGCGCGATCTCCAACGACTTGTAGGTGGGGGCGGGCGACGCAAGTTCGAAGCGCAGGGAATCGAGTTGCGCCTCGTGATAGCCCGCGAGGCGTTCGCCGTCCGGTTTCTTCACCTCCGCGACGTACTGGACGATGATCCTGGCAAACTCGGCCAGATCAGAATCGAGGCCGTGGAAGAACTGCTCTTTGGCGCGCGATGCCGCCTTTTTCTCCGCCTCCGCTATGGCTTTCCAGGCGCTGCCATAAGCCTCTTTCCATTCTGGGTGTGCCATCACCATCGCTTGAAACTCGCGTTCCTCCTGCTCCTTCTTGCCCATCACATGACTGTCAAGCAGGCCCTGGTATCGCCCCTCATACGCTTTGAGCGAGTTCTCGAGACGGCGACTGCGTTCCACGGCTTCGCGTGCCTGCTCCGGACCTAGCTCCGAGTATTGCCGCAGCACAGCCAGCCGGTGTTGCAGAATCTTTAGAATGCTGGGCTCGACGACGTCTCTCTCGAAGGTGAGTTGCGCCATGGTGTCCAGCCGCTGGGTCGCGCCCGGGTTGCCGGACACGAAAACCAGCTCGTTATCCGCGGCTCCCTTGGGGTTCCACTTCAGATATTCGCGGCTCTCAATTGGTTTGCCGTTTTCGTAGACGCGGAACAAAGCCATGTCCAGGTTGTAGCGCGGATAAGTGAAGTTGTCGGGATCGCCGCCGAAGAAAGCGATTTGTTCCTCGGGCGCAAAAACGAGCCGCACGTCAGTGTACTTCTTGTAGCGGTAGAGCCAGTATTCGCCGCCTTGATACAGCGTGACGACGTCGGAGCGGAGCCCGGTCTTCTGCTCGCTCTCGCGCTCGATTTCGGCGATCGCGGCTTTGCGCGCGGCGAACTCCTGCTCGGGCGTCTTCGCGCTCTTCACGGCGGCCTGCACGCGGGCCGTGACATCTTCCATCGAGATGAGCACGTTTACTTCGAGATCCGGCGACTTCATCTCCTCGGCCGGCGTCGCGGCGTAGAATCCGTTTTTGACGTAATCGTGCTCGGCGGTCGAATTCTTTTGCAATTGCCCGAGGGCCACGTGGTGGTTGGTTAGCAGAAGGCCATGCGGGCTCACGAACGAGCCGGAGCCGCCGTCGTTGAGACGCACCGAAGACAGGCGCACATGATCCAACCACTTCCCCGTGGG
>Ga0335080_10002522_pt1 | contig 18308 bp, 13 predicted proteins | sample Lox_Sample_34_FD_206720 | JGI IMG/M metagenome (GOLD analysis project Ga0335080, IMG submission 206720) | Soil microbial communities from Loxahatchee National Wildlife Refuge, Florida, United States - Lox_Sample_3.4 | ecosystem: Environmental > Terrestrial > Soil > Wetlands | place: USA...
TCGAATCGGGATGGCTGGAGGGGATGAATTCTCAGATCACAAATTTGAAAAGCGGAACTATCTCAATCTGGCTGGATCGAAACTCCGAACCTGTGCCTTAGGACCGGAGTTGGCGGTCGATCCACAATTTTCCTCGGTTGAGGTTCAGGTCGAAATTCAAAGAAATAACAACGTGCTGTGGTCAGGAACCTTTCAAACCGGCGAATCGGAAATGTGCCACAGCCTGAAAAACCTGGAACATCACCAGTTTAAATTTGAGGCACACCGCCGTCCCGGCGATGTACACATACATTTCTTTGGAACGGATTGCCTCAGCTTTGGCGCCGGAGTGCAGCTTGAGGAGGGGGACTGGATTCAAGCTTCATTTGAAGGTTTTGGTCGACCACTACGGAATGTGGTTCGGGTGACTAGGTCAGAGGCGGTTCCCATCGTCGTCAGTCCATTGGGGTGAAAGCGGAGTATGTCAAAACCAAAAATCACGATATTAGGGCTAGGAATAATGGGCGGAGGCATGGCACATCGCCTGCTTTCGCTTCAGTATCCCGTCACGGTATACAACCGGAGTCGGGCGAAGGCCGAGAGGTTCGCGTCAGCCGGAGCGACCGTGGCGAATACTCCACATGAAGGCGCTGCAGGATCTGAAATCGTCATTTCGATGGTCGCCGACGATGACGCATCGCGCAGCATATGGCTCGGGGACGATGGAGCCCTCGCCGGTGCCGCACGTGGATCGCTGTTGCTGGAGTCAAGCACGCTTTCCGTGGGATGGGTTAAGGAACTCTCTGCAGCAGCCCAGGCGAGGCATTGCGAATTCCTGGACGCACCGGTGACTGGCACAAAGCCTCACGCGGCAAACGGAGAGTTGTTCTTTATGGTTGGCGGGTCCGCGGTGGGTTTTGCACGTGCTCGTGATGTTCTATCTGTGCTCGGAAGGGAGGTGCTGCACCTCGGTCCTGTTGGCAGTGGCGCGTTACTAAAGTTGATCAATAACTTTGTCTGCGGCGTTGAAGCTGCGGCTTTTGCCGAAGCCTTGTCATTTCTTACTGCAGGCGGCCTCGACCGCAAAAAGAGCATCGCCGTGTTGGGTAACAGCGCGCTCGCCAGTCCACTCATCAAGAGAATGATGACGAGCATGGAAGCGAACGATTTCACCCCGAACTTTCCCCTGAAGCTCATGACTAAGGACATCGGGTACGCAATCAAGGAAGCCGAAAACTGCGGCGTACCGCTGCCCACCGCAGTACCGGCACTGGAGGTCTTCAAACATGCGCTGGAAAAGGGACTGGGCGAGGAAGATTTTTCTGCTGTCGTGAAGGGGTGAGCGTGATGGGCCCAAAGAGCCCGCCAATTCTGTGAATCAGGCAGGTCTCATGCGCAGCTGCGACTTAAGGTTAATTTACTCGCGCTAAGTCATATTCATGCTGCCGAACATCGAACGACTGTCATAATTGACAGGTGTCACCAGGGAAGCTGCCAGAGAGGATTGCTTGACATTTTGCGTTTTGTGGAGCGGCGCATAGGCGCTGTTCCGAGCTCAGACTAACCCCAAGGGCAAGTTGATCCGGTCGCACAGGTCCTTGCGAGAACGAGAACTCCAAGTTTTACGTTGAACTTACACGATGAGTTCGACGACCGGTAATAGCCGTTCTCAGCGCGATTTTACCTCGGCGAGGTACGGTCTCCTCATGAGCGCGTCTCGAAATGCTCGCCTTGGGCGGGCTGGCTATGAGGCTGACATTCCAACCGAGTAGTGAGACGACAAATTTGAAAGGGACCATGTCCACCGCAATCGTTCGAGTCCTCATAGTTGAAGACCACGACGCTTATCGCGAATACGTCTCATCAGTCGTGCAAGAGAGGTCTGACCTGCGAGTTGTTTCTCAAGTTGCTGATGGAAAGCAGGCGCTGCAAATGGCTGAGCAATTGCAGCCTAACCTGATATTGCTGGACATCGGTCTTCCAGGGCTGAACGGAATCGAGGTTGCCCGAGAAATACTGAAGTTGTGCCCGGCCTCAAGAATCCTGTTCGTGAGCCAGGAGTCATCCGAGGACGTCGTGTCGGAAGCATTCAGCACGGGTGCCCTTGGCTACGTCACGAAGGCCGATGCTGGATCCGAGCTGATGGCAGCCGTGAACAGCGTGCTTCTTGGCGAGAAGTTTATGAGCAGGAGTGTAGAGCGGCCCTGAATGAAAGCGAGACATGATGAGCGTTGCTCAATTCCGCATTGATTCATTCCGTGTATGACGCGGTCTCCGGCCCGTTCTTGGTCGCCGCGCAAATCGATTGGCACAGCGAACGCGCGATTTATTGGCTGTATCAAATGAGACGCGGAGGCCTCGATCACAAGTGTTTGCGGGGCGGCATTAGGCTTTCAACTTCGGCCAACCGCCTGATCGCTAGCCGAATCACGTGGATCATCCCGAGCCCGAGCTTCTCCTGCAGAGAATCGATGAGCTGTAGGTCTGAGTCGGTGAACCGAACAGTGGTAGATTTGAGCTTTTCCTCTTTCATCGCTGATCGATTCTGCACTAATGGGTGAACGGCGTTCGTTGCCGAAGAGCAGTAAAGAACGCTTTACGATAGCTATAAGGTATCGATTCGGTGTCTGGAGGCGAAGATTTTCCCAAATATAGAGCCAGAACCCAGGTAATGATGTACAAAGTTGGTTATTCGCAAAATCAGCCCTCCCCGATATGGAGCAGGACGTAGGGTAGCCTACTGTGGGCGGCACCCTCCCCTGCGCTTGATCGGCCCCGAAATGGTCTGGTTATTCCACAAGAATCAGGCCCAACGTCATGCAATCACCCGTAGCGGTTCATTAGCCAGCGCAGTGCAGGCACAGTTTTCATAAACTTGTGGCTTCTTCGGTTGAGCACCAGGCAATATTGCATTTCAGCAATGACCGGCCGGGCTGGGTCGTGGGATCATTTCAAGTGGATTCAGCAAGGTGGTAAGGCAGCATGGTCCGCCTGAGCATCGAATACGGAAATGAGCACGATTGAAATCCGAGTTCTGGTGGCTGAAGACCATGGGCCCTTTCGGCGCTTTCTCACGTCCACAATCCAAGACAAAACGGCGTTGAAAGTCGTCTGTGAAGTCGCAGACGGTACGACTGCAGTGCAAAAGGCCGGCCAACTCCAACCAGAACTCTTGCTGCTGGACATCGGGCTTCCCGGATTGAATGGGATCGAGGCAGCAAGGCAAATTCGCGCTCTTTGTCCGAACTGCAAAATACTGTTTGTGAGTCAGGAATCCTCTTCCGATGTGGTTGAAGCAGCACTCGATACAGGCGCAATCGGTTACGTCGCCAAGACTGATGCCGGACGTGAGCTGATTGTTGCTTTGGATTCCGTCAGTCGAGGGCAGAGCTATCTCAGTCGGAGCATTGCTGAAGGTCGTGCCGCAAAATCGTCCCCCGCCCCGGCCGGAGAACACGGTCGTGCCGCGCAGCCGGAGCCCCGGGGCAGGCATCATGAGGTTGGATTCTATTCTGATGATCGATCTTTCTTGGATGGTTTCACGAACTTCGTGGAACCGGCTCTTCGCAATGGGAATGCCGCGATTGTTATGGCGACTGAGTCGCATCGAAACAAACTCATGGCTGGACTGCAATCGTGTGGCTTGGATATAGGTGCCGCGATGGAAGAAGGCCGTTATGTTGCGTTGGACATCGCACCAGCTCTTTGCCCAATCATGGCGAACAATCTCCCTGAGCCGAACCAGTTCTACAGATTCGCGGACGATCTGATTAAGAGGGCCGCAAGGAGTGTGAACGGAGAGATCGCACGTGTGGTGGCCTGTGGAGAATGCGCTCCCTATCTTCTGGCTCAGGGCAATGCGGAAGCGGCAATTCGCCTCGAACACCTATGGGACGAAATCGCAAGAACTCACGGCATGCACATTCTGTGTGGGTATCCCTTGGCTTGTTTTCGCGATAAGACCGGCGGTGATAGCTTCGACAGAATCTGTGCGGAACACTCAGCCGTGATTTCGCTAAGGAAGACTCAGGTCTAATGTCGTTCGGACTTATCAGCTCTGCTTCGCGCCAGCTTCCGACGGGGGGCTGACAAGACAATCGCGCCAGCGCACTCAATTGGTGCCGTAGCGGCGGCGTCCAATTCAAAAAGCGTTGAGCTCGCGGCCGCGAAACTGGTCGATCGCAATACGGACAAGTTCGGCGGATGGCGGCTGAAGTTGCTCGAGCTGATAATTCAATTTGAGTTCCTTCCACTTGAATTTCCCGAGTTGGTGAAAGGGAAGGACATCGACTCGTTGTACATTACCCAATTCAGCGACGAAGTCCGCCAAGTGGGCTATATCCTCTTTATTATCAGTTAAAGTCGGCACGAGTACATACCGGAGCCATACAGGCTGTCTCCGCGAGGCCAAACGACGCGCGAACTCAAGGACAGGAGCCAACTCCATGCCGGTGAGACGGCGATGGATATCGCGATCCCAACACTTGATGTCGAGCAAGACCAGATCGATCACGTCCAACTCTTGATCCGACAGGCGATGTCCGAGACTTCCATTTGTGTCCAGGGCGGTATGGATACCCATCCCATGGGCGGCGGAGAGTAGCTTTACGACGAAGCGATCCTGCATCAGCGGCTCGCCACCACTCAGAGTAAAACCGCCCGACATGGTCTTCAGCCCTCGACGATACTTTCCCAACTGCTCGACTGCCCTGCTCAGCGTTACAGGAATGCCATTGTTCAGGTTCCAGGTATCTGGGTTATGGCAATAGAGACATCGAAACTGACAGCCCGTTGTCCAGGCGACGACACGAACACCGGGGCCATCAACGGTGGAGCCGGTCGTGAACGAATGCAGAAAACCCATTTCGCCGCTGATCAGCGCCTTCCGGACATCCTCCTCCGACACCCTAGGAGTCCAATTGCACCTGAGTTCAAAAGGACTTCGTGCCTCCAGCGGAGGGAATTGCGATTCGCTTATGGTATCTGTGGCCATTTAATTCTCATGGAAAGTGCGGTTGATTACGTCCAGTTGTTGCTCGCGGGTGAGACGTACGAAGTTAACGGCATACCCCGAGACACGGATCGTGAGTTGAGGGTACTTCTCCGGATGGTCCATCGCGTCGAGGAGTGTTTCACGGTTCAGCACGTTAACGTTCATGTGATAGCCCGTGACTCCGAAGAAAGCATCGAGCATGCCGCGCAGGTTGGCAATGCGATCTTGTGCAACTCTGCCCAGGCCTTCGGGAACTAATGTGGCCGTCAGAGAGATGCCGTCTGCTGCATCCCGATAAGGGATCTTGGCGACCGATGCTGCAGAAGCATGGAGGCCATGTTTGTCGCGCCCGTGCATCGGGTTCGCACCGGGCGCAAAAGGCTCTCCCCGCTTGCGACCATCGGGAGTATTACCAGTGTTCTTTCCGTAGACAACGTTGGAAGTGATCGTCAGCACTGATTGAGTGTGCAGAGCGTGGCGATATGTGGGATATTTCCGCAGTTTGCTCATGAAGGTGCTGACCACCCAAGTCGCGAGCTGATCGACGCGATTATCGTTGTTGCCAAACTGGGGAAAGTCACCGGTTGTTTGATAATCGGTGATGAGGCCACTCTCATCACGAATGACTCTTACCTGGGCGTATCGCATAGCAGAAAGACTGTCGGCGACCACTGACATTCCCGCGATTCCAAAGGCCATGGTACGCATTGGGGAGTAGTCATGAAGAGCCATTTCAATCCGCTCATATGCGTATTTGTCGTGCATGTAGTGAATGATGTTCATGGCGTTGACATAAACGCCGGCCAGCCAGTCCATCATCTTGTCAAACTTCCCTATGACATCGTCGAAATCGAGGTAGTCTCCTTTGACCGCCTGCGTGACGGGTCCGATCTGCTCCCCGGTGAGCTCGTCTCGGCCGCCGTTAATTGCATAGAGGAGGCATTTCGCCAGGTTGGCGCGCGCGCCGAAGAACTGCATCTGTTTTCCAACCAACATGGGGGATACACAGCAAGCGATAGCGCCATCGTCCCCCCAAGACGAGCGCATGATTTCGTCGCTCTCGAATTGAATGGAACTGGTGTCGATGGCGACTTTGGCGACGAAGTTACGAAATCCGTCGGGCAGGCGTGGCGAATACCAGATCGTTAGGTTGGGTTCAGGGGCCGGCCCCAAATTGTACAGAGTTTGCAGGAACCGGTAACTCGTTTTGGTCACCAGCGGTCGGCCGTCATCGCCCATTCCTGCGATTGACTCCGTGACCCAGGTCGGATCTCCCGCAAAGAGATTGTCGTATTCGGGAGTGCGCAAGAAACGGACAATTCGCAGTTTGATGACAAAGTCATCAATGATCTCCTGTGCCTGTTCCTCGGTCAGAACGCCTGCTTCGAGATCGCGCTCGAAATAGACGTCAAGAAAAGTCGATGTGCGGCCAAGAGACATGGCGGCACCGTTCTGTTCCTTGACAGCGGCGAGGTAAGCGAAATAAAGCCATTGAACAGCCTCGCGGGCGTTGCGAGCGGGTCCGGAGATGTCAAAACCGTAGTTCGATGCCATCTGCTGGAGCTCGTTGAGGGCTCGAATCTGTTCAGACAATTCTTCTCGGTCCCGAATGATTTCGTCCGTGGACATGGCGGAATCGAGACTGCGCTTCTCTTGCTGTTTTCGCTCAATCAGGCGGGCAACTCCGTACAAAGCTACCCTGCGGTAATCGCCAATGATGCGTCCGCGTCCGTACGCGTCGGGAAGTCCTGTGAGGATGTGAGAACTGCGGCAGCGCCTTACGTCGGCAGTGTAGGCATCGAATACAGCATCATTGTGAGTCTTGCGATATTTGGTAAACGTTTCGACTACATGGGGCTCGGGCGTATAGCCATACGTCTTGAGCGCGTTGAGCACCAAGCGAAATCCGCCATTGGGCATGATCGCGCGCTTGAGAGGGGCATCCGTCTGTAAACCAAAGATCACCTCGTGTTCTTTGTCGATGTATCCCGGCGCGTGCGCGGTGATCGAGGAGGGGATCAGCGAGATATCTAAGACCCCTTTTTCCCGCTCTTTAATAAAGAGATCATTCAGCTGACTCCAAATCGTTTTTGTGCGGCTGGTGGCGGAGGTGAGAAACGAGTCGGCTCCCTCGTAAGGCCTGTAGTTCTGCTGGATGAAGTCTCGAACATTGATTTCGGTCTGCCAGAGGCCGGGCTGGAAGCCAGCCCACGGGCGCATTTTTTCAGTTTGGACTTGGTCAATCGAAACAGTTGCCATTTTCTTCTCGCCTTCTGACCGTTAAGCGACGGCCTGGAGCAACCCAAGGAGCGCACCCGTGTGCCGTGCGATCATGAGTTCCTCGTTCGTTGGGATGACCCAGGTCGAGACCTTGCTGCCCGGGGTTGAGATGCGCGGACCGTTCTTCAGATTGGATGGGTCATCCAACTCGATTCCCAGCCATGAAGAAGCTTTACAGATTCGACTTCGAATCTCTGGCGAGTTTTCTCCGATCCCAGCTGTAAATACGAGTCCATCGACTCCACCTAAGACCGCAGCCATCGAGCCGACCTCTTTGGCGGCGCGATACACGAAGTAGTCAATTGCCAAACGAGCCTCAGGCTGATCGCTCACGAGCAGATCTCTCATGTCGTTACTGATCCCAGAGATGCCGAGCAGTCCGGACTTCTTGTAGAGGATGCTCTCGATTTCTTTGGCTGATAGTCCGAGGCCCTGATACAGATATAGAACTACGCCAGGATCAAGCGTACCGGGTCGGGTTCCCATGCAGAGTCCGTCGAGGGCTGTGAAGCCGAGGGTGCAATCCACGCTGACGCCATTCTTGAGGGCGCATAAGCTGGCTCCGCTGCCAAGATGCGCGACGATGACTCGGCCCGCCGCAATCTCGCGAGCGACATGAGGCAGAACCGAAGCAATGTATTCGTATGAAAGCCCGTGGAAACCGTATCGCTGCAAACCTGTCTTGCGGAAGTCTGTGGGCAGGGGGATCAGTTTGGCGACCGCCGGGTTACTCGAATGGAAACTGGTATCGAAACATGCGACTTGGGGAACATCAGGCATCCGCTCCATGATCCTTTCGATCGCTGCCAGATTGTAGGGCTGGTGTAATGGAGCGAGAGGGATCAGTTCATAGAGTTGAACGAGTACATCCCGTGTGACCACAACGGGTCGATGGTAATGAGCGCCGCCGTGAACTACTCGATGGCCAACCCCCACCACGCGAGCGTTGCCGTATTCCGAACGCAGCCAGGAAGCCAGTGCGTCGATTGCAGAGCGACCATCATTAACTGATACATCCAAGTTAATGTCTGCAAAAACGGAGCCGACGCTATCTTTCACGGACAGTTTCGGCGACGTTCCGATTCCGCCAATCTGACCGCGCGATGCGAGTTCCCATGCTCCCGAAGGAGGACGCCTAAATACGCAAAACTTTAAGCTTGAAGATCCGGCATTAAGAACAAGAGCGTAGTTGTCCATGGCGGCGCCTATGCTTTCTTCCGCCGAGCATGCGCGGCCAGCATGGCAACTCCGCAGCTTGCGATGCGCGAGCGAACGCTGTCGGCTCGGCTTGTGAGGATGATAGGCACCCGCGCACCCAGGACGATGCCGGCGCTATCTGCTTTGGCAAGAAACGTAAGTTGTTTCGCGAGAATGTTCCCAGCCTCGAGATCGGGTGCTATCAGGATGTCAGGGTCCCCGGCGACGTCGGAGTTGATGCCCTTTGTTTTTGCGGCCTCTCTGCTAATTGCGTTGTCGAACGCCAGAGGCCCGTCGAGAACGGCTCCTTTGATCTGGCCGCGTTCCGACATTTTGCACAGAGCGGCTGCATCGATCGTCGCCGGCATCTTCGAAGTCACAGTCTCCACTGCGGCCAGGATCGCAACGTTCGGCCATTCGCGGCCGAGAGAAATTGCTAGATCAATGGCGTTCTGGCAAATGTCGACCTTGTCCTCCAGAGTGGGTGCAATGTTGATGGCCCCATCGGTCACAATCAAAACTTTGTGGTATGTCGGCACATCCATAACGAAGGCATGACTAATGCGACGTGAAGTGCGCAAGCCTCCGTCTCGTGAAACTACGGCGCCCATCAGTTCATCCGTGTGCAGACTTCCCTTCATCAGGAGTTCTGCTTTGGCTTCGCGAAGCAGTTCGACCGCTTTCGCGGCAGATGCGTGACTGTGGGGAGCATCCACAACCTGGAATTTGGAAAGGTCAATTCCTGCTGAGTTCGCCGCGGACTCGATTTTGGCTCGTGGACCCACGAGGATAGGTACAATGAGGCCCTTGCTTGCTGCCTCCACGGCGCCAGAAAGAGAGGTCTCGTCGCAAGGATGTGCCACTGCTGTGGGAATCGGTTCCAGGCTCTTGCATCGTTCAAGGAGTTGCTCGTATTTGCCGGTTCCCGTTTGCATTTCCTGCATCAGGGTGTTCACAGTTCATTACCTCCTGTTTCAAGTTGAGAGCTTGCGTCGGGCCGAAGCTCCGGTTTCATTTAGAAAGTAGGTGAGGGCAATTGCCACCGCGACTCCTATCAGCAGAGGGGCGAATGCCATCTGGTAATGTTGGTGCTGCATTACGGTCGCGCCTCCGGAGAAGTAATGCAGCAACCATCCAAAAACCGGACCCAGTAAGGCGCTGAATGTGAAGTTCAGAAAATTCACAACTCCCGTTGCGATGCCGCCAAACTGGGGAGGATTAGCTTCCTTAATAACGGTGTAGGGCAGCATTGCGGCTCCCGATGCAATGCCCGCAACGAGACCGAGCACATAACGAGGGAATGCGTCTGCGCTGCCAAAGAGTATCCATGCCAGGCAGACGAGTAGAAGTGCTGCTCCACCAGCGATGACCGGCTTGCGGCGCCCGAGCCGATCCGAAATAAATCCCAACAGTGGACATCCGATGATCCATCCCAAAGGAACCATAGATGTCCGAAGCACGGCGGACGCATAGTCAAACCCGTGGGCCTCCTGGAGGTAGCGAACCCCCCACACCATGTCGAAGATCGTGGTTGGAATAAAAAGCAGGCCCGCGATCAGACCGCACAGGATGGACTGGGGGTTCTTAAAGACGAGATAAAAGCCCCGCATGATCTTCTTTTCCGGAGCAGAAGTTTGCGGTTTAGGATTTGGCAGAAGTGCAAATAGGATCGCCGAGATCACCAGAACGGCAGCCCCCAGTCCGATCCAAAATGTGTCCCAGCGGAGACCTCCTGCGATCCATGGTCCGACCACGAATTGTCCAGCAGCACCGCCAGCCATGCCAAACATCTGAGTGGCGCCGATCAGTGTCGCTGCCTTCGATGGAGGGAAGTACTCTGACGCGATGTAGATTGCACCCACCGGAGCGAACGCTCCACCAGCTCCCTGGAGCAGTCGTCCGATGCTTCCTGCGGTAGTCCCTCCCAACGAGAACAGCAAGGCACCGATTGCGGCCGCAGCCGCTGCGAGCGGAATGACTTTGCGCGGTCCCAGGCGATCGAGTCCGGCGCCAGCGAGCAGGCTGAAAGGAGCGTAACCGTAGTAGAAGAGGCCCACGATCCCCGCCATGCCGACTGCACTTACTCCGAAGGCGCCGGACATTTGCGGCAACATGACGGACGGCGAGGAGCGCAGCACGTATTGGAAGAAGTAGTAGACCGCGGCGACCAGCCATGCGACCGCCGCGACCTTTACACTTGTTCCCGGCCCACTCTCCTCGACCTGCGTGGGAACGAGGAATGGAGCATTGCCTCCAGTATTCGATGTTTTCGTTGGAGTCGCCACGCTGTGCCTTAACAGAGAACCAGGGATACCGCTAACCCACCTTCCGAGGTCTCCTTGTACTTAGCGTTCATCTCTTTGGCGGTGAGCGCCATGGCTGCAATAGTGGTATCGAGATCGACGCGGCGCTCTTCCGGAATTTCTTCACTTGCAATGCAGTACGCCGTCCAGGCCTTAACTGCCCCATAGGCACAGCGTTCGATGCATGGCACCTGCACATACCCGGCAACTGGGTCGCAGGTCATGCCGAGGTGATGTTCGAGCGCAGACTCGGCGGCGTTCGAAACAACCTTGGGAGGCGCTCCGAGTGCCTGAGCTATCATGGCTGCGCCCATGGAAGACCCAACGCCAACTTCGGCCTGACAGCCGCCCTCCGCGCCGGACAGCGTTGCATTGTGCTTGCAGAGATATCCGATTGCAGCCGCCGCCAAGAATCCATCCCGAATCTTCTGCTGCGGAATGTTGAGGTCATTCATAGACTTCACAACGGCAGGAATGATTCCAGCGGAGCCAGCCGTCGGAGCGGTTACGATGATGTGGCCTCGTGCATTCTCTTCGCCCATAGCGAATCCGTAAGAGGCAATCCGCGTTACGGCGCGCCCCGCGTCTCCCTTAGCGCTTGTTTTCAAATTGCGCTGCATCGCTGCAGCTTTGCTGTGGAGCTTGATCGGTCCCGGGAGGACGCTGTCTACCGTAAGCCCGGTGTTTACACCGCGCAGCATGACTTCCGACACCTGGTCGAGAAACTCCCAAATGTCTTTTTCACTCTTGCCGGAGATCGCCATTTCGTTCGTGAGCAGCAACTGTTGAAGGGGAATCTTGTCATCGATGAGATACTTCTTCAGCTCTTTGGCGTGCTCGTACGGATACTTCGGCTGCCCTTTGTCGGGTGGTTTGTACCCTTTCCATTCAATGAATCCACCGCCTACTGAGTAGTACTCCAGCTCATAAAGTGTTTCGTTCCCCGCGAGAAGCTTCGCAGTCATTGTGTTCGGGTGGTGGAAATCCCCTTTCGTCGCGTCGAATACGATATCTCTCAGAGTCAGATCGAGAGTTGTAGGGCCGAGCGTGACTTTGTGTGTTTCGTCGGGGTTGTTAGCGAGTGAGTCCAGAAATTCCGGCGGACACGTGGCAGGAGCCTTTCCCAGCAAACCGGCAAGGGAAGCTCTGTCGGTGCCATGGCCTTTTCCAGTTGCGCTTAGGCTCCCGAACAGGTGCACCTTTAAAGAGGTTGCGCGCCTGAGCTGATCGTCCGGCAGCTTGGAAACTCGCTGGAAAAAGTCGTAGGTAATTCGCATGGGCCCCATAGTGTGAGAACTCGATGGCCCGGGTCCCATCTTGTAGAACTCCTCGAGTGTCGTCATGATCGGACCCTTCGAAGACTGCACCACACTGAGCTCTGGGGACAGAGCAGGTGGCGGAGTGGGAGCCGATACCTCTGCCGGTTGCTTTTCCGTGCAACCACTCAGTATTGCGGCTGCGGAAGCCGCCAAGGCCGTGTAGCCAAACTGACGCCTGCTTAAACCCGTTGAAGCCTCTGTTTTTGGGACGCTTGTGCTGCACGTCGAACATGTGCTTGTGGCGCATACACCACATGAGCCTTCGGAATTTCCAATCACTTTTAGAGGATTATTCATTGCCCTTCTCCTTTAGCGGGTCACTGGCAGGGAATTAATTTGGAAGGACTCCCTTGGTTGATTTCAACGAGTGCAAATGCGTCCAGTGAACAGGTTTGCAGGCGAGTCCCAATCTGCAAAGGCTTAGTTCTCCGCTGCGAGGAGTGTCAAATACTGTGAAGCTCGAGAGAACTGTCAGTAGTGTCAGTTATGCACCTTAGAGGACGAGGTGAGGCTCTGGAGAGGAACCCAGAACTTGAGTTGTGTGCAAAGCGGAGGGAGCACGAACGAGGATTCTGCCCCCATTCCGAGAATGAGAACTTTCATAACATGGAGCTGAGCGATGCACTACCTCGGATTTGCAACTTCCCAAGCACGGACTTTTCGACGTGCCTCGTCAAAGATGCGCTCGTAATTTCCCTTTCGGACCTTATCACTGGTCTGCGTTGTCAACATCTTCCATAAGGGCGAGTATTGGTTGTAGACCTTCAGATAAGCGTCCTGATTGGCAGGAGCGACTTCATCGGTTCCGAACAGGAATCGATCCGGGTACCGGTTAAGAAGGTCGGCAGTGATCCTGAGCGACTCAGGGCTGGAAACAATATATTTAGCGACCTCGTCCCATGAAATGTCGAAGTTGACGTGGTTGAATGCGGGATCTTGCAGAATCTCTGCAATATGAGCGGCGTGATTCTTGATCGGGCGGACCACTCGTCCCAATCCGGTATGAGCCCATATGATCGTCGTCTTTGGATGCCGTCTTAGAACAGCTTTCATTTCCTTTAAGTACGCCGGCTCAGAGCCTGCTTTGGCGAACGGCACGTCCATATCGTTGTGGATGAGAACGACGAGCCCTACCTCTCCGGCAAAGTCCAAAATTCTGTCAAGGGCAGGGTCCTGCAATGATGCGACTTCGCCTGCGATCTTCGCCGACACGAACTCCTTGTGGATCGTGAACTCTCCGATTCCTGAAAACACCCCAGGGAACGTCTGCAGTACGCGGCGAATGTGATCGGCTGCATACATGTCCGTGGGATTGAACCCAGTGATCATGGGATCGAATCTAGCCTGTTCTTCTTTGCTGAGCGATTTATAGCTCATTGCAATCCACGCATCTGTAAATGAGTAGTAATACAGACGCGCATCGGTATTGAGGTAATACGTTGGAGCACGATCGCCGTCGGAGCGATAGGACCATTGTTGCTGCAGCGGAATCCCGAAAATCGCAACGCGTCCGACCTTGTTTCCCATGATTCGTAGAAAATCGTGAATGTCGGTTCCTTGCTGAATGTAATTGGTGAGGTGAAAGTGGACGTCATTCGCGATTGGCTGCTCTGATGGTTCGTTGCCTTGGGCGAGCCCATTGATGGGCAAGGTCAGCAACACAATGGCGATGCAGGCGGCTAACGTTGGGAATCGCGGAGGGAAAATTGACCGGTGCGTGCAGTTTGCGTTCTCGAGATGGGATTGATGAGTTCTCATAAATAAAGGCTTTGGTCCGAGACCTGACTATGACTCAAAATGCCAGCTCCCAACTCGTGTGGAAAATGGGTCCATTTCCTCCCACAGGGTAGGGAAGTGCGGTGTAACCCACCGCTGAGTTGCGCACATAAAGGAATTCACTGTTCCAGCGCACCACGCGGTTTTTGAAGGGATGGAGATTCGTCCCCAGCCGGAAGTCCCATGGTTGGCCGTACTGGCCTAGGATCGTTGAGCCGCCAGCGTAAATCTGCAGCAACTTCGGCACGACCATGGCAGAAATTTGTGCCTGCACGCCCTGATCGAAACGCTCGGGAATTCCCTCGGTTCCAGGTCCGTGGAAGTGATTCAGCCAACGCAGATAATATTCGCCTTCCAGCGATAACCCACGATACTTAACTCCGCCGTCAAATGACGTCATCTTGTAAGTCACGTCAGTGACCGTAATTCCAGGTCCGAACAGGTTAGGAGTGAAAATGACGCTTCCGTCGGAAAGTCGGATTTGCGTGTTCTCGAAACCTTCACTATTCGGCTGGCTCTGTTTGTTTTCCTGGCTGTAGGTGAAGTGGGCCCCGAGTCTTGTTGCAAACTTCTCGTGATTCTCGAAGTCACCGAATCCCGGACCAAATTCACCGGTTGTGGGTTTCCACACGAGAGATGTGGAAACCGTATTAAAGCCGTTGTCAAGTTGTGCGGCGCTCACCCCGAGAGTGCTGAGGTTATTCCCAACCATGCCTATGTAGTCGAGATTTTTGGCAACTTTGCCCCACGCCCAGACGCCTGAGGTATAAGAGGGACGAAAGAACTCATCCGCCATCAAGCGACTATCAACTCCGAGCCAAAACGGAAAATTTCCCTCCACACTGCGGGTTCCCGGAAGTGATCGAATGCCGGCGCCCACGCTGAACCAATCCTTGAATGTGTAGTTCAGATTGCCCGCAAGCACGACTTGGGCCGGGAGACCTTGCGACGGATTTGAGGTCCAGGCGTACAGAAAGTAACGGAACTTTGGATCGAACATCCACCCCAGGAACTTGATCTGTACCTTCTGCAGTTGGAAGTCCTGACGCTGCTGTACGTTCTTCACATTGCCAAAGGCATCCGTATAAGTTGCGTCCAGTCCCAGTTGATTCAGGTAGCGGGCATAGGTATAGATGCTGATGCTCAGATCGCCATGATCGGTATCTGCGACCTTAAATCCGAGATTGGGATTGTACCTTCCCCATTTGTATGGCTCTTCGGTCGGAGAGACGTTGGGACCGACTGTACCCTCCTGGACGTCCCCCGACACATTCTCACCAGTTCCCTTTGGTGCCGAGGCGGGAGTCTGCGCTTGCTCCTTAGGGGCTTGTCCTGATTGTTGAGCTAATGTTCCGCGTAACTGGCGAATCTGCTCTATCAATTCTTTGTTCTGCTTTTCCAGTTGGCCGTTTTGCTCAACTAACTGATCAATGAGCTTCAGTGTGTCCGCTGTCTTCTGGGAATTTGTAGCCGAAGGTGTCTGTTGTATGACGTCGGTCTGAGCGCTCGCCAAAGTGAGTGAACAAAAGCACGCGAAGACCAAGCAGATGATTCGATGCAAGACACACCTCAAACGCACCTCGCTAATACAACATGGGGGTGCAAGAGCTGAAAGGTTGTGGTTCCAGATCAGAGGTGGCTCGGGTAGATGCGTCAGATGCACTTTCCCGCTGCACTGGCGAGACTAAGCCTCCCCTGAGATTCACCGCAGACCTACCGATGCAGGCGAAAAGATATTCATGTTCAGTTGGTCTGCCACGTACGCAATCGCCTTCTGGGCTTTTACGCTATTTCCGGCTTCATCAAGAGGAGGAGCAAAAACCGCCATGGCTCCTTTGCCCGGCATGACGGCTACGATGCCGCCGCCCACGCCGCTCTTCGCAGGAATCCCCACATGCCAGGCCCAACCGCCAGAGCCGTCGTACAGGCCCGCCATCATCATCGCCGATAGGATGTGAGGCACATTCTCACGCTTGATAACTTGTTCTCCGGTGAGCGGATTCTTTCCATTGTCGGCTAGGGTTGCTCCCATGACTGCGAGTTGATAGGCCGTGACACCGACTGAGCATGCTTTGGTGTAAACATCAACTGACTCGAATGGATCGGCATAGATGCGGTCATACTTTGCGAGAAGCATCGAGATCGCTTTGTTGCCTGTGTTCGTCGCCGCTTCGGACTTGTACACATCTTCAAGGAGCGTGAGTTTGGCGCCGGCGGCTTTGCCAAAGAACGCCAGCAGCTTGTTCCATTTCTCATCTGCAGTGCCGCCGCTGATCAGACTCGCGGTAGCAATGGCTCCTGCATTCACATAAGGATTTCCGGCATGAGTTGGCATGTCGACAACGGCAGGTATTGAGTTGAAAGGACGCCCGGTAGGCTCACTTCCAATCTTCTTGAAAACCTCATCGGCTCCTTGTTCCTCCATCGCGAGAGCAAGGGTGAACACCTTCGAGATCGACTGGATCGAGAACGGATGATCCACATCACCGACCTTGTATACGCGTCCATCGGTCGTGACGATTGCGATGCCATATAACTTGGAATCGACTTGCGCGAGAGCAGGGATATAGTCGGCGTTCTTGCCGCTGGTATCGGTTTTGAAATTGTCGTATGCCTGCTTCAGGATTGCGTTATATGCCTGCTCCGTCGGTGCTACTGGGCTCTTGTTCTGGGCGGCGGAGATGCCGACCATTGTGACGAGCAGCAGGCAAACGCTCATCGCAGATTTCGTTCGATTTGAGAAGTAGTTCATAGTGGTTCCTCAGGGGCTCCCGGTCTGGGCAGCTTCAGAATGTGAATCCTTTCTTCCAGTTGTATTTGAACGAGAATTGCAGCCGGTAGTCGTTCACGTTAAATCCGTCGCTAAAGTTAACTCGGCGTCCAAACTGAAATTCTCCACCTACGGTTACGCTGGGAACGGGGTAATACAAAAGGTTAGTAAGCGCGTAATGACCTTGGTGATAATCACTCGGAGCCTGGGCGTTCGAGTTTTCGATGTTTACGAGCGAATACCCGATTGAGCTACTGAACCGGCTACTCCAATTGTGGTCCAGGAAAGAAACAAGCCCAAGAATTGGCAGCGCGACGCCCTCCACCGGTTTCAAAGGATTGGTCGTGTTCTTAAGGGCGACGTCGACCGGCGCGTCGTTCATGTAGTTCTGAATGCCTGCCCCATACACGAATGCAAAACGCCCGACGTCTTTCTTTGTGAGGTTAACGTTCGAAGTGATATTGATGCCCCAGCCCAACGCATCGCCACCGAGTTCAAATGGGGGGTTGGGGGCGGTGTCCACCCACGAAATCTTGCGAAAGATACCCGCCAATTGAACATAGCCCCACTCCCGCATAAACCGTGCCTGCCAGGAAAAGTCCGGCATATCGAACTTAGGCTTCACGTTTTGCAACTCGACACGACCGGCATAGGTCCCGCCGTCGGCGCTTGCCCCAGGCCGTTCAGCCGCGAAGATGAGACGCGTCCGGTCATTCTGGATTGGCGCCCATCGCACCTGGACATTGCGAAAGAACACCATACCGTTCGGGCCCCAGTACTCGAGCGAGTTGGGGAATACATCGATATCCATGAACGGGCTCCAGGTTTGGCCGGCTCCGAAATGTCCCAACTCCCCGTAGGCGTGTCGCAACCGGAAGGTCGTCTGACCAGCGTCTACTCCAGTACCGAATAGTTCGAATTCAAAGATGGTTTTGAGATCACCGAGTCCGGTCGGAGTTGCCGTTTTTACACCGAAGCGCGTCTGGCGGACGCTGAAATAGACCTTTCCGTCCGGTGCATACTGACCCGGGAAGGAAGCCAGCTTGGTCGGGCGCATCACATCGAACCAGTCAGGATCGCTCTGACCGAACTCGTAGCCCGAGTCCAACATGACGTGACCATAAAGGTCGACGGTGTTCTTCTTTTTTTCTTTTTCCTCAGTCGGCGCAGCTGGGGTTTCCTCGGCTTCTTCCTCGGCTCTAACAATGACCGTGGTTCTGGGAGGAGCCGTCGGTGCAGGTGCCGCTTGCGCCTTTGAGAGTTCGCCCTTGAGCTCCTGCACTTCTTGCTCCAGCTTTTGAAGTTTGTCCTGTAGTTGCTGCAGATTCTGGTCTTGCCCGCGCCCGAAAGCGACAAGAGAACAAACCGAAAGTAACATCAGCAGCAAAGACCTTATAATACGAGTTACGACGATAGTAGGAGTCATGAGTATCCCTGGTAGGACTAAGTTTCAACAGGACTGCTTATTTGAGAACTGGCAGTTATGCCAGTGAAAAGGGGCATTGCCGCGCAAATGATTCAGCGACCAGCCCGCGGATGCGTCGAACTGGGAAAAATCGCAGGTTGTTAGATTATTGATCTCTGCATAAATAATGCAATAATAGGTGTTCAGGAGCAGAACACCTATGCCCAGACTGAAGGGGAGCGCCGACCTGCTCGAAGATCGGCGTAAGCGAGCCTTGGCATTGCTG
>Ga0335080_10002525_pt1 | contig 18304 bp, 9 predicted proteins | sample Lox_Sample_34_FD_206720 | JGI IMG/M metagenome (GOLD analysis project Ga0335080, IMG submission 206720) | Soil microbial communities from Loxahatchee National Wildlife Refuge, Florida, United States - Lox_Sample_3.4 | ecosystem: Environmental > Terrestrial > Soil > Wetlands | place: USA: Florida...
GAGAAGACCACGCCGGCCGAATCCCACGACGACGTCTCGGTTGGCGCGCCGCTCTGGATCGTGGTAATGGTAGTTACCTGCCACCCTCCGACGACCTGATTGGCGACGCCGCCGCGATTCAGGAAGTGCTGGCCCTTACCGAAGGGGAGCGCGTAGAGCACGGAAGCGACGAAACGGTGCGGGACGTTGAATGCCGAGGGGCCGTAGTCGCAGGCGCGGCAGCGGGCGTTGGGTGGAACGAAGTCGTTGCCCGGGCCACGAATGGCGCTGCCGTCGTCGAGAGCCTTCGAGTAAGTGTAGCTCAAGAGACTGGTCAGGTGGGTCCCGAAGCGCTGCGTCAGCTTGGCGCCGACTCCGTTATAGTTGCCCACCCCATCGGCCTTGAGGAACTGGATACCCGCGGCTCCGAATTCCGGGTATGGCATGCGGGTGATCACAGACGCGGTGCCCGGAATGGGTGCGGCTGCGTTGATCAGGTTGTCCAAGTGGCGGCTCTGGGAGCCGTTATAGCCGACTTCGAGAGTGGTGTTATTCCCCAACTGTCGCTGCACGTTAAAGATGTATTGCAGCGTATAAGTAGTGGGTAAGTTCTGATCCGCGCCCCAGGTGAGACCAACCGGGACGGTCACTGGGAAGGACGAAGTGTTGATGAAGTTCGTATAACCGAAGGTGGGAGATCCGTAAGTGGTGGGGGTGACCTGGCCGGTGCGCCCGCCCAGCCCGCGGTTGAGATCGAAAATCGAGTTCTTGCTCTCCTGCGAGTAGAAGATGCCGAAGCCGGTGCGCACCACCCATTGGTTCGACGGGCTCCAGGCGATGCCGAGGCGAGGGGCCCAGTTGTGGTAGTCGGTGTTGACCAGGCGGGAGCCCATGCGGCCATCGCGGGCGACCTGGAGGACCGGGGAGCCCGGAACCGTGGCGCCCTGGGCGGCCCAGTAGGCCTGGTAGCGGAAGTTGAGGCCCTCGTAAAAATCGCCGTTGCCGGCGCGGACATAGACGGGATGCAGGCTCATGTCGGGCACGTTGGGAATGCCGGCGAGCGGCGCGTTGAGCTGCACGCCGACTTCGTGCTGTGACGCGTCGATCATCGGAAGGGCGACCTCCCAGCGCAGTCCGGCAGTGATAGTCAGGTGCGGCGCGATTTTCCAGGTGTCGTCGATGTAGGCCGCCCATTCGTGATTGCGGAAGTCCGCCGATGCTAACGCGACGGCGATGATGCTGTTCTGCATGTATCCCATGAGAAAGTCTGCGCCGGAGTAACCGCCGGTCTGAGCGGAGGCACTGATCGAGTTGGTGAACTGGCCGTTGAAGAAGAACTGGCCGCGGGGAAACTCATTGCCGACCTGCGGGAACTGGTCGTAGCGGAGGTGGCCGCCCATGCGAAGCGAGTGCTTGCCGATGACCCAGGAGAAGTTGTCCGTCCACTCGAAAACCTTGTCGTTGATCTGAAATGGACTGCTGGTGGCGTTGCCGAAGCTGGTCAGGTTGTTGCTGAGCTGAATGTTGGGAATGCCCCAAGAATTCGGGTCGGTTACCTTGACCGGGATCCCCATCTGAGCATCGACGTCGGTGACGCCGGCTAACTGCTGCGTAATATTGTTGAACAGCGAGTTATACCCGAAGCGCGCTTCATTCACCTTGGCGGGCGACAGGATACGGACATTGGAGAGCGCCCACTGGCTGGCGCGAGTATAGGTCGTGGTGCCGTCGATGGTGAGTCCCGGACTCAGTGTAGACTCGTCGGTCCAACTGTAGCGGCCGAACCATTGTGAGTTCGACCGCTCGTTGAAGTCGATGCGTTCCGTTACCTGGTTCTTGTCCACTGGCGTCTTCGTCTGGTACTGGTAATTGCGGAGAGGCAGCCCGGGGGCCGCCGGCTGGTTGGGAAGCGGGAAATAGCTGTTGATCAGAAGCAGCGAATTCTTGTCGAAACGATTGGCCGGGATCTGGTTTCCGGGGAACGGCGTCGAGGTAATGTTCGGGAATGTGCCGCTGCGGGACAGCGCATCCTGGAGCGGTGTGGGGACGGCGGAAAAGTCGCCGTTGCGCATCGCGGCCGTCAGAGTGGTAGCAAACGACGTCGTAGTGGTGCGCGATTTGAATCCCTCAAAATTCGACATGAAGAACAGGCGGTTCCTGCCGTTGAACAACTTGGGAATCCGTACGGGACCGCCGAGCGTGAAGCCGTACTGGTTCTGCCTGTATGGCGTACTCGCGGGAGACGGATTCGTGGCGCTGCGGGTGGCGGAACTGAAATCGTAGGCTCGCGCATCGAGATCGTTGTTGCGGAGGAACTCGAAGGCGGTGCCGTGGTAGGTGTTGGTGCCGGGCCGGGTGGAGACGTTGACCTGGCCGGCTTCGCGCCCGAACTCGGCGGGATAGATCCCGGATTGCACCTTGAACTCCTGGAGCGCCTCGACGGACGGTAGCAGAACGTAGGTATTGAAGTCGACGTCGGTGTTGGTGATGCCGTCGAGCGTATAGTTAGCCCAGGTGGCGCGGGCGCCGGAGAGCGACATGGTAAGGGTGGAGCGCGTGCCGCCGAGGCGGCTGCTGGCCTGCTGTGCGGGCGTGAAGCCGAAACTGACGTTGGGGCTCAGCTCCACGAGGCTGAAGAAATTGCGGCCGTTCAAAGGAAGGTCGGTGATGCGGCGCTCTTCGATGACGGTCCCCACCGTGGAGTTCTCGGTGTTGAGCATCTCAGCGCCGGCACTGACCTCGACCGTCTGGCTGGCCGATCCCACGGTAAGCGTGAAATCGACGCGCGCGGTTTGCTGAACCTGAAGCTGCAGGTTGGCCACGCTGGCAGCGAAGCCCGCAGCAGCGACCCGCACCTGGTATGGTCCCGGGGTCAGGTCCGGAAAGCTGTAGACGCCCGACGCGTTGGTCAGCGTAGAGCGCGCGACGTTGGTCGCGGTATTGGTGGCGGTGACCGCCGCATTGGGAGCCACGGCGCCGCTTTGATCTTTGACCTCACCCGTGATTTCCCCGCCAGTCTGGGCGAATGCCAACGCGAGCGGCAGGCAGAGGAGCCCGATCACTTGAACGAAATTCCGCATATCCCCTCCAGCAGGCGCGGAAAATATGGTTCGCCAGGGCCCAGGCGATCCGACGTGGCGCCTGATTGGGGAGAGTATACACCCGGGCGAAGGCGGGCGTGAGATAACATGAGCGAGATAGAGGAGGTTCCTGTGAACCGCAGGTCGTTCGTCCGCTCCGTTGCGGCCGGGTCCGGTTTGGGACTGGCTGCCCTGCCCCGGGCACAAGCCGCGATTCCGAAAATGAAGATCACCCGGGTGCGCGCCTACTCGCCGCCGAATCTGAATCCGCTGTTCAACCAGAGTGACATGGTGGTGACCGTGGAAACCGATGCGGGCATCACCGGTATTGGCGAGGGCGGCTCGAAAGACACCATCGAACAATGCGCCGGCCGCCTGATCGGGCAGGACCCGCGTTACATCGAGCATCTGTGGCAGGACATGTCGCGGTCGTTCTTCTACCCGCCTGGGCGCGAGAAGGTGCACGCGCTGGGTGCGCTCGACCTGGCGCTCTGGGACATCAAAGGTAAAGCCCTGGGCCTGCCGGTGCACGCCATCCTTGGCGGCATGGTGCGCAACTTCTGCGAGTGCTATAACACCGCGGGCACCATCCCCGGCATCCGGCCGGGCATGGGGATCAAAGAGCGGGCGCAGTTGACGGTCGCGGCCGGGTATCGCGCGTTCCGCATGGGCGCGGCCGACACTCGAGGCACCAGTACGTTCAACACTCGCGAGCGGTTGAATCAGCTTTACGAGGACTGCGCGCAGGCGCGCGAAGGAGTAGGCAAGAACGGCGATTTCTGCATCGACTTCCACCAGCGCTTCGACCTGGCCGAAGCCATCCGCGGCTGCGACCTGATCAAGGACCTGGCGCCGTTCTTCGTCGAAGATCCGGTGCGCGCGGAGGCGTTCGCGGAGGACCTGCCGATTCTGCGGCGTACGGTGCGCGTGCCGATCGCGGCGGGCGAGGAGTGGGGCAACCGCTGGGACTTCAACAAGCTCGTGGAAGCGCACGATATCGACTTCGTGCGAGCGACACTCCCGAATGTCGGCGGGATCACCGAAATGTGCAAGGTGGCCGCGATCTGCGAGACGCACTTCGTGGGGATCGTGCCGCACTTTACCGGGCCGATCGCCACCGCGGCGCTGGTGAACTGCCTGGGTACGTTCTCCGGGCCGGTGCTGATGGAGTACAACTTCCAGGGGCGCACTCTGCCGCACCTGCCGGTGTGCCTGGATTTCAAGGAAGGCAAGCTCTATGCGAACGACCGGCCCGGCTTGGGAGTGGAGCTGAATATGTCGAAGCTCAAGCAGGTGGCCGAGGTGACGCAACCGATTACGAACCGGCAGTTGTACTATCGGCCGGATGGGTCGATTACGAACTGGTAGCGGAAGCGGAGCGATCGTCCGTGCCACGCGCCACTATAGGTGACGGTCGCAGTCGGCGATTTCGGACTGGGCCTGTTTGAGGCGGCGGGCTGTGTCGGGAGTTTGCGGCTGCCAGTTCTTCCAGCGCATGACATTCTTCTGAAACATCTGGCGGGCCCAACCGTAGCGGCCGTTGGAGACGAGCATGCGGCCGTAGAGCTCGTCGAGATCGGAGGCGGCTTCCACTGCCGCCAGAGGAGGATGCGATGCAGCGAGCACCCGGCTCATGAGCGGCTGAGCCTCGGTGATGATCTTCGCGGCGTCATCCGCCCGGCCGCGCTTGAGAAGGTCGGCGGCGTCGCGAGCCATAGCGGCGAGCTGCTCCACCGCGGGAGCGTACCAGGATTCCGCGGTCGGATCGGACTTGGGTTCAGGGCGGACCGGCGCCGACGAGCAACCTGCCAGAAACAGAAACAACAGAAACAAGAGATAGGTGATACGATTCATATCCCGGTTGCGCCGGCCATGAGCCAAGAGAGCATCGCACATTACCGTATCATCTCGAAGCCGCGTGAGGATACCCGAATGCTTGGGCGCAGGCAGTTTGTCGGGGCAGCGCTGGCTGCTGCCGGAATGAAGGGTGCGGATCGCAAGCCGAACCTGCTGTTCCTCCTGGCCGACGATCAGCGCTGGGACACGCTCGGCTGCATGGGCAACCGGATCATCCGGACGCCTAACGTGGACCGCGTGGCGCGCGACGGCGTGGTCTTCGAGAACAACTTCGTGACCACCGCGATCTGCATGACCAGCAGGGCCAGCTATTTTACCGGCCTGATGGAGCGGAGTCACGGCATCAGCAGCTTTTCGAAGCCGCTGACCGCGGACCAGATGGCACGGAGCTATCCCGCGCTGCTTCGCCGCGCGGGTTACCGCACGGGATTCATCGGGAAATACGGCGTAGGCGATAAACTGCCCGACGGCGAATTCGACTACTTCGAGGCCTTTCCCGGCCAGGGCAAGTACTTTCCGGGCGACGGGAAGGAGCACCTCACGCGAATCCAGGAGCGGCAGTGCCTGGAATTTCTCAGCGGCTGCACCAAGGATCAGCCGTTCGCGCTTTCGGTCAGTTTCAAAGCGCCGCACGTGCAGGACGAAGATCCGCGGCAGTTCCTCTACGATCCTGCGGACGAAGCGATGTACCGCGGCATCAAGATTCCCGTGCCGCAGACCGCGGACGAACGGTATTACCGCGCGCTGCCGGAGTTCCTGCACGAATCCGAGGGCCGGGTGCGCTGGAGGCTTCAGTTCGCCGACGCGGAAATGTACCAGCGCAGTGTGAAGGGCTACTACCGCCTGATCACGGAAGTGGACCGCGTGGTGGGCGCACTTACGGACGCGTTGGCGCGGCGTGGAGAGTTGGACAACACGGTGGTCATCTACACCGGCGACAACGGGTACTTCCTGGGCGAGCACGGCCTGTCGCACAAGTGGTACATGTACGAGGAATCCATCCGCACGCCGCTGGTGATCCGCGATCCGCGGCTGCCGCAAGCGATGCGGGGCCGGCGGGTACGAGAGATGGCGTTGAACATCGACATCGCGCCCACGCTGCTGTCGGCCGCGGGAATCACGCCACCGCCGGGCGTGCAGGGCCGCGACCTTGCGCAGCTCATGCGCGGCTCCAGCGCCGGATGGCGGCGCGAGTGGTTCTACTCGCATCTGTTCGAGCACCCCAAGATCCCGCAGAGCGAGGGCATCCGCGACGAGCGGTTCAGCTACATCCGCTGGATCGGCCAGAAGCCGGTGTACGAGGAGCTGTTCGATCACGTGGCGGACCCGCACAACATCCGGACTCTGGCGGCCAATCCGGATCATCGCGGCACGCTCGAAAGGTTGCGCGGGCGATGGTCGGCATGGCGGAAGCGGCTTGCCCGGTGGCGGCCGGACGAGCGCTGGGAAGACCCTGGATGAGCGCGGCGCAGAGGTGGGCGACACCTAACGCCCCCTCAAGGCCAGGCGTTACTCCGCCCGCAGCATCTCCAGAAATGCTTCGGCAGCGCGGTTGAACTTCTTGCGGCGGCGGTGGATGATGCCGACCGGCCGCGCCAGGTCGGGGGCGTGCAGTTTCACGGCGGCCAGGCGGCCTTGCTCGATGTCCGCCTGCATGGTGCGCGCAGGCAGAATGCTGACGCCGGAACCGAGCTCGACCGCTTCCTTGATCATCTGGATGTTGTCGAAGTGCATCACGACATTGACTTCGGCCCCGTGGGCACGGAGGTATTTGTCGACCTCTTTGCGAATGCGCAGGTCTTCGTCGAAGGCGATGAAGTCCTGACCGTTGAGGTCCTCTGGGAGGACCTCGGCGTACCCGGCAAAGGCGTGCGCGACCGGCACAGCGACCTGCATCTCTTCGCGGCGCCAGTCGAGAGCGGCGATTTCGCGGCTCGATTCGGGATAGCTGACCAGTCCGAGGTCCGCCGAGTCGTTGCGGACGGCCTGATAGACCTTGTCAGGACGCATGTAGTCCACCTGGAGGTTTGCGCCGGGATAGCGCCCGGCGTATTGGTCGCGCAGGCGGCTCATCTCGCTGAGACCGGTAGAGTAGATGGACGCGACGCGGACGGTTCCGGCGACATCGCCACGCAGGGCCTCGAGCTTGAGCGAGAACTCTTCTTCGCGGCGCAGGACATCGCGGCAGAACTCCTGGTACAGCCGCCCGGCTTCGGTGAGCTCGAGGGGACGCTTGCTGCGATCGAGCAGGGGAACGCCCAGGCGCCGTTCCACCTCCTGCACGTGCTGGCTCGCTGCCGACTGGCTGACGCCGCAATGCTCCGCCCCCTTGCTCATACTGCGCGTAGCGGCTATCTCTTTGAAAAGCTGCTGCTCCCAGAATCCCACCAGGGCAGAATAACATAAGTCTTGCTAATTTCTAAAGCAAAATATTTTTCTATTGCCTAATACTATTGTCACTGCTACACTGTTCTCCAAGGCAACCGCCGGTGCAACGAAAGCCGCTACCGGACTACCCTTCCGGGCGCGGTATTCCTCGAGAGCAAAAGCATGAACGAGTACAGTGTCAGTACCGGTCTACCCGCCGCGCAGGGCCTTTACGATCCGCGATGCGAACACGATGCCTGCGGCATCGGCTTTGTGGCCAGCATCAAAGCTCAAAAGTCGCACGACATCATTGTCAAGGGCATACAGGTTCTGATCAACCTGACGCACCGCGGTGCATGCGGCTGCGATCCCGAAACCGGCGACGGTGCGGGCGTGCTCATCCAGATTCCGCATGCCTTCTTCGCGCGTGAATGCGCTAGGCTCGGCTTCACGCTGCCGGCGGCGGGCGAATACGGCGTGGGGATGACGATGCTTCCGGTGGAACCGCACGCGAGGCTGCAAGCCGAGGGCATTTTGGAACGGATCGCGCGCGAGGAGGGGCTGACGGTGCTCGGGTGGCGCGACACGCCGATCGACGGCTCGGCGATCGGGCGCGTGGCGCGCAATTCGCAGCCCTACATCGAGCAGGTGTTTCTCGGACGCGGCCGGGGAATGAACGAGGATCAACTGGAGCGCAGGCTGTACATCGTACGCAAGCGCGCCGAGGCGGAGATCGCTGCCAGCGACCTTTCCGAAAAGGGCTTCTTCTATATTCCCTCGCTTTCGGCGCGGACCATCGTGTACAAGGGCCTGCTGCTGGCTCCGCAGATTGCCAACTTCTATCCGGAGCTGAAGGATTCCGAGGTGGTCAGCGCGCTGTGCCTGGTGCACCAGCGGTTCTCGACCAACACATTTCCAACCTGGCAGCTCGCGCACCCGTACCGGTATATCGCGCACAACGGCGAAATCAATACGCTGCGCGGCAACGTGAACTGGATGCACGCGCGGCAGAGCGTGCTGGCTTCGCCGTTGTTCGGCGAAGATATCAAGAAGCTGTTCCCGGTGATTCAGCCGGGCGGAAGCGATTCGGCAGCGTTCGACAACGCGCTGGAACTCCTGGTATTGGCGGGCCGGAGCCTGCCGCACGCCATGGCCATGTTGATTCCGGAAGCATGGGCGAAGAACGAGCACATGAATCCGCAGAAGCGCGCGTTCTACGAATACCACGCATCGCTGATGGAGCCGTGGGACGGACCGGCGGCGATCGCGTTCACCGACGGCCGTTCGATCGGGGCTACGCTGGACCGCAACGGCCTGCGTCCCGCGCGCTACCTGATCACCAAAGACGACCTCTGCATCATGGCGAGCGAGACGGGCGTGCTGCCGGTGAAACCGGAAGACGTCAAGCTCAAGGGCCGCCTCCAGCCCGGCAAGATGCTGCTGGTGGATACCGTCGATGGCCGCATCATCAGCGACCAGGAGCTCAAGCGGGCGCTCTATGGGCGGAACCCGTACCAGCTCTGGCTGAAGGAAAACCAGATCACCCTCGATCAGCTTGCCGAGCCGCCGCGCGAGCACGGCGCCGATCGCAAGACCCTGGTGCGCCGCCAGCGCGCGTTCGGGTACACGGACGAGGACATCCGCATGATCCTCGCGCCCATGGCCGAAAAGGGCGAAGAACCCGTCGGCAGCATGGGCACCGACACGCCCCTGGCCTGTCTGAGCGACAAGCCGCAGCCTCTGTTCAACTACTTCAAGCAGCTCTTCGCGCAGGTGACCAACCCGCCGATCGACCCGATCCGCGAAGAGATGGTGATGTCGCTCACCAGCTACATCGGGACCGAGCGCAACATTCTGGCGGAAACGCCGCAGCACTGCCACACCCTCAAACTGCCGCAGCCGATCCTGACCAACCGCGACCTGGAAAAACTGCGCCGGGTGAGCCAGGGCGATTTTCTGGCCACCACGATTCCGACGCTGTTTGCGGTGGAGGAAGGCGCGAAGGGTCTGGAGCGCGCGTTGACGCAGCTTTGCCGGCGCGCGTCACTGGCCATTCAATCGGGCTACACGCTGCTGATTCTTTCCGACCGGGGCCTCGACGAAGACTACGCGCCGATCCCGAGCCTGCTGGCACTGGCCGCGGTACACAATCACCTGGTGCGGGAGGAGACGCGCACCCAGGTGGCCTTGATTATCGAGAGCGGCGAGCCGCGGGAGGTAATGCATTTCGCGTTGCTGATCGGTTACGGCGCGAGCGCGATCAATCCCTACCTGGCCCTGGAAACAGTCGGGCAGGAGGCCAAGCCCGCCTACATCAAGGCAATCAACAAAGGGCTGCTGAAGACGTTCTCCAAAATGGGCATTTCGACCCTGCAAAGCTATCGCGGTGCGCAGGTGTTCGAAGCCATCGGATTGAACCGGCAGCTTGTGGACAAGTACTTCACCGGCACGGTGAGCCGCATCGAAGGCGTCGGGCTGGATGTGCTGGCGCAGGAAGCCATCATGAAGCACGGTTACGCTTTCGCGCCCCAGACCGATTTCGATACGGAGCTGGATGTGGCAGGCAACTACCAGTGGCGGGCGCGCGGTGAATACCATCTGTACAATCCGCAGACCGTGGCCAAGCTGCAGCATGCCGTGCGCCAGGAGAATTTCGCGACCTTCCAGGAATATACGGACCTGATCGACAACCAGACGCGGCAACTCTGTACATTGCGCGGATTGCTCCAGGTGAAGGAGTCCGCCAGCCCGGTTCCGCTCGAGCAGGTCGAGCCGGCGGCGAATATCGTCAAGCGGTTTGCCACGGGCGCAATGAGCTTCGGCTCGATCTCCAAGGAAGCGCACGAGACCCTGGCCATGGCGATGAACCGCATCGGGGGCCGGAGCAACACCGGCGAGGGCGGCGAAGACGAGGCGCGATTCGGCACGGAGCGCCGCAGCGCCATCAAGCAGGTGGCGAGCGCGCGGTTCGGCGTCACCACCAACTACCTGATCAACGCCGATGAGCTGCAAATCAAGATGGCGCAAGGCGCAAAGCCGGGCGAAGGCGGACAGCTTCCGGGGCACAAGGTGGACGAGACCATCGCCCGGGTGCGCCATTCGACGCCGGGCGTGGGTTTGATTTCGCCTCCGCCGCATCATGACATCTACTCGATCGAGGACCTGGCGCAACTGATCTACGACCTCAAGAACGTCAATCCGCAAGCGCGAATCTCGGTGAAGCTAGTGGCGGAAGTCGGAGTGGGCACGGTGGCGGCAGGAGTGGCGAAAGCTCATGCGGACGTCATCCTGATTTCGGGCGATTCGGGAGGCACAGGAGCCAGCCCGCTCTCCTCGATCAAGCATGCCGGGGTGCCTTGGGAGCTGGGGCTCGCCGAAGCGCACCAGGTCCTGGTGCTCAACGACCTGAGGGGACGGGTGCGCCTGCAGACCGACGGCAAGCTCCAAACCGGGCGCGACGTGGTGATCGCAGCCCTGCTGGGCGCCGAGGAGTTCGGATTCTCGACGGCGCCGCTGGTGTCGATGGGATGCATCATGATGCGCAAGTGCCACCTGAACACCTGCCCGGTGGGCATCGCGACACAGGATCCGGCGCTGCGCGCCAAGTTCCAGGGCGCGCCGGAGCACGTCATCAACTTCTTCTTCTTTATCGCGGAACAAGTGCGGCAATTCATGGCCCGGATGGGCTTCCGCAGCTTCGACGAGATGGTAGGGCGCGTGGACATGCTGGACGCACGGAGCGCGATCGATCATTGGAAGGCGAAAGGGCTGGATCTCTCGGTGATCCTGTTCAATCCGCAGATGCCGAGCCGCATCGCGCGGCGCTGCGTGCAGGCGCAGGACCACGGCCTTAACCAGGCGCTGGACTACAAGCTCATCGACCACGCGCGCGAGGCGCTGGAAGACCGGCGCCCGGTCGAGATCCGGCTGCCGATTCGCAACGTGCATCGCACGGTAGGCGCGATGCTCTCTGGCGAGATCGCCCGCCGGTTCGGCTCCGAGGCGTTGCCCGACAATACGATCCACTTCGCGTTCACCGGCAGTGCCGGGCAGAGCTTCGGCGCGTTTCTGGCGCAGGGCGTCACGCTGGAGCTGGAAGGCGATGCCAACGACTACGTGGGCAAGGGACTGAGCGGCGGCCGGCTGGTGATCTATCCTCCGCGGGTCGCCACCTTCCAGCCGGAAGAAAACATCCTGATCGGCAACGTGGCGTTGTACGGCGCCACCAGCGGCGAGGCATTCCTCAACGGGCGGGCCGGAGAGAGGTTCGCCGTGCGGAACTCGGGCGCAACCGCCGTGATAGAGGGCCTGGGAGATCACGGATGCGAGTACATGACCAAGGGCATTGTCGTGGTACTCGGCAAGTGCGGGCGGAATTTCGCCGCGGGCATGAGCGGAGGCATCGCTTACGTGCTGGATGAGAAGGGCGATTTCGCCGAGAAGCGCTGCAACAAGGCGAGCGTGGATCTTGACCCGGTGCCGAACGAGGACCAGGCGCTGCTTTTCCGCCTGATTGAGAAGCACGCCGAGCTCACCGGGAGTCCGCGCGCCAAGTGGGTGCTGGAGAACTGGGACACGATGCTGCCGAAGTTCATCAAGATCTTCCCGCACGAGTACAAACGCGTCCTGCGTGAGGCGGACGAAAGGCTTGCGTTGTCGGCCTACGCGGCGCAGCAGGGTCCCGCGGAGGTGCTCCGTGGGTAAGGTTACCGGCTTCCTCGAATACACACGCGAGTTGCCCGAGCGCCGCCCGCCCGCCGAGCGTATCCAGGACTGGTTCGAAATCTACAAGCCTTTCCCCGAAGATTCCCTGCGTACGCAGGCGGCACGCTGCATGGATTGCGGCGTCCCGTTCTGCCACACCGGCTGCCCTCTCACCAACATCATCCCCGACTGGAACGATCTGGTCTATCGCGGGCGCTGGAAGGAAGCGGTACGCCAGCTCCACGCGACCAACAATTTCCCCGAATTCACCGGGCGCATATGCCCTGCCCCGTGCGAGGCGAGCTGCGTGCTCGGCATCAACGAGCCGCCGGTCACCATCAAGCACATCGAAAAGACCATCATCGACCGCGCTTTCGTCGAGGGGATTATCCGTCCCGAGCCGGCGCCGGTGCGCAGCAGCAAGAGCGTCGCAATCGTGGGCAGCGGTCCGGCGGGGCTGGCGGCGGCGCAGCAACTGGCGCGGGCCGGGCACGACGTGACGGTCTTTGAGAAGAACGACCGCATCGGCGGCCTGCTGCGATATGGCATCCCGAATTTCAAGATGGAGAAGCACCTCATCGACCGACGCCTCACACAGATGCGTGCCGAAGGGGTGCAGTTCGTCACCAACGCGCACATCGGCGTGACACACCCGGTGGAGGATCTTCAGAGCCGTTTCGATGCAATTCTCCTGGCGGGGGGCGCGGAGCAGGCTCGCAACCTCAACGTGCCGGGACGCGAGCTGAAAGGCATCCATTTCGCCATGGAGTTTCTGCCGCAGCAGAACCGAATCTGCGAAGGCGACACGGTCTTCGGGCAGATCACGGCTACCGGCAAGCGCGTGGTAATCATCGGCGGAGGAGACACCGGCGCCGATTGCCTCGGCACGTCGCATCGTCAGGGTGCCCTGACTGTTACGCAATTTGAGCTGCTTCCCAAGCCGCCCGATACCCGTTCGGCGAGCACGCCGTGGCCGCTGTGGCCCATGCAGCTTCGCGTGGAGAGCTCGCACGAAGAAGGCGGAATCCGCGACTGGAGCGCGAGCACGGTTCGATTCACCGGCGATGCCGACGGGAACGTGAAACAGCTTCACGCAGTACGGGTAGGACCGCCGCCGGATTTTGCACCGTTACCTGGGACCGAGTTCACGCTCGAGGCCGACCTGGTACTACTCGCAATGGGTTTCACCGGCCCGGTGAAGGGCGGAATGATCGAGCAACTAGGTTTGCAACTGGACCAGCGCAGCAATATCGCAACTGGTTCCGACTACATGACCAGCGTGCGGGGCGTCTTCGCGGCGGGCGACATGCGGCGGGGACAATCGCTGGTGGTATGGGCGATCGCCGAGGGACGCAAGGCTGCGGAATTCATCAACAAATGGCTTCTGGGGTAACCGAGTACTTCGTACCGTAGGTTCCAGAATGCTCGAAAAGTAACGCGTACCCGGCCTGTACGTTTGGGACTGGTCTCTTCCCTTGCCGATGCCGCATCCTGGTATCGCCATGAGGGGCCAGGAAAACACGACACCAGAAGCAACCGCGGGAAGTCAAGGGGCGCCGATCCTCCTCGTAGACGATACCGCCATAGACCTCAAGTTCATGCGTCTGCTCCTCACGTACGAGGGGTATACGGTGCGCACCGCCAGCCAGGCGGAGGAAGCGTTGGATATCTTGAGCGGGTTCCGGCCGGAGCTGGTCCTGACCGATATCCGGCTGCCGGGGATGGATGGCCTGGAGCTGACCAGGCGGATCAAGGAAGACCCCAGGACCAATTCGATCAAGGTGGTGGCCGTCTCGGCATACGCCGGCGCGGGCGACGAGCAGCAGGCAATCGGCGCCGGCTGCGACGCTTACCTCACCAAACCGATCGACAGCAGCGCGCTGACTTCGCGGGTGCGTCACATCTTGCAGCGGGCACTGCCGCCCCCCACCCTGGATGCTGAGGCCGAGCCGGCGGTGGCCCCGAGTCTTTCCGAGACAGAGGTGGAACATCTGCGCCGCAGCTTCCTGCACGAAGGCTGCGAACAGTTGCGGCAGATCCTGGACTTCCTGGATTCCGGGTTCGATCTGGAGCGGACCCGCGACTTGCTGCACTCGTGGGCAGGCACGGGCGGATTCACAGGTTGTCCGGGGATCGCCAGGCTGGCGAGGACAACAGAAGAGCTGTTGCGCGCCGGGAACTATCGCGCGTCCGAACTGCGCGAGTTGCTGAGCACTCTGCTCTTCGCCTTCTCCCAGCAGATTGCCGACATCGAAGTCGCGGTTCCGGAGCACGTCGCCAAATCGCTGCGCGGCAAGCGAGTGGCGCTGATCGGCTTCGCGCCGGCCCGGGCGAGTTTTCTTGCCTCGACCTTCGAAGAAGTCAATTCCCACCCACGCACGGTCAAGCTTTTCGACCGGCCCGACGATGAGCCTGTGGACGAATATGAACTCGCGATTGTCCACGTCGGCCAGGAGGCATTGGCCTCCGGCTGGCTCGCGCCCGACGCCTTTCCATCCGGCATGGTTCTGATCTGTTCCGGTACGCGGCGCGATTTGATGAACCTGGCGCCCGGGCTGCAGTCGAGAGCGGCCGGTTTCCTGGTGGAGACATGGGATCCCGAAGAGGTGCTGATGCACGCTCACCTGGCGATCTCGCGGGGCCCGGCTTCCGCACCGGCGGCGGCTCCGGCGACGCAGGCGCCCGCGGGATCGGCGTCCGTTGCTGCCGCGCAAGCGCGCACCAGGGTGCTGATTGCCGACGACGATTCGCTGATTCTGGCGGTGGTCGGTTCCACCATCGAGAACTACGGGATGAGTTGCCAGCGGGTGGAAAACGGGGAAGAGGCTCTGCGGCAGATTCGCGAGACGCTCCCTCAGATCGCTGTACTCGACGTCAACATGCCGGGCCCGGACGGGTTCGAGGTCCTGGCGGCGATTCGAGCGGAGAAACTGCCCGTACAGGTGGTGCTGCTCACTGCGCGCCAACGGGAAGGGGACATTCTGCGCGGGTTTCAGCTCGGCGCCGACGACTACATGGTGAAGCCTTTCAACCCACTGGAGTTGATCGCGCGTCTGAGGAGGCTCGTGCGGCGATGACCCACATGGCGCTCATCGCCTCCCTCGCGATCGAAGGGCTCTGCTGCCTGACGCTGCTCGGCGCATTGGCGGTTGCGATGCTCAAGCAATCGCGCGAGGCGCGGCGGCGGGAGGAGGCAATAGCCGTCGCTCCGGCAGTTCGCGAGGCGGTGACGACCTACCTTTGCGGGAACAGCGACCTCACCGAGCTGCGCCAGCTCACGGCAAGATCCGCCGCCCAGGTTGAAGAGTCGATTCTGGGCTTTCAAGCGCGGTTGGGCGGCAACGATCGCGAGCGCCTGGGAGAGCTGGCCGTGAACCTGGGCTTTGTGTCCAGTTGGTGCGATGACTCCGAATCGGCGGATCTCGAAGTCCGGCGCCGGGGGTTCGTCCGGCTGGCGGCGTTGGCCCAGTCGGAGGCCGTCCGCCGCATGATCGACGACCTGCCGGAGCGCGGCCTCAAAGATGCAGATGCCAAGGTGCGCCTGGAATCGGCTCGGGCGCTGCTGGAATCGGGATCAGACCGGGCTCTCGATCTGGCCTTCGAAGCGGCTTTGACATTTACACCGCTGGCCCAGCTCGAAATCGCGTCCCTGCTGCGGCGTCACGCGATGAGACTGTGCGAATCGATCATCCCGCGGGCGCTACGGAACGGATCGGTGAACCAACTGCTCGTCACGCTGCCGCTGCTGAATTCGTGGGAGTGTGCTCTACCCCTGGCCGATATCGGCTCGCTGGCCTGCCATCCCGACCCCCGAGTACGGCTCGAGATCATGCGCCTGCTGTCGCTCGTCCCACCCACGCCTGCCAACCGGCGCGCCCTCTTGACCGGCCTGGCGGACAGCGACCTGGAAGTAAACCTGGCCGCGGTTGCCGCCCTGGACCGGCTCAAGATGCGCGCGGCGATGCCGCATCTTACAAGCTGTCTGCGGCGAGGATCGGAATCGCTCGCGCGGGCCGCGGCGGGGGTGCTGGGGACCATGGGAGGAGATGGTTTGCGGGCACTGGAAGGACAGCTTCCCAACCCGGATCCGATTGCCTCCGGAGCAGCTCGGGAAGTGTTGGAACGATTCAGCGGCATGCCGTCGGAGGCGTGCGCGTGATACCAGCGCTGATCCTGGTTTTTCTTGGACTCTGCCTGGCGGCCTGGGGGGCGTTGAACCTCTGTTTCCTTCTCAAGGGAGCGATTCGGGCTCGCCGTGAGAGGCTGTCGCCGGCGCCCGAGGAGCCGACGTTCCTGTTGAAGTCGCGGCTGGTTCCGGACGTGGCAATCCTGGCGGCGCCGCCGGACGCCTCGGAGTCCTCGTTCCGTTTTGTGCGCCGGCTGGCCCGGCTTTACTTCGGACATCTGGAGATCGTACTGGTGTTGGACGGACCTTCAGACGACGAGCTCGCCGCCTGGAAGCGCGAATTTCATCTGGTTCCGGTGCCTCGGCACGAGGTGGAAGAGCTTGAAACCCGCCCGCTGTGCCAGGTCTATGCCTCCACGGAACCGTTGCCCCTGATCTTCGTAAACAAGGAGCGCGGCGGCGAGGGCGATTGCCTGAACGCGGGGATCAATCTTACTTCGGCGCCGGTGATCGGGCTGGTGGATTGGAACGCCGACGTTTCCGAAGACGCACTGCTGCGCCTCATCTGCCCGATGATCGACGAGCCGGAGAGTATCCATGCAGTGTGCGCGGCCGCTCCCGCGGCTCCGGCGAGCGGACGCGCGGCGCGCCTGTATCACCTGACTTTTCTGCGGCAGTGGCTCTGCCGCTGCGCCGGGTTGTCGGTGTGGAACAGTTTCCTGCCGGCGCCGGGATCGTTTCTGCTGTTGAAGCGCGACGCGGTGGTGCGCGCCGGAGGCTTCCGAGCCATGTCGGGATGCGCACTGGAGATGGTGATGCGGCTACACCGGCTGGCGCAGGCGGAGAATCGCTCGTACCGGATCCGGCTGCTGCCGGGTGCGATCTCGCGCCCGGCTGCGCCTCGTTCGAAGCGGGAGATGCAGGAGCGGATCGCACGCGAGCAGGCCGCGGTTGCCGCTACCCTTGCCCGTCACATGGGCATGCTCTACGGTTTCGGCGGAATCAGCCGGCTGGCGATTCCGGGCTTGTTCTGTTCCCGGTTGTTGGTGCCCCTGATCGAGACCGCGTTCCTTGCCCTGGCGATTCCGGCGCTGGTGCTTCACTGGATGGCGCCCCTGGACCTGGCCCTCTTGACCGCGTGCGCCGCCTCCGGAGGCACCCTGATCTCGATGACCGCGGTGGTGCTCGAACCCTTTGCCGCGGGCTCCCGGATTCCGCCGCGCCAGCTCGCGGCCCTGTTCTTCACGTCCATCGTGGAGAACATCGGCCACCGCCAGTGGCGGAATGTCCACCTCATTGCTCTCTTTTTGCGCGGATTCTTTGCCGCACCCTCTGAAGTGAATTGAAGAATGCAGAAAGCCACCCGTCAACACAACCGTGAACCGGTAGATTTTCAAGTAGTCCTCTATTGGGAGGATGCCGCCGGCCAGGTTCATTCCATCAGGCCTCGGGCCAGCGACCTTTCGCCGGGAGGCATCCGGCTGAAAAGCGAGGTCGGTGTCGACCCCGGGACACAGGTCTACCTGGATGTACGGCGTTACGGTGTCCCGCTGGAAGGCACGGTCCGCTATTGTGTCGCGGGCGCGAGCGGCTATCGAATCGGAGTGGAGTTCGCCCATCCCGCCGGACGGGTGGTGGAGTCCTATGCGAAGGATGTCGACTTTTACGAGATTCTTCAGCTCAGCCCGCGGGCCGACATGGAGACGATCCACCGCGTGTACCGGATCATGGCCGCGCGGTTCCACCCCGACAATCCGGAGAGCGGCGACCAGGAGAGATTTCTCCAGCTTTCCGAGGCGTACCGTGTGCTCAGCGATCCCGACCGGCGCGCTCAGTACGATGGCATCCGCGGCACGGAGCCGCAGCGTCCCATTCCGGTGTTCCAGGCCAAGGCGTTTGTCGACGACAAGGAAGGCGAGGCCAACCGCCGCCTGGGAGTGATGTGCCTGCTGTATGCCAAGCGCCGCCGCGATTGCGATCATCCCAGCCTGGGGCTGCTGGAGCTCGAGGAGATGATGTCGATTCCGCGCGAATACCTGGAATTCACCCTCTGGTATTTGAAGCAGAAGCGGTATGTCGAGACCTCAGAAGGCGCCGATTTCCAGCTCACGGCCACCGGCGTGGATTTCGTGGAAGCACACGCGCCCGAGAAGCCTCTGCTGCACAACCTGCTGCAACGCGGGAGCGCCGC
>Ga0335080_10002527_pt1 | contig 18301 bp, 29 predicted proteins | sample Lox_Sample_34_FD_206720 | JGI IMG/M metagenome (GOLD analysis project Ga0335080, IMG submission 206720) | Soil microbial communities from Loxahatchee National Wildlife Refuge, Florida, United States - Lox_Sample_3.4 | ecosystem: Environmental > Terrestrial > Soil > Wetlands | place: USA...
CTTCAAGAACCCGATGACCACCGCAGCGGCCATCGACCGGCTGGTTCACCACTCGGTGATCCTGGAGTTCGCGGTCACGAGCTTCCGGGCAGAGAAAGCGAACAGAACCAAGAGTAACACCAAGACGAGTGCGGACGATGTCGCTCACTCTGCGTCGCCAACGTCGCAGGCCTAGAACACGAGGAGTCAGTGAGCCCGCCGGTGTCAGCCTCGCTCGTCGCTAGCGAATGTCGCGCCGGCAAACTACCGCCGGCACGCCATTCGCCGCTCCTCCTCGAGAGGCGGTCTGTTGCTGCAATTGGGGCGGAAGCGAGCGCCCTCCGGCCGGCCCCAAAAGAAGGCGGGGGGCCGGCGCCGGAGGGCTGTGATGGAGAAAGCAGTGGGACCAAGGCTCGTGCCGCCTTGCGGTGCCTGGGATCCGAAGGTGCGGTCACTTCCCCGGGTACATCGTTCGACCCTCGCGAGGCCGCCGTGGGGATCATCCACCTGGGTACACTGACCGGCAAGGATAGTTGTCGGGAACCGGCAAGGGTAATTGTCGCGGAACATCCGCTACCCAAATGGAAAATCGCCTACCGACGACGGTATGCTCCAGCGCGCCGTACTCGAGGGCGTGCGCGAGCGCCTTGAGCAGATCGGCCGTATCGAAGCCTTCCCGCAGCGCGAGGATCTTCCGGGCGTGATAGCCCGCCATGTCGAAAGGGTGACACGGTAGCGACCGCAGGCCGCGTGCGCCGCTTCATCCGTTTGATGGGGCGCAGGTCTGCGACCGTGTCCATCCACTGGACGAGCTGCGCCTTGAGGTCATCGAGGTCTCGGAAGATCCGTCCATTGAACAAGCTTCTCATCAGCTCCCAGAAGCTCCGCTCGACGCGGGACTTGCGATTCGGCGCGTGGCGCACGGCGACGACGCCGAATTCGTAGTGTGTGGCGAAGTCGACGAAGCGGGGGTTGAGGATCGGCCGGTTGCCCTCCCAGCGCAGCACCACCGGCTTTTGGCTGTCGTAGGTGCATGCTTGCGCGGCCCCGTGGAAGCGCTCGAAGGCGTGCCGGTGATCATCGTTCCTCAGCGGGTGAAGCCCATTGCTTTCCTGGAAGCCGAAGTACTTCCGGGTCGACCACCGCAGCGCATAGCCAAAAGCCTGCAGCTTCATCGGCGGCGCGTGCGTGAACGAAAGCGAGTATTCCCACCAGTCGCATTCCGCCATCTTCCCGGACTCGCGCGACGGCCTCTGAAGACTCGGCTCCGGCGGCTTCTTGAGCCTTAGGCGGCGCACCACGAGACGCAGCACGCTGTATCCGCCCTGGTAGCCCTTCTCCTGGCGCAGTCACTCCAGAACCCGCTGCGCGGTAATGTCGGGGTAGGTCCCGAGCAGCTCTTCGATCCACGGCTGAAAGGAGGCAAGCTTCGAGGCCCGTTCGACGGACCGTCGCGCCGGAAGCGCGCTGTGCACCTGCTCGCGCGCCTGGTCATGCTCTTCGACAATTCGGCGGACCGTGTTGCGGCTCACCTTGAGCGCTCGGGCGATCGCCCTCCACTTCATCCCTTCAGTGTGGAGCTGCACGATGTCGTGAATCAGCCTCTCGTCAAGCGGTGGCATCGGCTTGCTCTTGAAGCGACAGGCGGAGGTCGAGAATCTCGGTCAACGCGCTCAGCACGCTGCGATGGTACGCGGGAAACTCGCCGAGCTGCGCGGCGTACGCCGGGTAAGCAGCTGGTTGCCGACGCATGGCCGATGAAGCGGCTGTCTGCGCGCATACACGCTCGGCTACTGGAGTGTTCACTCTCGAGCCTGGGGGCCGAGTCCTGCGCTGTGCCGCTGTTCGCCTCCCTTCGGTACAGCCCGCAACGCGGCGCTCGAGAGCACTGCTCCCCACTGCTCCTTGGGAGCCTGCAGCAACTGGTCAACCAATGTCGCGCTCTGGCGCATCGCCGCCATCGCCGCCGCGTCCTGCTTGCCGCGCGGCAACCGCGCCAGCTCCACCGCCCCCCGCGCGCACAAAAGCCCCAGTCGCACGTGCGCCGTCAATTCGTCCGACAACCCCTCCGCCAGCGCTAGCCTCCGCCACATGCCGCCCCAACAGTTATCGCCCAACGAGCTCGGCGCGTCCCTGTGTCGGCTGCGGCTCTGCCTGCCTGATGCGCTGGAGCAGATGGAACTGTCGTTCTCGAGGGTGGGCCAGCTGACACCGCTGCAAGTATGGCGGACGGCCTCGAAGCTGGAGCTTTTCGATCGACTAAAGCGGCTGCGGGCGGCGCAATCGCTTTCGTAAACGAAGGTGCGAGTGGAGGTCCACGCGCTTGAGCCGACTGGCGCGAAGCTGAGACTTTTGTTGTGCAACGTGGCGGCGGGGATGACCAAGCTCGAGAAGGCCTGCGTCAATCCGTCGCTCTACCACGACGAGACACTGACCCAGCCGCACATCGCGCAAAACCTCGATCTCCATGGTCGGCAGGATGACAAGCTGAAATCGAGGATTTCGCTGCCGTCAGCAGCAGCCGCCCCAGGCTCCCCAGAAAGTCGGCGCCAGCCACCCCGAACTCCTCCTGCGCCGTCCCCCACGGCAGCCGCGCCAGCGACGGCAGCACCCGCGGCGGATCGACCGGCTCACTGGCGTTGCGCTCCTCGCGCTCCTTGGCACGCCAGGCGATGAAGCAGCCAGGGTATGCCTTTCGCCATGCCGCCTGATTGCGGCGCCGCAACTCACCTCGACACTTCGGCTCATCGCACGTGTGCTGGCGATCGCCCAACCGAGGGTGCGGCGCGAAACCCTTCTTGCAGATCACACATCGCCGCTGCCGTCGCTGAGGAGAGGACACCCCCCTCTCCTCCACCATCTGCGAGGCAGCGCCCCACTGGCCTACTTCTGCCAAGCCCGCCTCTCCCGAGCACTCCCGTCAATTTCCGCGAGCTCCACTACACGACCCCCAGCGGTCCTCCCCGCTGCTGCCGGGCGACTCGACGGGGCCGCCGTGAGTACACCGACGGTTGTACTTCACTGCTCGCACCATTTGCTCATGGTGCAGCGCGTACAAGTGCGGCGGACTTGCAGGCCCGCTGCCTCGTCCTCCTCGAGGCAGCAGCGCTTCTACTTCTTGCCGCTACCGCCAGGAATAAGCAGTATTCCGTCCGGTCTGAGTCATGTTGCGAGTCACCAGCTCCACCGAGAAGCAGGTACTTCTCTACTGAAGACTGCTGCGGGATGCGAGATTCCGCAAACGACTAGCCGAGGCACGACAGGAAGGGTGCGACCGCCGCGGCAGCACCTCCACTCATTGCCATTCCCGCGCAAGCCTAAACGTAGGCCTCCCAAGCTCCACGATTTGCTCGGCGTGAGCAAGCGCACCCTCGAACACTGCCGAGGCCTGATGGCACCACAGGTTCGCCAAGAGCCCGTTCTCAATCCTGAGCCCACCTTCGCTTGTCGCTGGTGGCGCACCTGCTTGCCGCGCCAGGCATCTCGCAGGCAAGCTCAAGACGCTGCTTTCATGAAAACATTAAAATTTACGGTCAGCAATTCATAACACCCTTTGCCACTTCTCAGAACGTTCTCCCCCGGTTCGAAGACCCCCGGAATTTTCCGGATCGGCGCGCTCGCGGTCCGCGCAATGACCGACCTGGCTCTACGACCACCGCCAGTCTACAGAAGGGTACTGAACCACAGTGACGATATATGCTATAACAAATTCACAACGTTCTGACTCCCCCTCTACCCATCACTCCCAATAGAGCAATATATGCGCCAATTACCACTAGTCACAAACCGGACCGTAAATGCTCAGGCTCGAGCGAGCACTGCGCACTACAATCCTCTCGAAGAAATCCGCCTCACCACGCCACATGAAGCAGGGGATGTACAAAATCTCGTTACCACCATCGTAGATCCGCACGGCAAGCGACTCGTCGATCACTGGGCCAACACCTCTCACGCCCTGCTGACTGCCGTCATCCTCCATCTGCTCTACCAAGCCAGGGCACAACAACGAATAGCGTCTCTTGCAGACGTTGCGCATGCCCTATGCTCCCGCCCCATTGATCAACTCTACGACGAAATGCTCACGAACCAGCATCTCACTACCGTTCCACACTCTTCGTCCAATCTTCAAGGACAAGACGGCCAGCACAAGATTATCGCAGCAGCTGCCCGTGACATAAAAAACCGATCCCAACAAGAACGCGGCTCCATCTTGTCATCCGCTATGTCATTCCTCTCCCTTTATCACGATCCCATTTCAGGGATTACCGATGACCACAGGTAATCATTCACTAATCGCGCATTTCCACCACACAACAGTTTCCTCAATTGCTTCACGAGTTACTCCCTATCATCTCTGACAACATCGCCGGGAATGAAATACGGTCCGCAAACCCTTTTTGGGTGCTGTTTCTCCGCTAAACGGGTAACATCGCGATTTGTCACATAGAAGATCTGCGCTGCGCAACGTTGCGCAGCGCGCCTCTCTGTCCAAGCTCACTTACCAGAGGCGCCGCAATTACCTCGCTTCCACCGGACGCCAACAGCCCTGTTCACACCACGAGGGAGGAGAATACACCATGGACGACACTACGCCGCCGACGACCACCCCCAACGCCGAGCACGACCACAACTTGCCGCAGACCATCAGCGACGCCGAACAGCGCACTCTAGCGCGCGCTCGCCAGCGCGTTTCGCAACACAGGGCCGCGGCGCTGAGGATCGAGTCTCGCCTACGCAAAACCGAACGCGCTCGCGACACCCGCCGGAAAATATTGGTCGGCGCTGCCATGATCGGCCTCGCAAGAAAGGACCCCGCCGCCGCCCGTATCTTTCTCCAGGCGCTACGCACTCTGGAGGCCAAGGATCAGCCCGCTGTGAAAGACCTGGTCCGTGAGCTGTCGCAGGCTCCCGAGCCCCCCCCGCTCAGCGGCCACCCCTCCCCACGACACCATCAGCCCCGTTGCACTCCACGACCACCGCGATAGAGGCGAAGACCGAAGAACCCTCGACCGCACTACATCATTGGGTGTGTGTACACCAATTGAATCAATAACACATCACATCACGAGGAAAGAGAGCCATGGAGGACACCAAGCCAACGACGACTATCACCAACAACGACCCACAGATGTTGAAGCACAACATCAATGCCGCTGAGCAGCACACCAGAAAGAAACTGGAGCATATGCACGCTCGCATGGCACAGCTCAAGGCACGGATCCAGGATCTACGAGACCGTCAGGAGAAGGCCAACACTCGCTGCTACCTCCTCGCCGGACGCTGCTTGTTCGAAACTGCGAAACGCGATCCCGAATTCGCCCGGCGAGCCTCCTCAGAACTCACGCGGTTCCTGTCCCGCGACGCAGATCGCAAGCTCATGCAGGAGCGCCTCAACGAACTAAGCAAGCTCACAGCGCCCAAAGCCACCACCACCGATTCCTCACCACCCAGGTCGCCTGGCTCACCCTCGCGCGCTCATTCAATTCTGCAGAAGGGTAGGGGAGTTCCCCAACCCGCTCGCTCGCTGTTGAGCCATCTTGTCACACCCGTTATCACTCTTCGAGATTATATATACCATAAATAACGGATGCACCATGTTCTGGCTTCCCTTCTACCCATCGCGTCGCATCAACGTATGGTCAATTACCAACACGTCAGAAGCCGAGCCCACGAGCTCCGAGCACTTCTGACAGGCCTTCTCATCGTCGTGGCGGGCAGCGGCCTTGCCACGCAATACTGCGCTCGTGCGTTCGCCTACCAGTCTGCCCTCGGTCATCCGCTTGTTGGACGTCTCTACGCACCGTGGATGTGGTGGTGGTGGCAGAGCGATTATCACGGATTGGCACCAACTGTGTTCCTCATGGTCGATGCCATCCTCCTCGTCACACTTGTATCTGCCGGTATTGCTTTGATAACGCTTATCGGATTTGCCAACCGACGACCGCTGCTTCATCAAGGCGTCCATGGCACAGCACACTTTGCTACAGAGCAAGAGTTGACCCAAACCGGCCTTCTACCGCTGCGGCAAAGCGGCTTGTTGCACAAAGCGAAGCTATTTCCCATACTGACTCGCCTTGCTCCTAACCTATTCAAAAACCCACCCGTAAAAGAGGGCGTCTACGTTGGTGCCTGGCAAGACACGCGTGGACGCTTACATTACCTGCGCTATGACGGACCCGGTCACGTAACAGTCTGTGCGCCAACGCGCTCAGGCAAGGGAGTGGGATTGATAATCCCAACTGTGCTGAGCTGGCCGCATAGTGCAATTGTTCATGATCCGAAAGGCGAGCTCTGGGCACTCACCTCTGGATGGCGGAAGCGCCACGCGAACAACCTCGTCATAAAGCTAGATGCCGCCGCTGAAAAAGGCAGTGCGCACTACAATCCCCTCGAAGAGATCCGCCTCCTCACACCGCATGAAGTGGGCGACGTGCAGAATCTCGTCACCATCATCGTCGACCCGCACGGCCAAGGACTCGTCGATCATTGGGCCAAAACCTCTCACGCTCTTCTCACTGGCGTGCTCTTGCATTTGCTGTACCAAACCAGGACACGGCAACAGGTAGCGTCTCTTGCAGACGTCGCCCACGCCTTATCCGACCCGTCTCGTCCCGTGGACGAACTCTACACCGAGATGTTGACGAATAAGCATCTCGCCGCTGTTCCACACTCCTCACCCAATGTTCGCGGAGAAGACGGACAGCACAAGATTGTTGCAGCAGCTGCCCGCGACATGCTGAATCGACCCGAACAAGAACGTGGCTCAGTTTTGTCATCTGCCATGTCGTTTCTCTCCATTTATCGCGATCCGCTCGTTGCCGCAAACATGGCGACAAGCGACTTTCGCATAGCAGACCTCATGGATAATGAACGCCCATGCACTTTGTATTTGGTCAGCCGCGACGAGAACAAAGAACGGCTACGACCTCTAATGCGACTTCTCATCAATCAATTTGTTCGCGGTCTGGTTCGCGAAGAATTGCGTTTCGAGAACGGGCGACCACTCCAACCCCACAAACACAAACTCCTACTGATGCTCGACGAGTTCAAGAGCTTTGGTCGCCTCGAGATATTTCAGGAAGCTCTCGCCTTCATCGCCGGATACGGAATGCGAGCCTATGTCATTCTGCAAGACACGACTCAGCTTGCCATATACGGGCGCGAAGAGGGCATTCTTTCAAATAGCGCAATCCGCGTTGCCTATGCTCCTAATCGCATTGAAACCGCAGAATGGCTATCAAAAACACTTGGAACGACTACCATCGTAAAAGAGGATATCACCACATCTGGCAAACGATTCGGCACGATGCTCAACCACGTCTCTCGATCCTACCATGAAGTCGCACGTCCACTCCTTACTCCCGACGAGTGCTTGCGCTTGCCTGGCCCTCGCTGGGACTCGGATGGGCGTATCGTTGAACCCGGTGAGGTACTCGTTCTCCCGACCGGTCATCCTCCAATTCGGGGGACGCAGATTCTGTATTTTCGTGACCCCATTTTCTCAGCTCGTGCCCGACTTCCACCGCCTCCTACCGATCGCGTGCCCACGTCCCCGCGCGTTTCCGCGTTCGAGGTCTCTACTCCATGAAAGTCCTCACGTGCTCGATTCTTGCAATCCTAACAGCCTTTATCGTGTGCCTTACGTCGTTGCTTGTCGCGCGTTCTCATGGCGTCCTCTGGAATACCAGTTCATCTGTTCCTCGCGGTCTCTACCGTACTGTGCCTGACACTCCTGTTCGCGGCGCCCTGGTCGCCGTCTGTCCTCCAGATACGCCCTATTTCCGTAGTGCCCGTGCCGCCAAGTATTTCTCCTCAGGACCTTGTCCGGGAGGCCTCGGTCTTCTGCTCAAGCCCGTGGCGGCGCTTCCGGGCGATCGCGTCGTTATAGAACGCAATGGCAACGCCATCACTGTCAATGACCAGCTCCTCCCAAACAGCAAGCCCGTCGCATCCCCCACCCATCCTGAACTCGTTCACCCGTACCCGGCGGGTACGTACGTTGTTCCCGTAGGACGCCTCTGGCTACTCTCTACCAATCATCCCTACAGCTGGGACAGCCGCTACTATGGCCCATTACCCGATAGCCTGCTGCGCGGCGTTGTCCGCCCTTTCTGCCCTTTCTGGTCGAGACCCCGATGAACCCAGCTGTGTTCCCCGTTGCCCTCCAAGTCCTATTCGCTCTCTGTGCTCCAACGGTGTCACCCATCACCCTGAGCGCAATCGTCCGGACTGAATCTGGCGGTAATCCGCACGCTCTCCACATCAATGGTCCAGCCGCCGGACTGACACATTCCCCCCGGAATCGAGAAGAAGCTGCCCAAGTCGCTCACAGGGCTCTCGACGCGGGCTATTCAGTCGACCTCGGGCTCATGCAAGTCAACACGAACACAGCACGACCGTTTCACTACTCCGTGGAGCAACTACTCGATCCCTGCACTAATCTCGCTGTCGGTTCCTCGATTCTCACCCAAGCCTACTCCCATACCGCTCGTCTTTACGGTCCCGGCCAACGTGCTCTCCGAATCGCACTCAGCATCTACAACACCGGTTCTCCGCGACGAGGCATCGAGAACGGCTATGTGCGTCGTGTCGTCCGTCGTGCTCCCCCGAAATCACCCGAATTTGCCACCAGGACACCCGCCCCTTCAAGCGTCGCGAGAAACGCTGGCGGTCAGCGTGTCAGAGGTCAGTGGTAAGCGCCATCATGATGTCGTGTCGCGTGCGTAACCGCTGCTGCGACGGGCGGCAGCAAGCGAGCAGCATGAACCTCCGAGTCGGCTAGGGATTCCCCATCCCCACGCGCCCTGGCGCAAGAGCGGGTCGCCCGTCGAAGTAAGTTGTCATGCGCGCGCACCCGAACACATGAAACGGTCCGGTATGGGAGAGTTTCTTAGGAGGCGAAGGTTCGCCAACACGCGCCCCGAGCTCGTGCGCGTGTTGGCGACATTCGTACAATGAAAACAGCAGCACAACCACGAGCAGGCGGAACAGCTCGAAGTCCTTGACCCACAATCCCAAAACAACCACACCATGAAAAGCCCAACTCGAACCTATCTAACGGTACCGTTTAGCGAAAAGGACGAGGCCAAGAAATATGGCGCAAGATGGGATGGCCGTTCTTGGTATGCTCCTCCTGGTGTTGATTTGGCACCATTCGCCCGCTGGTCTCGCTCATCGATTAGACCACCTGCAGTTGAGTTCTCGCACTTTGGTCGTTCTCATGGCTTACACATGCCTGATGAGGCTCTTTTGGATGGCCCCACGTTGCATCGCGTGCCGGTTGACGGCGATCGGCCGGGCGAGCGAAGTGGTACTTACGTGGGTTTTTCAGACGGACATCCCGCAGGGCAAGTATGGAACTGGAAAACCGGCGGAGACGCGAAGACGTGGTCTTGGAGTGGTACTACTGCGACTATGGTAGTCCAAGATTTGGCTCGCCTTCGAGCCGAAGCGCAACGACGTAAGAGCCACGCGTCCGAAGAACGTGCTGAGCAACATAGACGGGCCGCTGTTACTGCACAAACAGTGTGGGATCGAGCGACTCCTATTACCGACGGTCAACATCCTTACCTTGTTCGCAAACAAGTACCGTCTCACAATCTGCGCATTACGTCCAACAATGAGTTGCTTATCCCTATTCAACGAGACGGTCAGCTCTCTACTCTACAATTCATCACACCCGATGGTCATAAACGTCTTCTCAAAAACGGTCGTCTTCTCGGTGCCTGGTGTGCACTTCCCAGTCCCAGTGGAAATCTCAGTGACTGGAGCAATGGCGTTGTAATTGCTGAAGGCTACGCTACAGCGGCAACCGTCGCACGTCTCTCGAACCTGCCAACGTTAGCCGCATTTACTGCTACTAATCTCAAATCTGTGGCTCTTGCTGTCCGACAACGATATCCTCATGTGCCGATCGTGATTGCTGCCGACGATGATCGTCAAAAGGAAGTTCTTGGGAAACCCAACACTGGCAAAGAGAAAGCTTACGAAGCTGCCCAAGCTGCCAACGCCTCTGTTGTACTCCCACACTTTCCCATTACTGCTCCTCGAAGTGCGACTGATTGGAATGATCTTGAATACTGGTCTGGTATGGAAATGGCTAAAGCTCAATTTCAATTACGCCTAACTCTCTTTTTAGATCAATCACGTGAGCATGGACGTTGTCTCAGCAATGCTCTTCAAGCGAAAGCCCAACGAACGTCAACTAGATCGATCTAATCGCGGCTTCGCCCTGGACTTACCGGCGTCCTTCCGGCGGACGGGACGTAATGCAGCGAGCTCAGTTTCTCGGAAGAGCACCACCCAGCGGTAGAGCGTCACCAGCGAAATGGGCCTCGTCCGCCCATCGGGCCACACGACAGGAGGCTTGGCCTGAGCACGCACCACGGGGCCTCGGAGCTCCGAGGTGGGAGTAAGGGAGTAGCGAGTACGTTTTCGATCTGGGGGTGTCGCCAGTGGGCGATTGCCTTGGGATTGCGACGGTGGCGGGCCATGAGATGCGACCGGTCCACATTGGCCGGTGCCAGTATCGGAGCTCTCCGAGGGGGAAGCTTCGAAATCCGATGCATTGACGGGAGTGCTCCGGAATAGCAAGACGGCCTGCCAGAACAGCGCTGTGCCGAGCTGCGTGGCGGCGAGCGTGCCCCCGACGCGTGAACCAAGTCCATGAGCCGCCAAGCGGCTGCCGCGGGCTCCCCCCGCTCGCTCGAGCGGGAGTCCGCTACCCACTGCGACCTCAAGCAGGCCGCACACGTCCAGGCAGCGAGCGCCGACGACGACGAACCAACGCTGCACGGTCAACCTGCAGACCCCGAACTTCTCGGCCACCGCGGTGGGACCCCCCGCCTTGCCGCAGCCTCGACATCGCGTCCAGCACGACTACGACGCCGGTCATCTTGCCGGGAAGGGCGTCGCACGTGTACCTGGGTGTCGGCGAGCATCCCGCGACCCGACGAAATCCGAGCGCCCACACCTCTCCCGATCCCCAGGCGCCTCCGATTCTTTGGCAGCGGTCTGAGCGAGATCCACTTGGTCGCGGTGTCGAGATCCATTGACGGGAGCGCTCGGGAGAGGCGGGCTTGGGAGAAGTAAGCCAGTAGAGCGCCGGCTCGCAGATGGTGGAGGAGAGGGGGGGGTGTCCTCTCCTCAGTGACGGCAGCGGCGATGTATGATCTACAAGAAGGGTTTCGCGCCGCACCCTCGGTTGAGCGATCGCGAGCGCACCTGCGATGGGCCGAAGTGCCGAGGTGAGCTGCGGCGGCGCAATCAGGCGGCATGGCGAAAGGCACACCCTGACTACTTCATCGCCTGGCGTGCCAAGGAGCGCGAGGAGCGCAACGCCAGTGAGCCGGTTGATCCGCCGCGAGTCCCGCCGCCGCTAACGCGGCGGCCGTGGGGGACAGCACAAAAAGAGTTCGGGGTGGCCGGCGCCGACTTTCCGGGGAGCCTGGGCCGCCTGCTGCTGACGGCAGCGAAATCCTCGATCTTCATCCAAGCGCCTGAAGGGACCAAGGAATTCAGGCAAGTACCGCATGGCCGTGCGAAGTCCTCGATCGCGGGCCAAGTACATGAATCCCCGGCGCAACCCGGCCCGGCAGGCGTGGGATAGCGAAATCCTCGATTTCAGCCCTGCCATCCTGCCGACCATGGAGATCGAGGTATCGCCCAACGAGCTCGGCGCGTCCCTGTGCCGGCTGCGGATCTGCCTGCCTAATGCGCTGGAACAGATGGAACTGTCGTTCTCGAGGATGGGCCAGCTGACACCCCTGCAAACATGGCCGGCGGCTTCGAAGCTGGAGCTTTTCGATGGGCTGAAGCGGCTGCGTGCGGCGCAATCGCTCTCGTGAACGAAGATGCGCGTGGAGATCCACGCGCTTGAGCCTTACCGCGCAGCGGGTTCTGGAGCGACTGCGCCAGGAGAAGGGCTACCAGGGCGAATACAGCGTGCTGCGCCTCGTGATGCGCCGCCTGAGCCCCAAGAAGCCGCCGGAGCCGAGCCTTCAAACGGGCCGGACCGATCCTCGGCCGCTTCACTGGCATTGACGCGCAATCATTGCTTCTTGCCGGTGCTCCCGCTGCTCAGCGTCGGGTCCGCGTCCGACGCGGACCCCCATATCGCGCAAGCTCCACGCAGTCTCACCATTCACGCTGTTCTCCATCGCGCTGGCGGTCTGCCCAGCGCTGCAGCCGGCAAGCTCGACGAGACCGAGGCTCCCGTTCGGGACCTTCTCGTCCGCTTCCCCGAGCTCCCACGACGGCTACGACCGCCTCCCCATGGTCTACAAGCCTCGGGGTGACAAGAAGCAGGCAGTCCTTTATTACCGCTCCTGAGGGACTGCACGCCTCCAGCATGCCTGCTCATGCTCACTGCCTACGCCGAGCAATCAAGGCGTTCCAAGGCACGCGGGCGATGGCTGAGTCGTCCCCATACTGCCCAGCAGAACGTCACTCAACAACCCGTCTTTATCAAAGCTGAACGATGTAATACTCACCGGCGAATCGGTGCCACTGCTGCATTGGTATTGCAAGTTACTTCCATCTGCGAACGAGGTCTCCAAGCTTGGTGCTCCCAGCACCGCCCGTACCTGTGCTTCCGTCGTGATATGGTATCGGAATTCACACAGCTGGGCCTCTGTCACGGTCTTGCACGTATTCAGTCCACCATTGCCGCCTGTACTAGAACCTCCGCAGCCTGACGTTACAAGCAGTCCAATTGTTAGCACCGCAATCTGACATCGCATCGTCTCTCTCCCCTCGCGAACTTACCTCATACGATATATAGCATATTTCTACCCAGCGTTACAACTTCTCCCGTTCACTCGTCTACTTTTTCGCCACGCCGCTTGAATTCCTACGCCCGATCCCCTTTTCGGACCCCTCTTGGGCCCCCCCCCATCTGCTACATTCCGTTTTCTCTTTCCGATTCTCCACACATCGGCTAATCACTCCCTTCTTTTTTTCCTCTTTCTTCGAAACGGTCACGTCATGGTTCACGTCCCTCGATCGCGAGACGCTCCGCAGACCCCATGTGGGACTATGCCAGTAGACGAGACCAAAGTACTATGCGATCCCACCTACGCTGCTCCATGCCAAAGCGCCAAGACAATCCCCGTCAAGTCCGACCCGTAGAACGTGCACTGCGCCTCACCTTTGGTCGTAATCTACGGGCCGCTCGCGAGGCCGCTGGTCTTACTCAAGCGGACCTTCATCAACGACTTGGTTTCGCTCAATCGTACATTTCACAAGTAGAACGCGGTGTGGTCAACATCAGTCTCCACACTATGAGCCGCTTGGCGGCTCTACTCAATACAACGGTCAATGAATTGTTAGGTGGTAATAAGTCCGAATAAACGCCCTCGTGTATTCCAACTAATTGAGTACCTCTGCCAGGTCTTTAGGGTCCGCAATCGAAAGCGAACCACTCACCGAATCCTTCCATTGCACAATTACACAGCCCGTACGACCACGACTACCATCTACGTTTACTCGGCAGTACTCTAAGTCCACCACGAGCGCTGAACGCTGACTCGGCAAACGCAGGTAGCTGCCGCCAATCAAGCATCGCGGCACACTCTGTCCTCGCTCCAGATTGCCTTGCGGTGCGATGCATTATTTACCCATTGTGTTGCCCGAGTCGTCCTCCAAAGTCTAACGCTTCGGGCTCCTCACACTTCATCGTGAGCATATGTCATTTAACCGCACTATTAAGCGCAGCATTGGGACCTTGTCCTCTCTTTGTTTTGGTGCTCGGGTAGGGTACCCCTCTTCTCTCTGGCTCCCATGATGGTGTGCCGCGCGCGGGTCTTCTGCATCTCTCCTTCCTTGGTAAGACTGTCGCACCCCTAAACGGACCACAGGCGTATAGGGTTTTTTGAAAATGTGTAGTCACTTTTTTCCAACCTTGTAAATAGCTCTTATGCTATAATCCCTGTTCGCTCACGGCGACCGATCCTGGGCAACCTCATTCCAAGGTTGGCGCACCTCCTTGGCCTCACCGTCGTTCGCGACCGGCGATGGTCATGGATCGTGGACGGAACCCTCGTGCCCACCCGGGACCATATGGCCGCAGCCCGCTCGAAGAACTACCGCTGGTCTTGCAACGCACAGGTTCTCGTCCGTCGGCGCGACCTGCGCGTCGTCGAGGTGTCGGGGGGCGGGCCTGGCAATCGCAACGACACGATCCATTACCGGGGCTCCCTGATCGAGGCGCTGTGTCGCCAGCACGGCTGGGTCCTGGCCGATGGCGGCTACCGCGACATTCACGAACTCCTCACGCCGGTCTTCCAGCGCAATCGAATCCTCCGCGATGAAAACTGGCGACGCTACCGCAGGCGCCGCGCACGCGCGGAGCACGCCCTGGCAAGGCTCAAAGACTGGCGCGTCCTCCGCGATCATCGCCGACGAGGTCGCTCCCTCTCACAGACTCTGGCGGCAGTGGCGTTCTTTCACAACCTGCGGATCGCCATGCCACAAGAATTGCGGGACAGCTCTTAAGGCCTCCGCTGGCTCGTCGGGGTCGAAGGGGGTCAGTTGGCGAAGAGGTTGGAAGCGAGCTCGGGGTCCAGCGTCGAGAGCGTGGTCGCGCCGCGGAAGTCGTCGCACCAGGCCTCGAGCGTCTCGGCCGGCATCCCGATGGCGATTCCGAGGATGGTGGCCTGGAGCGCCTTTGCCCGGTTGCGGAGGGCCGGGCCGTCATTGGTGTTGCTGCCGCCGTCGGTGATGAGGATGACGTCGGCCTTGCGGAACGGGTGAGGTCCCTTGGCGATGAGATCGAGGCCGCGGCCGACTGCGAGCGAGATGTCGGTGCGGCCTTCGGACGGAACGGTGAGCGCGTCCCAAGGGAGGGTCTTGCCCGGCGGCACGACCGTTTCCCCGACGATGCGCCCGGTGAAGGTCAGCAGGGCGAACCGGCGAGCATCCCGCGACCCGACGAAATCCGAGTGGTTGTCGCTACTCGGGCGGTTCGACTGTCTCGGTTGCTTCGCCCTCGGTTGTCTCGGGTTTGTACTGGTCACGGCGCGTTTTGTTCCAGAGGAGGACGTCCATGGCGAGCGAGGAAATGGACCGAGTGAGCGCCCACCTGAAGCGCCTGGGCCTGGCGTACGCGGCCCGAAATCTCGATGGGTGCCGATCTCTAGCGGCTGTAGCGCTCCTATCCTACCTTGTCTGCCTTGTGCAATTGTCGGAGGAGTCGCGGGAGGCACCTACATATTGCGATACCACAAGAAGATAGTGAGGCTAATGGATGCGGTGAGCACAAGAGAATAGAGGATGAGACTATTCGCCATGGCTGTCTTCCGCAGCAGTTGTCGACGAGAGTGTGCGCAGGCTTCAGATTGTCAGGATCATGTATCGCTTGTGCCGGGTGTTTTCGGCGGGTGATGACGTGTTGCCACCGCAAACAATACCACGCTCAGATCAGCATGAGCGGACCGTGATCGTGTGACGAGGTCGGTGGAACGAGTGTTGATGTAACTATTGTGGCGCCGGATCTCGGTTTGTTCGGTATGCGGACGGTCGGACCGTGCCTTTGGTGATTCTATGCAAGGAGAACGGGAGCTCGTCAGCCAAGTGTCTTGCGAATAGCGAGACCCTGCTGCAGCTCGGCAGAGATCCCAAAAGAGTCGGAGCCCAGCTCGGCATTACTTCGGTGCTGCACACTTGGACCCGCGACCTCAGACTCCACGCTCATCTACACTGTATCGTCACGGGAGGTGGATTACACGCCGACGGCAATCGCTGGCTCCATGCTCGCGAAGACTACCTCTTCCCTGAGAAGGTCCTCGGGAAGCTCTTCCGAGGCAAGCTCCTCGCACTTCTTGCCTCGGCATCTGAGGCGCTCACCAGAAACCAGCCACTTCTGCTCGCGAGAACCAGGCCAGATTGAGAGCAGCAGCTGGTGACACGTGCGGCCCGGGGATCGCCGGCGGCGGTGTCGTTGCTCGCTGGCCTCCGTTCGCCTCAGGCGGTCACGAAGAGAAGACAGGGTCTGCTCGTCAGAGGTCGGCAGTTCGTGAGACCGAGTTCCCGCAGAAGACGCTCGCCTTCCTAGAGCGAGGCGAGGGCGCAGGGAGACATGCTTGAGCCGTGGGAACAGCGGTAGGCCAAGCAGGTCGCACCGGGCCGCAATAGGCGGGCCGGAGAACTGAGGGACGCTGCCTTGAGGAGAGTGTCCCCTGATTCCAGAGGGGATTAAAACGCACGAGAGACGCGACCCTGACGGTCCGGTTGCAACGGCTGATCGGAGGCGCCTGGGGATCGGGAGGCGCCTGGGCCCTCGGATTCCGTCGGGTCGCGGGATGTCTCGCCAGGCAGAGCCCGCGCTGGGTGTCCCCGAGGGCCCAGGCAAGTCAGGTCGATTCGGTGTCGTCCGACGGCGATGCATCGTCGCCAGTCGGGGCGACGCCTGAGCCCTGGAACTGCGATTCTTCAAGAATGCAGCGGTAGTGCACGATGAGTCGGCGCAGGTCGTTGACGGAGCCCACAATCCGTTCGATGACGGGGACCTGGGGAGGAATGAAGGGCTCCCAGTCCGGATCTTCCCTGAGCCGCCCGTTGTGGTCGAGGTCCAGTTCAAAGTACTGCGCCCGCAGGCTCTGGACGGTCAGCTGAAGGATGGCGTCGAGAGCCGCAAGGTGGGCCCGCTCCGGGAAGAAGAAGATTTCCTCGGCCGAGGGCATCCAGGCCGTCTTGGATTCATTGCTCATGAGCGCTCTCCCTCAAGGGATCCTGCTTAACCTTGCGGGTCCCGCAGGGAGGGACCATCGATCCTGACGGTATGGCACTGGTGGCGCAGGCGGCTCAGGAGCGCATTGACCAGGTGCTTGTTACCAAGGAAACTGTTCCACGCAGGGTAATCGAGGTTCGTAGTAATGATGGTGGGAAAGCGCCGGTACCTTTCTTCCATCAGCTTGAAGAAGATGTTCGTTTGTTCGGGCTTCAGGTTGAGGTAGCCCATCTCGTCGATGACCAACAGTGTCACGCGTGACAGATGGTTCAACAACTTCCGAGTGGCGCCATCAGCGAGCGAGGCGTACATCTCGTCGAAGAGGTCCTGCGCGCGCACGAAGATACCCCGGTACCCGTTCTGGAGGGCTTTGAGCAACAGCCCACAGGCGAGTCCTGTCTTCCCCACGCCGGGCCCGCCAACGAACACGATGTTCTCCGCCTTGGCGATGAAGCCAAGCTCGGCAAAGGTGCGGACCTGGCGCTGATCGACCCCGGGCTGCTTCTTGAAGGGGAAGGACTCCAAGGTCCATTGCTCGGGTATCCGGGCCTGCTTGATGCGCCAAGCGAGCGCGGTCTCCTGACGGTGCTGCCACTCGGCGCGCAAGAGCCGGGCGAAGAGCTTCTCGAAGATCAGGTGTTCTCGGTCTGCTTTGGCGAGCTGATCATCAAAGATCTCGGCTATCTTCTTGAGGTGCAGGGACTTGAGGAGCTGCTCGAGGTCGTCATTCATCACCCTTCTCCTCATCTCCCTTCTCCTCGACCGGGAGTACGAAGTAGTCGGTGGCGATCTGCTTCAGCACCATGCGCTCGAGCCGATCGAGATCGAAGAGGCCGTATTGCTCCGCCCGGATCACTGCGGCCAAGAAGGGAGCCTCCGGATAGTCCCGGGCCATCTTGAGCAGCCGGCGCAGCGCGAGCGTGCCACGGCCGCTAGCGTGGTTCTTGAGGCGGGTCAGGTAGCTCGCTAGCGTCGGTCTGACCTTGAGCAAGTCGACTTCCTCGGGGGGAGGAGCCGCCCTGCTGCGGCCCCGCCCGCGCGGAGGCCGATGCGCTGGGTCGGTGATCCTCTTGTCGCTGGGCTCGCTGACGCGCTTGTGCGACGCTACGAGTCTCGGTCCCTGGTATACATCGACACGGTTCTTGAGCTCGCGGACCTCCGCGGCTCGCCCGATGAGCTGGTAGGGCACCGAGTACCGGACGCGCCGCAGATTGACGTAGCCCTCAGCATCGACGATCCGGTGATAGAGCACATAGACCTCCGGTATCCAGATGGGCAGCGGCTTGAGGCGGTGCTGTTCGGCAACGAAGAGCTCACGGCGGCTGGCGTGCAGCTTGTCCGAGTAGGCAGCGTTCTTCTCGTCGCACCACTGCAGGGCCTGGCGATTGAGGTCGTCCCAATCCGCGAAGGTGCGACCCGGGATGAAATTCTTCTGGATCCAATTGAAGGGATTATGCGGTGCACCGCATAATCCCTTTTCAGCAAAGCTCGTTGTTATGCACAGTCAGGCGTCGACGTGGTCCGATCCATGGGCGTTTCCTGCTCGTGCGCTCCGCATAATCCTGCGCTCTCTTGCCGGAGCTCAAGATCTCGATG
>Ga0335080_10002528_pt1 | contig 18279 bp, 9 predicted proteins | sample Lox_Sample_34_FD_206720 | JGI IMG/M metagenome (GOLD analysis project Ga0335080, IMG submission 206720) | Soil microbial communities from Loxahatchee National Wildlife Refuge, Florida, United States - Lox_Sample_3.4 | ecosystem: Environmental > Terrestrial > Soil > Wetlands | place: USA: Florida...
AAGAGGTCCGTGCAAGGCTCGCCGCTGTCGCCGGCGAGAAGTACAGCTATCGCGAGCTCGACGACTTCACCGACATCATGGAGAAGGCTCTTCTCGCTACCGGCCGCAAGGACGTGAATGCGCCGCTGGTGGCCAAGGTGGACCGGTCCGGCATTCTGCCTCAAAAAGTGTATCTCCTCTATTCGCAGGAGCGGCTGGCCTCCTACGGCATCAAGCTGGGCAACCTCGGCAACATTTTGCGGGCGCGAAACCTCACCACGGGCGCGGGAGAATTCGACGCCGGAGGCAAGAACGTTCTCATCGCTCCCTCGGGCGAGTTCCACAGCGAACGCGAGATCGGCGACGTAAGCATCGGGGCCACTCCACAGGGCGCTCCGCTATATCTGCGTGACGTGGCCGACGTAGTTCGCAGCTATGATCATCCCCCGCGATTTCTGAACTTCTATTCGTGGCGCGACTCGCGCGGCAAATGGCAGCGGACGCGCGCCGTCACGTTGAGCGTTCAGATGGGCGCGGGCCAGCAGATCAATAACTTCTCCAAACAGGTAGACGCCGCGCTGGACGAACTCCGCAAGCGATTGCCCAAGGATCTGATCATCGCCCGCACCAGCGATCAGCCGCGCCAGGTGGAAGAGAACATCGAGCTTTTCATGACAAGCCTCTACGAAGCGGTGATTCTCGTGGTGCTGGTGTCGCTTATCGGTTTTTGGGAATGGCGCTCGGCCTTGTTGATGGCCTTGTCCATTCCTCTTACGCTGCTGATGACCTTCGGCATGATGCACCTTCTGGGCATCGACCTGCAACAGATCTCCATTGCAACGCTGATCATCGCGCTTGGCCTGCTGGTGGACGATCCCGTGGTCGCGGGCGATGCCATCAAGCGCGAGCTCGGCACCGGCCAAAGCCGCGGCGTTGCGGCCTGGCTGGGACCGACGCGTCTCGCGACCGCGATCGTCTACGCCACCGTCACCAACATCGTCGCCTATTTGCCGTTTCTGATCCTGACCGGCTCGGTTGGCCAGTTCCTCTACTCGATGCCCGTAGTGATCACGATTTCGCTCGTCTCCTCCCGTGTCGTTTCGATGACATTCATCCCGCTGCTGGGTTCCTTCATCCTGCGGCCCCGCCGCGAGCGCTCCATCGAGGAACGGCGCAGGCAAGGCTTCGCGGCTCAGTATTACCGGTTGGGGCTATGGGCCATCCGCCATCGCTGGGCGGTGGTATCGGCAGCAGTGCTCGTCCTGATTGGGGGCGGCTCCATCGGGGCTTCTCTGAAGAAGCAGTTCATGCCCAAGGACCTTTCGCAGCTCGCATTCATCGACATTTCCCTGCCGGAAGATGCGTCGTTTAGCGCGACCGGCGGCGCTGTGCGGCAGGTCGAGAAGATCGTGCAGGAGGTCTCCGCCGCGCAAAAGATGCCGGTTGAGGCGCTCTCCAGCTTCATCGGCGGAGGCGCGCCGCGTTTCTGGTATTCGCTCGCTCCCGAAGCACCGCACACCAACTACGCTCAAGTCGTGATGTTGTTCCACGACAAGCGCCAGACACACAAACTTCTGCCGTACATTCAGAGCCGCGTGGACCGGGAGGTCGCCGGCGCGCGAATCGACGTTCGCCAGTTGGAAAATGGCGACTCGGTGGGATTGCCCGTCGCCATCCGGATCTCGGGTGAGGACACCGCGACACTGCGTGTTATCTCCGAGCGCGTCCAGAGTGTGTTTCGCGGCATCCCGCTGGTGAGCCGCATCCGCGACAACTGGGGCGAGGACCGGTTCACTGTCCAGATGAAGGTGGATGCGGATCGCGCCAACCTTGCCGGTCTTACCAATCGCGACATCGCCGACGCGTCTTCGGGCGCCGTCGCGGGCAATCCGGTGACCACGCTTCGTGAAGGCGACAAGCAGATTCCGGTCGTGGCTCATCTCCGGGCGTCCGAAATCAGCGGCCTGGAGGAGCTGAACGACCTGTACGTCGGTTCAAAGACCGGAAACCAGAAGGTGCCCATCCGGCAGGTTGCCAGCTTCGACTATAGCTTTCGGAGCGAGGTCCTCCGGCGGCGTAATCGGGCGCACACGATTACCGTTTACGGCGCGCCCCAACCTGGAGTACTGTCATCGGAGGTGATGGCGGCCGCCCGCCCGGCGCTGAACGCGATCGCGGCCGCGCTCCCGCCGGGGTACGCGATCGACATCGGCGGCGAAGAGGAGAAACAGGTCGATGGGTTCCGGCAGCTCTCGGTAGTTCTGGCGACCTCAGTAATCGCGATCTTCCTGGCATTGACGTTCCAGTTCAAGAACGCAGTAAAGCCTCTGATCGTCTTCGCTGCCGTGCCGTTCGGGTCGGCGGGTGCGCTGCTGGCCCTCTGGATTATGGGCGCACCGTTCGGCTTCATGGGCTTCCTCGGCGTGATCAGTCTGGTGGGCGTCATCGTCAGCCACATCATCGTTCTCTTCGACTTCATAGAAGAGAGACATGCGGAGGGCGAGCCGTTCGAGCAGGCCGTGCTCGATGCGGGAATCGTGCGGCTCCGCCCCGTGTTGATCACGGTCGGAGCGACCGTTTTCGGCTTGTTCCCACTCGCGATTCACGGAGGGCCGCTCTGGGAGCCGCTATGTTATGCCCAGATCGGCGGTCTTTCGATCGCGACCTTTATTACTCTGCTGCTGGTGCCGGTCTTCTACTCCATCTGTGTCCTGGACCTGAAGATTGTGAAGTGGGAGCAGGCGCCGCCGGCGCGTTCTGCTCCAGACACAACAGGTACGGAGGAGCCGGCGGATGTTCCCGATGGAGCCCTGGTGTGAACGGCGCTCATGGTGTGCCCATTGGGGTAGAATCAGCCTTGCGATGGTGAGTTCCGTTCCTGCTTGCGTGTTTTTGCTGTGCATCTGCATCCAGATGGTTCGCGCGGGACAACTGCGAGCCGGCGCCGCTCGCGTCGATATCACTCCCGCCGCGGACGCCGCTTTGCCGATGGGAGGCTACGCCGGCCGCACACAAGGTTTCCGGGGCATTCGCGACAACGTCTATGTGCGCGCGATTGTTCTGGACGACGGAGTTACCCAGGCGGCGCTCGTCGCATGGGAGTCGCTTTTCGTTCCGGACGCGGTGTGGGCCGAGACTTCGCAACGGATCGCCGCAGAGGCGGGGATTCGGCCCGAGAACCTGCTCCTTTCGGCGGTCCACGATCACAGCGCACCAATTCTCGGCCTTGCCCAAACCGTGGCGGCGAAGACTGTCGCGTATACGAAGAGCGTCGAGGATGCGGCGGTAGCGGCTGTCCGCCACGCCAGGTCCCAATTGCAGCCGGCGCGCTTCGGAATCGGAACGGGGACGGCATACGTCAACGTGAACCGCCGCGAACCGGTACCGGGACGAGGACTGTGGCTCGGATATAACGAGGAGGGACCGTCGGACAAGACGGTGACCGTACTTCGTTTCGACGATCTCGCCGGCCGGCCGATCGCGTTCTGGATCAACTATCCGGTCCACGCCGTGGTGATGGGCCCCGAGAATCTTCAGGTCACCGGCGACCTGGCGGGCGCCACTTCTCGGTTTGTGGAGCAGCATTATCTGGGCAAGGACCACCCTCGCAGCGATGGCGGCTCGCGCCTGCGGCTCCGGCCCGAAGAAAGAGCAGAGGGCGACGTCGTGGCGGTGTGGACCAGCGGCGCGGCCGGCGACCAGAATCCCGTGTCCACCGTCAACGGCGAGGATTTCGGGATGGTGGACGCCTTGGGGAAGATCCTGGGCGAGGCGGTGGTGCGCGCCGCCGGGGGCATCAAGACGTCGGCGGAGGCGCGCATCCAGGGTGCGCAGCAGGTGGTCACGTGCCCCGGCCGCCGCGTCGAACCCGGTCCCACGCCGCGCGCGGAATATCAGTTCACCGATGCCGACCCGGTCAATATCCGGCTGGGACTCCTGACCATCAACGATGTGGCTCTCGCGGGTGTATCGGGCGAGGTTTTCACGTTGATCGCGCAGCGGCTGAAGCGGGAAGCGCCGGTCTACCAAACCGTGATGGTGACGCACACCAACGGTTCGAGCGGCTACATTCCCAACGATGCCGCGTTCGATCCGGTGAGTTACGAAGTGACCGCCTCACGTCTGAAACCCGGATGTGCGGAAGGAGCGATCGTCAAGGGCTTCCTGGAGATGATGGCTGCCCACCGCTAGATCCATCCTCACGCCAGCATTTCCCGGATCGCCGTGCCGCCGAAATCGGTGAGCTTCTCGTTCCGGCCATTGTGAAGGAACCAGAGGCGATTCTGGTCGAGGCCCAGCAACTGAAGAATGGTGGCGTGGAAATCGCGCATGGAGTAGCGTGTGCCGACGCCGCGCAGGCCCATCTCGTCGGTTTCCCCGATGATCGAGCCCGGCTTGACGCCGCCGCCGGCGAACCACATGGTGAAGCCGTGGGGATTGTGATCCCGGCCATCGCCTCCTTGAGACATGGGCAGGCGCCCGAATTCCGCGCCCCAGATTACCAGGGTCGATTCGAGCAGGCCGCGATGCTTGAGATCCAGGATCAGGCCGGCGACCGGCAGATCGGTCATGCCGCACATCTTCTCGTGATTGCCCACCAGGTCCTTGTGAGCGTCCCATTGGACCGAAACGGGACCGCCGCCGGAATAGAGTTGGATGAATCGGACCCCGCGTTCCACGAGCCGGCGGGCCAGCAGGCAGCGCGTCCCGAATTCAGCGGTGTGCTTCTGATCCAGTCCGTACAGCTTGCGAGTGGCCTCGGATTCTTTGGACAGATCGACCGCCTCCGGAGCGGAGCTCTGCATGCGGAACGCCAGCTCATACGAGCTGATCCGTGCCGCCAGCTCGCTGTCGCCATCGATCGCGTCCATTTCGTTCATCTTCTGCAGGAAGTCCAGCGTGCGGCGCTGTCGCTCGGGAGTCACGCCTTCCGGCGGCCGGAGGTTAAGGATCGGGCTGGCCCCGGACCGGAACACGGTTCCCTGGTAAACGGCGGGTAGAAAGCCGGCTCCCCAACACGGTGTGCCGCCTTCCGGCGTTCCTTCAGGCTGCGGCATCACAACATAGGCCGGAAGGTTTTCGCTCTCGCTGCCAAGACCGTAGGTGATCCAGGAGCCCATGCTCGGGTAGCCCATCAGAATGCGCCCCGTGTTGACCTGGTACATGGCAGGAGCATGGACCGTGCTCTCGGTATAGAAGCTGCGAACGAAGCAGAGGTCATCTACGCATTGCGCGATGTGCGGGAACAGTGTGGACACCTCGCGCCCGCACTGCCCGTACTTCTTGAAGGTCCAGGGGCTTCGCAGCAGCGGCGTATCGCCCCTGGTGAACTGGCTCACGACGGTCCCGTAGCTGGCCGGCAGTGGCTGGCCATTGTACTTCTCGAGCGCCGGTTTCGGATCGAAGGTATCGACCTGGCTCGGTCCGCCGACCATAAACAGAAAGATCACGGACTTGGCCTTCCCCGGGAAATGAGGCGGCTTCGCGGCCAGCGGGTTCACGCGATTGGCAGCGTGCCCGCGAGGCGGCAGCAGCGAGGCGAGGGCTACAGAACCGAATCCGTGAGCGGCGCGAACGAGCACATCGCGGCGCGTTACGGCCGGACGGATATGGCAGGAATGCCGCTGGTCAGGGGACATAGATGAACTCATTCCGGTTGAAGAGAGCCAGACAGAATTCCGGCAGCGTGCCGCCGGACTTGAAAAAGTCCTTGGACAGCCTGATTTCCTGGGTCCGCGGAGCGCGCGACAGTGCAAGCTGCCACGCGGAATCGATTTGGCAGCCCCGATCCCGTCCGCACGACTGCTGGATCCGTTCCGCGAAAGCTCGCGATACTTCCTGCATGAAACCGGAGTTCAGAAGCGTGAGGGCCTGCAGCGCATGCGTGGAGACAGGCCGCACCGGGCACGAGGTAATCGCATCGGGCTGGTCGAAAGCCGACAGCATCGGCAGACGCACGCTGCGCTTGTTGTAAAGGTAGATGCCCCGCCGGTTCTGCACGCGCCGGTCGGGATTCACAGGCCACAGACCGTCGCGCTCATATTCGGTGAAGATCAAATTGTAGACTTCGGGCTCGATCGGGATCCTCACCGGACGGCCGCCGATCGCCGGGTTCAGTGTGCCCGCGACCGCCAGCGCGGCATCGCGGATCATTTCTCCTTCCAGCCGTTTGCGGTTCATCCGCCAGAGCAGGCGATTTTGAGGATCGACCCGCGACTTCGCTTCGTCGGGCGTGGACGACTGGCGGTAGGCGTTCGACGTAACGATCATACGGTCGATGGCTTTCACGCTCCACCCTTGGGCTACGAACTCCGCCGCAAGCCAATCGAGGAGCGCATGGCTATCCGGCTTGTCGCCCATGGCGCCGAAATCGTTGGGCGTGCGCACGAGACCTTCGCCGGCGCGGAACTGCCAGATGCGGTTCACCATCACACGAGCTGTCAGGGGGTTGTCCGCCGACGCGAGCCAGTTGGCAAGGGCCGAGCGCCGCCCGGTGGACGCTGTAGGAATCCGATAGGCCGCGCGGATGACGAACGGAACGGCGGCATCGACGGAGTCCAACCGGGCGTGCGGATCGCCGAGCCGCAGCACATAACTCCGGGGCGCAGCGTCGTCCGTATTCACGTATGCGTAGGCCATCGGCAACGGATCGGGCGCGGTCAACTCCACCTGGTGCAATTGCTCCCGCAGGCGGACGCGTTCGGCCTTGACCTCGGCGGGCATAATGGCGACGATCTCGTCCCAGGCCGGCTTGATCTGCGCATCGGCGTCAGACGCGAGGCGCTTCTGTTCCGGCGTCCGCTGCTCCTTGGGTGTTTTCAGCGCTTCCAGCAGTTTGGGATCGAGCTTCGCCTTTCGCTCCACCACGATCTGCTGTTCGAAAGGCTTCGCCAGTTCCTTGAGAGCGTTCTCGACCGGCGCCAGCCTCTCCTTATAGGCCTTCTGCGCTAACTCAAAGGCGGCTTTTTCTTCCGGAGAAGCGATCTCGACGTCCTTGCCCTTCGCCCCCGCGAAGATCGCCTGGAGGGCGTAGAAATCCGACTGCAAAATGGGATCGAACTTGTGATTGTGGCAGCGGGCGCAATTGACGGTCAGCCCAAGAAACGCCTGGCCGACATTGGTAGCGATCTCGGTAAGCACTTCCTGGCGGCTTTCTTCGGGGTCGATGTTGCCGGCCACGAGATGCTCCGATCCGGCGCGGAGGTATCCCGTGGCAATCAGCGCTTCCTTGTTTCGCGGGAACATTTCGTCGCCGGCGATCTGTTCCCGGATGAAGCGGTCATACGGCTTGTCGGCGTTGAAGGACTGGATGACATAGTCGCGATAGCGCCAGGCGTGCACGCGCTCGAGATCGAGCTCGAAGCCGTTGGTATCGGCGTAGCGCACCACATCGAGCCATTTGGACGCCCAGCGCTCCCCGTACTGCGGTGAGGCAAGCAGGCGATCGACGACTCTCTCGTATGCGTCGGGAGATTTGTCTTTCAGGAATGCGTTGACGTCGGCGGGCAGAGGCGGAAGACCAGTGAGGTCGTACGTCACCCGCCGGACCAAGGCAGTGCGGTCCAGCGGCCGGGAAGGTTCCAGTTGCTTGCGGCGTAGGCCATCGAAGATGAAGGCGTCGATCGGATTGCGGATCCAGGCATCCCGGATGGGAGGGACTGGCGGGCGAGTCACCTTCTGAAATGCCCAGTACTTTCCACGAGCGCCGACAAAAGCCTCTTCTTTGCCGGTCTGCGCCCAGGCAATGCTCGCGATTCCCAAAAGCAGCACAAGCATGGCGAGTCGCTGAACCCTCATATGAGGCAGTCCCCGGAGTGCCCAACACTATATCATGGAGGGCGACAAGTCATGATTCAAGGATCGCTTCTTCACTCGGTGAGCTACTCGGGATCGTGGGGCCAGCACGCGCTATCGGTCGAGGAGTTCGTCGACAAGGCCGCTGACCTCGGCTACGACGGGGTCATGCTGATGGCCAAACGCCCGCACCTCTCGGTCCTGGACTGGGATGCCACTGCGTTGCGCCGGCTCCGCGCAAAGCTGGAGAGCCGCGGACTATCGATTGCCTGTATCGCCGGCTATACCAATTTCACAGCCGACCTGGAGCATGGCGACATCCCGCACCGGGAGATTCAGATCCGCCACGTCTCGGACCTGGCGGAGATGGCGTCTGAGCTCGGCGGCAAACTTGTCCGTGTGTTCACGGGATACGAGAGCGCATCCGCCACTCACCACGCGCAATGGAAGATGGTCGTCGGTGCTCTTCGCGAGGCCGCCCGGCGCGCGGCGCAGCTCGGGGTGACCATCGGTGTGCAAAACCACCACGATCTGGCGTGCGGCTACGAGAGCCTGGACGACCTCATCCTGGAGGTAGCTGAGCCGAACTGCCGCGCGATGTTCGATGCGTGGGCCCCCGCGCTGCATGGCGCCGACCTGGCCGCTGCGGCGGCACGGCTCGCTTGCCGGTCCATACATACGACAGTGGCCAATTATCAACTCCGGCCCCGCTACAAATACGTCCCCGAGCTCGTCAATTACGAGAAGCGGATGCCCGAGATTCAGGCGGTGCCGATCGACGAAGGGTTCATTGACTACACGGCGTTCTTTTCCGCTCTGGAGGCCGGCGGGTACAGTGGAACGGTCGCCTACGAGATGTGCTCTCCGCTTCGCGGCGGAGGTGGAGTCGGGAACCTGGACTGCTACGCGCGGAAGTTTTTGAAGTTCATGGCAGCATTCCGGCAGACTCGGACCGCCCATTTAACCTGACGCCACGCCTGGGCCGGACCTGAGTTCACCTCGCCAGCGAGAGTTTGGCGAACCGGTCTCCCAATTTCAATTGCCGCTTCGCTTCCTGCGACCGGAGCAGCAGCCCCTTGGCGTCGGCGAGGTGCGTGTGCATTCGCGAGCGGGCTTCCCCGGCGTCTCCCTTGCGAATCGCGGAGTAGATCCGGGTGTGGAGCTTGACGGTGTGATCCAGGTCCACCATCTGCGAGGTGATCGCCATGAGATTGTGCAGCAGCTCGTGCACGATGGAGAACATGAGACTGCACACGCGGTTATCGGCCATCTGGAAGATGGTCCTATGGAAACGCAGATCCTCCGCGATCAATGCTTCATGATCCGCTCCGCTTGCCTGCATCCGGCTCAGCGATTCGCGCAGGCTCGCGATCCTGCCGGGCGTAGCGCGCTCCGCGGCCCTGGCCGCCAGTTCCGGCTCTACGATCAGGCGCGCATCCATCAGTTCCTGGAACGAGATGCCATCCAGCAGGATGAGGAATTCCATCGGCTCGGCCAGGATGGCAGGCGCGGCTCCGTTCAGGTAGGTCCCATCGCCGACGCGCTGCGATACTACCCCCATCACCTCCAGCATCTTCAAAACCTGTCGTAAGGACCCGCGGCTGACTCTGAGAGTGGAAGCCATTTCCCGCTCCGCCGGCAGGCGCGCACCGGGCGCCAGCGTCCCCTCGGAGATGAGCTGTTTGAAGGTTCCCAACAGCCTCGTCGTAACATCCGTTTTGGGCGTCTTGGCGCGCATTGGTCAATCCAAGTATACAACTCCTGCGCGGCCACCCTCGAATTTTCCTTGCGAGAGCGCACAATTGGTTGTACCATTCTCCGTAAAGAGAGGGGGCACCAAGACCGTGACACCTTCCAGGCTCCTCGCTGCCGCCTTGTTCACCGCGTCGGCCGCGTTCGCACAGGTCCAGGCCGGCCGTATCGTCGGAACCGTGTTCGACCCAAACCGGGCCGTGGTACCCAACGCCACGGTCGTCATCACAAACGTCGCGACGAACCAGGCCCAGACCCTGCTGACGAACAGCGCCGGGGAGTTTGTGCTCACGCCCGTTAACCCGGGGATTTACCGCGTCGAGGTGAGCGCCAAAGGATTCGGCCTCGCGGTGGTGAACAATGCGGAAGTCATTGTCGGACAATCCGCGCGCGTGGACGTGCAACTCAAAATCGGGGATGTATCCACCAAGGTCGAAGTGGCGGCTGCGGCGCCTCTGCTGAACACCGAATCGGGCACCCTCGGCCAGGAGATCACCAACAAGCAGGTTGTCGATCTGCCATTGAACGGCCGCAGTTACTACGAACTGGCGAGATTGACGCCGGGCGCGACGCTTCTTCCGGGCTCCGGAAACCTGCTACGAATCCGCGCCAACTACCAGTCGGGAACTTCCATCAGCGGCGTGGCGGGTAGCCAGACTTCGTTCTATCTCGACGGGGTCGATACCACCGACCATCACCAGGGCGGCACTCTGATTCAGACGTCCATCGACGCGCTCCAGGAGTTCCAGATCCAGCAGAGCGAATACAGCGCCGAATTCCGCAACGCCGGCGGGGTGCTGAACGGAACCACCAAAAGCGGCGGAAACGAGTTTCACGGTGTGCTGTTCGAATTTCTGCGCAACGACAAACTGGATTCTCGAAATTTCTTCGCGCTGACACGCGACGTTCTGAAGCGCAACCAGTTCGGCGGAGGAATCGGCGGTCCCGTGATCCTTCCCAAGCTGTATAACGGCCGGAACAAGACTTTCTTCTTCTTCAATTACGAAGGCATGCGGCAGCGCGCGGGCACCGTCTTCAACAGCATCGTGCCCACCCCGGCCCAGAAATCAGGCGATTTCAGCGCTCCCGGATTGAACACCATCTACGATCCCACCAACGGCGCGCCATTTTCGGGCAACCGTATCCCGTCGGCGCGCATCTCCTCCCAAGCCCAGTTCTTTGCCAAGTACCTGGCCGACCCCAATTCCGGGAACCGCGCCATCTTTGCGCCCTCCACGGTTCTCGATCAGGACCAGGCCACGGTTCGCGTTGACCAGACCATCAACAGCAAGCACCGCGCCTTCGTCCGCTACAGCTTCATCAACTACCAGGAGAACGATCCCAACGCGTTTCCGGCGCTCGGTTACGCCTCGCTGAACACGCGCGGGCACAATGTGGCGGCAGCGCTCATCAGCAATCTGAAGCCTTCGCTGGTCAACGAATTCCGCTTCAACTACCTGCCCAATGCAATCGACCTGATGGCCTTCCTTCAAGGCACCGACTTCTACTCGCAGGCCGGGGTGCCGGGATTCGAAGATACCGGCCACCGCCCCGGCGTCGCGGGCTCCTTTCCCGATTTCGGTTGGAGCGGCTATGCATCGCTAGCGGGTTCGACCTTCGACCAGCGTCCGAAAACGCAGGACCTCAAAGTCTGGGAATACAGCGACAATCTTACCTGGGTGAAGGGCAGGCACATTCTCAAGTTAGGCGGGCAGATCCGTCACTGGGTGCCGCTGTTCACGGACAGCGGCGTTTACGAAGGCCAGTGGACGTTCAACGGCAGCATCACGCAGAATGCGGCCAAGCCGGCGGGCACCGGAGATGCGTTCGCCGATTTCATGCTGGGCATTCCTTATTCGGTGGGCCGGAACTTTCCGGCGGACTGGTTCGGCGGCTATGCGACTTACTGGCATTTCTACGGGCAGGACGATATCAAGATAAACGAGCGCCTCACCTTGAACATCGGCTTGCGCTATGAGTACTCGCCGTGGCTCAGCGGTTACAAGGGACAGGTGGGCACTTTCCTGCCGAATTCGTCTAAGCCCATTGCGGTGCAGGCCGTGAACCTGAGCGCGCAGTTTGCTGCGCCGACGGCGTATGCTCTGCTCGGCAATCTGGTTCAGACGTGCAGCCAGGCAGGTATCGCCGCGAACTGCACCTCGACCGACAAGAGGCAATTTGCGCCGCGCTTCGGATTCGCCTGGCGTCCGCTCGACAACAAGACCGTCGTCCGAGGCGGGTACGGGATCTTCTGGGAAGTCGAGAGCAGCACCAACCGCGTGAATCACAACATGGTTCCCTATACGCTCAGCGAAACGGTCTTCAACGACGGGCTGCGCACCATGGCGACATTCTTCGTTGGCCGGCCTATCGGCGGATCGCAAACGGCGGCGAGCCTGGCCGGCGGATATCCGAGTATGCCCATGGGAAACGACCAGCACTGGAGTTTCGGCGTACAGCGCGAGTTGCCGGCCAATTCCGTCCTGGAGGTGAACTACGTCGGAAACAAAGGAAGCAACCTCTATGATGCGAACCCGATCAACATTCCGCCTGCCGGGCCAGGAGCGATCCAGGCGAGAAGACCGTACCCCACCTTCGGTTCGATCACGTACAACGGGCAGGACGCCTCTTCCATCTACAATGCGCTCCAGGCTAAGTTTGAAAAGCGCTTCGGCGGGGGCTTGTGGTCGCTCGTGTCTTACACCTGGTCCAAGAGCATCACGACGTCCAATGTTACAGCCGTCGGCGGGAACTTTGCCTATGAACGCGCTTTGACCGGTTTCGATATCCCCCAAAACCTGACGGCGAGCGTGGGCTACGAGCTGCCTGTGGGCAAAGGAAAGAAGCTGCTGTCAAACTCCAACGCAGTTGTGACCAACATCCTTGGAGGCTGGCAGGTGCAAGGAATCGTCGTACTGCGCAGCGGCCGGCCATACACGCCGACAATCTCCCGCGACGTCGCCAACACCGGTGTCGGCGGCCAGCGGCCGATTCGTCTCGGCTCCGGTCAACTGAGCGATCCGACGATCGCACAGTGGTTCGATAAGACCGCGTTCGGCTTGCCGGCCAACTACACCTATGGCAACTCGGGCGGAGACATCCTGAGGGAAGACCGCTTCAAGAACCTGGACCTCTCGTTGTTCAAGCAGTTTCAATTCAATGAGCGCACTCACCTGCAGTTTCGCGCGGAAGCGTTCAACCTGACCAACAGCCCCAGCTTTGCCGCGCCCGGCACCAACATCGACACGGCTTCCGGCGGCGTGGTCACATCGACCATCAGCACGCCGCGCAACATCCAATTCGGAATGAAGCTCAGCTTCTGACATGCGGCTCGCGTTTGTCATAGTCCTTTCCGCCGGCTGGTTGTTCGCTCAAACAACCCCGGCATACTTCGACCCCGCGAAGCCCATCGAAGAGCGCATCACGGCGCTCATCGGACAGATGACGCTCGAAGAGAAAGCCGCGGAGCTGAATCATCTCACGTCCCGCAACGACCGGTTGCGCATTCCAGCCTGGGGAGGATGGAATCAGACCCTGCACGGTGTCTGGTCGAAGCAGCCGACCACTTTGTTCCCCACCGCGATCGGCATGGCCGCCACGTGGGACCCGCCGCTCATCCGAACCATCACCGATGCCATGTCCGACGAAGCTCGTGCCTTGTACAACGCCGGGGCCGATGGGCCGCGCTCCAAGCACGGACTCGTCTACCGCTCGCCGGTCATCAATATCAGCCGCGACCCGCGATGGGGGCGGATTCAGGAGTGCTTCGGCGAAGATCCCTATCTCGCGGGCCGCACCGCGGTCGCCTATGTACGGGGCCTTCAAGGCACAGGGAAGTACCTGAAGGTGGCCGCGACTGTAAAGCACTTCGCAGTGAACAACGTCGAGGCCAACCGCCATGCTCTCTCGGCCACAGTGCCCGAGCGAATCCTCATGGAATATTGGCTGCCGCATTGGAAGGCGGCGATTATCGAAGGCCATGCGCAATCGGTGATGGCCTCTTACAACCAACTGAATGGTGTGCCGAACATCGCCAACCACTACCTGCTCACGGACATTCTCCGCGGCCTTTGGCACTTCGATGGGTTCGTAGTGTCCGACCTCGGCGGCGTCAGCAGCAGCCTGGTGCAGGGCTCGCACCTAACCGACAAGATCGAGGTGGCTGCCGCGCGTGCGATCGAGGCGGGCTGCGACCTGGACGACAACTTCTACGAGCAGCAGTTGCCCGCAGCCGTACGTGACGGCCTGATTTCGGAAGCAGTCGTGGACCAGGCTCTGCGGCGCGTCCTGCGCGTCGCCTTCCGCCTCGGCGTCTTCGATCCTCCGGAGATGGTGCCGTTCTCGAAGATCGGCGCCGGCGTGATCGAATCGCAGGCCCATCGCGAACTGGCCTTGAAAACGGCGCTGGAATCGATCGTTCTGTTACGGAACGAGGGTGGTCTCCTGCCGCTCGACCGCGGCAGGATCCGATCCGTCGCGGTGATCGGCCCGCAAGCCGACCGCTTCGAAACCGGCAATTACTTTGGAGCCAAGCCACGCATCGTGAGCCCGCTTGAAGGCATCCGCGCCCGGCTCGGAAACGCCGGAACGGCGGATTACACGGCGGCGTGTGACATCCTGGAGCCGGCGAAGCCCGAAGACATTGAGCAGGCGGCGGCGCTGGCGCGCAAATCCGACGCCGCGATTCTCTTCCTCGGCACGAACCTGAAAGTAGAAGCCGAGGGCCGCGACCGGAATAGCCTGGACCTGCCCGGTTCCCAGGAGCAACTGCTGGAAGCGGTATACAAGGCGAACCCCCGGACGATCGCGGTCATTATGAGCGGCGGCCCGGTGTCCCTAAAGTGGGCAAGCCAGAATGTGCCGGCGATTCTGGCTGCGTGGTATCCGGGCGAAGAAGCCGGCACGGCGCTGGCGAACGTGCTCTTCGGCGACTACAACCCGGCCGGCCGCCTGCCCTACACAGTATACGATTCGCTCGACCAGGTGCCGCCTCAGGATGAATATGACATCACCAAGGGCTTCACCTACATGTATTTCACCGGCAAGCCGCAGTTCGCTTTCGGGCATGGCCTGAGCTACACCACGTTCCGCTACAGCGCGCTCGAGATCGCTCCCAGGCAAGTCGCAACCGAGGGTACGCTGACAATCAGCCTCGACGTGCAAAACACCGGCACCCGTGCGGGCGACGAAGTAGCCCAGCTCTACACTCATGAGGCCGCACCCGCCGTGAAGCGGCCCTCGAAGGAACTGCGTGGATTCCAACGTGTGAACCTGAAGCCGAAAGAGACGAAGCGGGTAACCTTCACCCTGCCGGCGAGCGACCTGGCGTTCTACGATACAGCGTCAAAGAAGTTCGTCGTAAGGCCGGGGACATTCGATATCATGGTCGGCGCCTCCTCCGCGGACATCCGATTGAGGGACAGCCTACAGGTCAGGGAATGATCCGGTTTCTGCGCTGGCGGATCGCGTTCCTAGTCTGCGCCGCGATCGCCATCAGCTATTTCGACCGGCAGACGCTGCCGGTGGCGATCGCGGCCATTCAACGCGAGATTCCCATTTCCAACACGCAATTCTCCCAACTCCAGGCGTGCTTCCTGGTCGCCTATGCGCTCATGTACGCGGGCGGCGGCAAGCTGATCGACGCACTGGGAACGCGTGCCGGATTCGCCTGGATCATGCTGTGGTGGTCGCTGGCATGCGCCAGCCACGGACTTGCGCGAGGCTTCGCCATGCTCGCGGTGAGCCGCCTGCTGCTGGGCGCCGGCGAGGGAGGCGGATTTCCGGCCGCCACCAAGGCCGTCGCCGAGTGGTTCCCTACCCGCGAACGGTCCACCGCGATGGGGATCATCAACGCCGGAACAGCCGTCGGGGCCGTGATCGCGCCGCCGGCCATTTCGATGATCATCACCGGGCTGAACTGGCGGTGGGTTTTCTTCATCTCGGGGGCGATCGGCCTGCTCTGGACAGCATTCTGGTGGACACGATACCGGCCCGCGCGCAGCCATCCGCAGCTTGGAGCGGAAGAACGCGCCGTTATCCGAGAGGCCCTCGAATATTCCGGGGAGGAATCGCGAGCCGCAGGCGAATGGTTCCGGCTGCTTGCGCTGCCTCAGGTCTGGGGCCTGGTTTCGGCCAAGTTTCTGAGCGACGCTGCCTGGTATTTCTACCTCTTCTGGCTTCCCAAATACCTTTACGACGCCCGCGGATTCGATATCAAAACGGTGGGCGCGTTCGCATGGATTCCGTATGCCTTTTCCGGCATCGGAAGCCTGTGCGGCGGCTGGTTTTCCAGCGAGCTGATCCGGCGCGGCTACAGCCTGAACTTTGCGCGCAAGGCCGCGCTGGGCGCGAGCGCTGCGGTGATGCCGTGCATTCTGTTCCTGACGCATGCGCCGGTTACACTCGCTTTGATGCTCTTCAGCATCGCTTTCTTCGGGCAGCAATCGTGGTCCACGCTGGTGATGATTCTGCCCGCCGATCTCTTCCCGCACCGCGCCGTGGGTTCGGTGGCGGGCCTGGTAGGGTTCGGTGGCGCGATCGGCGGAGCCGTGTTCGGCATGGTCGCCGGGTACCTTCTGGATCACGGTTTCGGCTACGGTCCTGTCTTCCTGGCTGTAGGCACGTTTCATGTCGCTGCGTTTTTCATCATCCTGTTATCGGTCCGTCATGTCGCACCGGTACGCACTGGCTTCCTGGAGGTAGCCGCTTGAAGATCACCGAGGTTCGAACCCGCGTCGTCGAGTGGCGGGGGCACACCGTGCCTCCGCAACCGCACTTCTGTACCAATCCGATGGACCTGCTGGCGCTGCCCAGCGATTCCATGGCGAGCTTCCGGTTTCACGGCTGGCTCGTTGTCGAAGTATTCACGGACGCCGGCCACGTGGGCATCGGCAACGCAGCCCTGGCGCCCCGGGTTGCCAAGGAAGTCATCGACATCTACCTGGAGCCGATCCTGATCGGCCGCGATCCCTGGGACGTGGAACCGATCTGGCAGCACATGTACCGCAACACCATGGCGTTCGGCCGCAAGGGAATCGGGATGGCCGCGATCAGCGCGGTGGACATCGCGCTTTGGGACATCCTGGGGAAGGCCGCCGCGCAGCCCGTGTTTAAACTGCTCGGCGGACGCACCAAGCAGAGGATCCCGGTTTATGCCAGCAGGCTTTACAGCCAGCCGCTCGATCAGCTCGCCGCCGAGGCCGGGAACTACAAAAAACAGGGCTACCGCGCCATGAAACTGCGCTTCGGCTGGGGACCGGTGGATGGAGCGGCCGGCATGGAGCGGAACCTGGAACTCGTGCGCACGGTCCGCGACACCATCGGATACGAAATCGACCTGATGGCTGATGCGTACATGGGCTGGACCCTGGACTACGCGCGGCGGATGATCCCCCTGCTGGAACCCTATCGCCTCCGCTGGCTCGAAGAGCCGGTCATTCCGGATGACGTCGCGGGGTACGTGGCGCTCAAAGCCCTGGGCCGCATTCCGATCGCCGGTGGCGAGCACGAGTTCACTTCTTATGGATTTCGCGACCTGCTGGAAGCTCGCGCGGTGGATGTGATTCAGTTCGATACCAATCGCGTCGGCGGCATCACGCAGGCGCGCAAGGTGGCGGCTCTGGCGGAATCGTTCTCGGTCCCGGTGGTGCCGCATGCGGGACAGATGCACAATTTCCACGTAGTGATGGCAAGCTACAACTCGCCCATGGCGGAGTTCTTCCCGATCGTCGATGTCGAAATCGGCAACGAGCTCTTCTGGTACATTTTCGAAGGCGAGCCCAAGCCGCAGGATGGATACATCGACCTGCGAGACGACATGCCCGGGCTGGGACTGAGGATTCGCGAAGACGCGCTGGCCAATTTCGAGGTGATCGAGTCGCGCGAACAGGCGGCGGGGGGCTCTCGCCGATGATCCGCATGGTCCAACTGGCGGGCCCCGGCGGCAGAAGGCTGGCCCTGGTCCAGGAGCCGGCGCTTCTGCTCCTGGATGGATGCGCCTCAGTCTACGAACTGGCGCAAACCTGCACTCGCGAACACACCAGCCCCTCGGCCGTCTTGAGCGGCCTGGGAGTACGGGACCGGCTGCCGTATGACGACGTGTACGCGGGCATTTCTCCATGGCGGCTGCTTCCCCCCGCCGACCATCCGGAGGAGCCCGCGCGATGCCTGGTCACTGGAACCGGGCTCACGCATGTTGCCAGCGCCAAGAACCGGCAGGCGATGCACGGCAAGCCGGAGGAACTCACCGACAGCATGCGAATGTTCCGCATGGGCGTCGAAGGTGGCAAACCGGCCCAGGGCGCGATCGGTGTCGCGCCAGAATGGTTCTACAAAGGCCCCGGAACCTGCCTGCGAGCCCACAATGAGCCCCTCACCATTCCCGAGTTTGCCGAGGACGGCGGCGAGGAACCCGAAGTCGCGGGAGTCTACCTGGTCGATGACGAAGGGGTGCCACGGCGCATCGGGTTCACTCAGGGCAACGAGTTCTCCGACCACGAATTCGAGCGCCGCAATTACCTCTACCTGGCGGCTTCCAAGTTGCGATCGTGCGCCATCGGTCCGGAACTGGTGATCGGAGCGGAATTCGATTCCGTGCCCGGCATGGTAGCGATTGAACGCGAAGGCCGCCGGCTTTGGTCCCGAGCGATCTGCACCGGAGAACAGAACATGTCGCATACCCTGGCGAACCTGGAGCACCACCATTTCAAGTTCGAAGCGCACCGCCGGCCGGGCGACGCGCACATCCACTTCTTC
>Ga0335080_10002529_pt1 | contig 18277 bp, 15 predicted proteins | sample Lox_Sample_34_FD_206720 | JGI IMG/M metagenome (GOLD analysis project Ga0335080, IMG submission 206720) | Soil microbial communities from Loxahatchee National Wildlife Refuge, Florida, United States - Lox_Sample_3.4 | ecosystem: Environmental > Terrestrial > Soil > Wetlands | place: USA...
CCAGCATCATTATCTTCAGCACGCTCTGGGGACTCGGATTCAAGGAGTGGAAAGGAGCAGGCCCGCGCGCTATGCGTCTTTTATCCCTCGCGCTGTTATTGCTCGTCGGCTCGACAGTGATTGTGGGTTACGGAAACTTTCTGGCGGCGGGTTCACGGTAACGAAGCGCGGCGTTCTTCGGATACCAACCAGCGCTCTTTCGGGTGAGTTGTGCGCACAGTTTCAACTAGCCAGGTCAGCTGTGATGGGCGCCTGGCGCATTCGCCCTTACCGGCGAGTGCACTGGTTCAAGTCTTCGGATAACCGATGGTTTGGGCCAGGATGACTCGTTGACTCGGGCGCAAACGCAACACTTTTGCGAGAGCCTCCCGATCAATGCTGCCGCGAACCACGGTAGCGAGCCTCTCCGAAGCGCAGAACAGATAGACATTCTGAGCGATGAAACCGGCATCCGCAGCCACGAACATGTCGTGGTCAGCGCCGCTGCCCGTGGTTTTCGCAAGATCTGCCACATAGACCAGATTCAGCGGTGCATCTTTAACGAAGGCTTGTGTTCCGGTTTGTGCGCGGAGGTCGTCGAGGGAGACCGCGTTTAACTGATTATGGGTTGCATCGTAGATGTGTAGTCCTTCGGCAGTCGCGACGTAAATCTCCATTTCCTGCCAGTTCATCGCCGAGGGTGCTGTGCGTTTGCCCGAATCTGGACGATTTACTCCGAAGGCCGCCCAAAGTAAGTTGGACAGCATTTGCGCCGGCAACTTGTCCGGCCGGAAATCACGAGCGGAGCTACGATCCTTAAGGACTTGCATAAGCGGCCGTCCGCCGTCCATTTGCGGCGCCGGGAGACGAATCGGCTCGGCCGTCTGCGCGAAAGCGACGCTAGTCACTGCCAACGCGACACAGAGTGAAAACTTTCTTGAAAGAGCGGAAAAACACATAGGCACCTCCGAAGCGCCGCACAGCCAGAGCAACTCGCGCTCAAGGAACGCCGAACTGTCAGCGGCCGGTACCCCGTTCGTGTTGTCTCGCGGCAAATTGCTGGCCTGCATCGAATGCGGAACGGTTCGCCGTGAAGAGCGCGGTATTTCCGGTTTTCTTCGCAATACCGGCAAGGATCGCGTCTTTGCTCAGTGCTCGGGTCTCTTCCAGCAAGGCTCCGAGCAGAACCATGTTTGCTACCTTGGGCGAGCCCAACTTATCGGCTATGGAAGACGCCGGGATGCACAGCACTCGGGCCGGCAGCGCTGCGAGATCCGCCGGCACGGCTGCGCCGTTGTAGAGAATGAGTCCGCCTGGCGGAACCGCTTCGGCAAACTTGCGCAACGAAATTTCATTCATCGCTATCAAAACATCGGGCTGCGAGATCAGCGGCGAGCCAATGCGTTCCTTGGAGAGGGAGACGTGACAGTGTGCGCTGCCGGAACGCATCTCCGGTCCGTAGGACGGAAGCCAGCTTACTTCGAGCCCTTCGCGCATGCCCGCTTCAATGAGCAGCAGCCCGCTGAGCAACACACCCTGGCCGCCGAATCCCGCAACCTTCACGGTCAGTTTGTTGAATTCGTGCGTGGGCTTGGCTTCGCGCGGCGTGCCGCCGTTGCTCTCGGCAGTTTCGCGTGGCAGGTCCAACACCTCCCAGACCGGCCGCTGGGGCGGAGCGGCTTCCGCAAGCGCTTCTGGCTTGCGGTCGCGAAAGACCTTCAGCGGGTACGCTGGAATCATCTTTTCGGCAACCCATTTGCGCGCGGCGACGGGATCCATCTCCCAAATGGTCGGGCAAGGCGAGAGAACCTCGACGAAAGAGAACCCGACGCCGTCGCGTTGGTTTTCGAGCGCTTTGCGTATGGCGCGGCGGGCTCGCATGATGTTTTTGTTGTCGGAGAGCGCCACACGCTCTATGTATGCGGGTGCCTCCAGCGTCGAGAGCAGCTCGCTCATGTGCAGCGGATGTCCTTCGCAAGAGGGCCGGCGCCCCCACGGTGACGTGGTGGTCTTCTGGCCGAGCAGAGTTGTCGGCGCCATTTGCCCGCCGGTCATGCCATAGATCGCATTGTTGACGAAGATGACGCAGATTTTTTCTCCGCGATTCGCGGCGTGTACGATTTCGGCGGTGCCGATTGCAGCCAAATCACCGTCGCCCTGGTACGAGATGACAATTTTGTCCGGGCAGGAGCGCTTGATCGCGGTTGCGGCAGCAGAAGCGCGGCCATGGGCTACCTGCACATTGCCCAAGTCAAAGTAGTAGTAAGCAAAAACAGAACAGCCCACCGGGCTCACGAAAATGGTCTTGTTCTGTAGACCCAGCTCTTCGATGGCCTCGGCAATCAGCTTGTGAATTACGCCGTGACCGCAGCCGGGACAGTAGTGCGTCTGCTGCTGCAAGTCGGCCTTGCGCTCGTACACGTCATAAAAGACCGGCGATTTGGCGTGGACGATTTCGAATTCGTTGGTTTGCTCCGGAGGTTCCAGGACGCCGAGTTTCGCATTCTCAACCATAGTGACCTCGGTTCAGCACGCGCACGGAAGCAGTTCATCCAGTTTCTGCTGCAATTCTTCGACGGAGGGCACATTGCCACCCACACGCGCGTAAAAGTCGATGGGGACTTTCCCGTCAAGCGCCAAACGGACATCTTCCACCATCTGGCCATTGCTCAATTCCACGACGAATACCCGCTGCACGTGTGCGGCCGCCTCCTGCAATGCGCGGGTGGGAAACGGCCAAAGGGTCACGGGCCGAAAGACGCCAGCCTTCAATCCCTGCTTGCGCGCTAACTCGGCGGCAGAACGCAGTACGCGCGAGACGATTCCATAACCCACCAGGAGCACTTCGGCATCGTCCGCAAGAAATAGCTCATGCCGCGCCTCGCGTTCTACGATTCGCGCGTATTTCTCCGCCATTTTTCGCTGGTGCGCTTCAAGCGCATCGGGTTCGAGAAAAATCGAGGTGACTAAGTTCTTGCGAGTCTCTGGCGTTCCTTGCACAGCCCAGGGTTTTTGCGGGACTGGAATCTCGCGGTATGGCAGGTCGAGCGGCTCGAGCATTTGGCCTACAAAACCGTCAGCCAGAACCACCGCCGGATTGCGATAGCGGTCGGCCAAGTCGAAAGCGAGCATCGTGAGTTCCGCCATTTCCTGTACGGAGGCGGGTGCCAGAACAATGTTGTGATAGTTCCCGTGGCCTCCGCCTTTGACCATGGCGAAGTAATCGCTTTGTTCCGCGGCAATATTGCCCAGACCTGGACCGGCACGCATGACATCGACGATGACGCAGGGCAGTTCGGCTCCGGCAAGATAAGACATGCCTTCCTGCATCAGGCTGATGCCTGGGCCGGAAGATGCCGTCATGACGCGAACTCCGGTGGAAGCCGCGCCATACACCATGTTGATGGCCGACACTTCGCTTTCCGCTTGCAGAAAAGTTCCGCCAATCTGCGGGAGAAACAGCGCCGCTGACTCCGCAATTTCACTGGCAGGTGTAATCGGATAACCGTAGTAGGCGCGGCATCCAGCAAGGATCGCGCCCTTCATTACCGCGACATTGCCTTTACATAGCTGGCGCATGGTTGGTCTCCAGCCTCGCTGCATTTCGTGGAACGGCCGCTCGGCGATACACGACGATGGCACCGGGCTCCGGGCAGCAGTAGAAACAGATTCCGCAACCGGTGCAGCCGCTTCCCGTGTAGTGTGCCGGATGCACTCCGTAACTGCTCAGCTCGCCTGCCAATTCGAGGCACTTCGGCGGGCAGGACTCCACGCATAGCCCACAGCCTTTACATTCGTCCACGTTGATGATGACTTTTCCGCTCGCCGGATTGCTCATGGTCACCTCATCTTTCCGACGGGACCAAATCTCGTTTCTGCAACCACTTGGTTTTCTCGCAGTACTCAATCAGTTTGTCACGGAACTTCGGATGGGCGATCTCGATCAAGGCCCGCGCCCGCTCGCGAATGGATTTGCCGTGTAGATAGGCCACGCCGTGTTCCGTGACCACATAGCGGATCAATCCGCGCGAAGTCACCACGCCGGCGCCAGGCGTAAGCATGGGAACGATTCGCGAAATCGTGCCGTCCTTGGCAGTCGAAGGCATGGCAATAATCGGCTTGCCGCCTCTGGAACGCGATGCACCGCGCAGAAAATCCACCTGCCCCCCAATGCCGCTGTAGAAGTGGTTGCCGATGGAGTCGGAGCAAACCTGACCGGTCAAATCAATCTGTAGTGCGGAATTGATCGCCACCATATTGTCGTTGCGAGCGATCAGCGCGGGATCGTTCGTGTAAGCGTTGGGATGAAATTCGAAGATGGGATTGTTGTCGACGAAATCGAAGAGCCTCTTGGTGCCCAGCACAAACCCCAGAATGATCTTGCGCGGTTTGAAGTTCTTTCTTTCACCGTTAACTACACCCGCTTCGATCAGGGGGATCACGCTGTCCGAAACAAGTTCTGTGTGTATTCCCAGATTCCTGCGGTCCATCAGGAAGGGCAGCACGGCATCCGGTATGCCGCCGATGCCCGTTTGCAACACGGCGCCGTCTCCGATTAGGCTGGCGACATTTTTTGCGATGGCTACATGCAGGTCGGTGATCTTCGGCTCAGGTAGTTGGCAGAGCGGCCGGGAGGATTCCACCAACGCGTGAATTTGCCGGACGTGTATGAAGCTGTCGCCATACGTGCGCGGCATCTGGTCATTTACTTGGGCGATAACAAAGCGCGCGCAGCGCGCAGCTGTCAGCGTGCAATCCACGCCTACGCCGAAGCTGCAGTAGCCATGCTCGTCGGGAGGAGAGACTTGAATCAGCGCTACGTCGAGCGGCATTGCGCCGCTTTCGAAAAGCTCTTCCACTTCGCTAAGGTGCACGGGCGTGTAGTCGGCCCGCCCGTCATTCACTGCTTCTCGTACATTGCTCCCAATAAAAATGGCGTTATGACGAAAATGCCCTGCCATCTCGGGCCGCACATAGTCGGCACACCCAAGCGTCAGAAGATGGACCACTTCCACGTCGTTGACAAACGGGGCGCGCTTGAGCAGCGCCTCGACCAGCGTTTCGGGTTCCGCACATCCAGGTTGGATATAGACCCGCATGTTGGACCGGACCGACTGGAGAGCGGTTTCCGCGGTCCGCATCTTGGTGGCATATGCGAGTTGCCAGGGCATGACTCCTGCGCCTTTCGGAATCCACGCGCAAGAATGCAGGTTCGGGGCTCGGAACGCCGTGACCACACCCACGAACACCTGTGATGCGCATCACGGGCCCGGTCGTAAATCGAGAGTGCTCGGCCTCCGACATGGAATCCGCCAGGATTGGTCCTTCTGAGATGTGTGTTTCGAAATCCGGAGCCCGGGTGTCGAGCGAAAAAGGTCCGGTGCTGCTGCGATCGGTGAGGCCTTTTGGGTTAAAAATCGATAATGCGGCTACGGAGCAGCGCCGGAACCAGAGTTGTCACCGAGGATCCCCCTAAGCGCGGTGACACGCTATACTTAATTTCGGAGGAGTGGGTGAGCGGTTGAAACCGGCGGTCTTGAAAACCGTTAGGCTCGAAAGGGCCTCGGGGGTTCGAATCCCCCCTCCTCCGCCACTGGGCGGTTTCGGCGAATCGGGTGCGCCTAGCTCCGGCGCTCTGGTGCAAGAAGCTAATTGATCGCGCCCGCGATCCGCGACAAATACTGCGCTCTACAAACGCAATCCGTACCCCGGCGCTGTTCCGCTTATTTACGCTTAGGCATTCGCCGTGGAATCGCAGCACAACGCCTTCGCCGCGGACATTTAAAATAGATAGCTCGGGCCTCTATGTCCTCTTCCAAGACCACATTTCGGCTTTCGGGAGCGTGTGTTCTTTTCCTCGCAGTCTACGCCGCAGTGTCCGTCAGCTTGCCCCGCGGCAACCACTATCTGACCGCATTCGCCGATATCGCCCAATGCATCGTGCCCCTGCTGGCCAACGCCGGACTTTTGTTGAACGCCGGAACTCCGCATTGGCGTCGCAACTTGTTCTGGATGTTGCTCGCTTTCGGCTGTTCTCTTTGGATGATTGGTCAGTTCGAATGGACTTATTACGAGGTCTACCTCCACAAGACTCTTCCGGACAACGACCCGGGCGACATTGTATTTTTCCTTCGTGGCATTCCGATGATGGCTGCCCTGACGCTGCGTCCTGATCTTAAACGCGGGGAATTGCACCTGCGCTTCGGCTATCTCGATTTCGCTTTGCTCCTATCGTGGTGGATTTTTCTGTACATCTTCATCGTACTTCCCTGGATGTACGCCGTTCCCCTTCTTCAGCAATACAACTACAGCTACATTCTTTTGCATAACATCGAGAATCTGATCATCGTTTTGGGACTGGCCTACATGTGGCTCAAGTCGTCGGCTCCGTGGCGCGCGGTTTACGCGAATCTTTGTGGCGCTTCCGCGATGTATATGCTTTCCTCACTAGCTATCAACGTCGCCTTGGAGTTCGGGCGCTACTATACCGGCAGCTTGTATGATTTGCCTTTGGTTGGCTCCTTTCTCTGGTTCGCGCTCGCCGGCGTTCTCGCGCATGAGAGACGCGACCTTCTCGACGCACCTTCTGCGGAGGTCTTCCAGTCCGAAGAAGGCACTGTACAAGCGGAGAGTGTTTTGCCCGCGCGGTTGGCTATGGCTGCTGTGCTTTCGCTTCCGCTGCTGGCGATCTACACATTGCGGTTCGCACATGAAGAAACGGCGCTCCGTGACTTTCGCCTGATGACGGTTCTTGTTGCGTCGATTCCTCTCGCGCTTCTGGTTTTCCTCCGGACATATCTCGCCGACGCGGACCGCACCCGGCTGCTCGCGCAATCCGAACGCTCAGTCGAAAACTTGCAACGACTGCAGACCCAACTCGTCCAATCGGAGAAACTCGTTTCGCTTGGACAATTAGCTGCAGGGGCGGCTCATGAAATCAACAATCCGTTGACGGCGATTCTGGGTTTCTCCGACTTGCTCGCCGAAGATCCTTTGCTGCCTGAAAAGGCTCGCTCCACGTCCGCCAAAATTCGCGATCAGGCTCGCCGCACCAAGACTCTCGTGGGCAACTTGCTGAGCTTCGCGAGGCAAGTTCCTACAGAACGCACGCTCCTCGACATCAACACCGTAGTCACCAATGCGGTGCAACTCCGTACGCTGGACCCACGGACTGAGACCGTGCGCATCGAACTGCAACTCGAGTCTGTGCTGCCCGCCATCCGCGGCGATGGCAACCAGCTCATGCAGGTTTTCTTCAACATAATTAGCAATGCCGTGGACGCCATGGAAGCCACCGAGCGGGGCGGAGTTCTCACGATTAAAACTCTCCGCGACCGCGGCTACGTGGTCATACTTTTCTCGGATACCGGGCCTGGACTGAAGGAACCTCATCGCGTGTTCGATCCCTTCTATACCACCAAGCCGGTGGGCAAAGGCACAGGCCTGGGCCTCAGCATCTGCTTCGGAATCGTGCAGGAGCATGGCGGTAGGATTCACTGCTACAACCGCCAGGAGGGCGGCGCGGTTTTTCGGGTTGAATTGCCAGCTGTTTTGGCCGCGTTGCCGGCGAAGGAAGCGCAACTTGCGCCGGCTACTACCGGTTCGAATCCGTCGAAGCTTGCCTAGGGGTGTTGTGGCCGGCGCGTGCGCGGGGGCGCCGTAAAGCCGCGGGCTCGTGTTACATTCTGTGCGATCCTGAAATTTCACAGGAAACCAGCCGTATCAAGGAAGAGCCATGAATGGCGCGGCCATTGTCACGCACAAGCTGACCCGGCGTTTCGGCGGCCTGACCGCTGTCGACAACGTGGATCTGACTGTCGCTGCTGGCCAGTTTTTTGGCTTCCTCGGACCGAATGGCGCCGGTAAATCCACAACGATAAAGATGTTGACCGGCCTCTTGTCCCCCACCTCCGGCCGTGCCGAACTTTTGGGAATCGATTTTGCGCAGCATCCTGTGGAGGTTAAGCGCCAGATCGGCGTCGTCCCAGAGGGCATGGGTCTTTTCGAACGATTGACGGGCTCCGAATACCTTCAGTTTGTCGGACGCATGTATGGGCTTGACGCTTCTACCACGCAGTGCCGCTCGGAGGAATTGCTGGAGTTCATGCAGCTCGCCGACCGTCCCAAAACGCTGATTGCCGACTATTCTCACGGGATGCAGAAAAAATTGGCGCTCGCGGCAGCCGTGATCCATGGTCCACGGATTCTTTTTCTCGATGAGCCGTTCGAAGGCGTCGATGCTCTCGCTGCCGGTGCCCTCAAAGCGCTACTCGGCCGCATGACCGAGCGCGGCGTCACTATTTTTCTCACTTCTCACGTCCTCGAAATCGTGGAACGGCTTTGCAGCCACGTGGCAATTATCGACAAAGGTCGACTCGTTGCGCAGGGCTCACTCGAAGAGCTTCGCGCCGGCATTCCGAGTGCCGAAGGAACCAAAACAACTCTCGAACAGATTTTCCTCTCCATTGTCGGCCAGGACGCCTCGCAGCGCCCGCAACTTGAGGAACTGTCATGGCTGACCTGACGACCGAGCTCAATCTTCTTCAACAGATCCGCCTGATCGCCGGTTTGCGCCTGCGTATCTTCCGCAACGGCCTGCGCGGAAAGAATAAGCAATTGGACGTTCTGGGAACGGTAATTGCTGCGGTCTTTGGCACTCTGCTTATCGTCGGCTTTTCGTTTGCGTTCTTTTCTGGCGCCTACCAGTTCGTTCAACTCGGCCGCTACCAATGGCTGGGCTTGCTGTTTTGGGCCATTTTTATTTTCTGGCAGTTCATTCCAGTGTTTACCGCGGGGTTTGGCGCGGCTTTCGATTTTCGCAAAATGTTGCGGTTCCCTCTTTCGTTGTCCGCGTTTTATGTTGTCGGGCTCGCCTACGGTTTCTTTGATTTCTCCTCAATCGCTTGCGTGTGTTGGCTTTCCGTGATGACCCTCGGGGTCGCGGCTGCCAATCCCGCGCTCTTCCCGGCCATGGCGATCACTTGTTTTCTCTTCCTGCTGATAAATCTTACGCTGGAGCGTACAGTCGGCTCCTGGCTGGAACGTATCCTGGCTCGCCGCCGCGCGAGGGAAATATTTTTCGCTCTATTCTTTCTGCTGATTATTTCGGTCCAGTTCATCTCTCCGATGCTGCAGCGATACGGCCGATCGGCAGCGCCCGGGATTACGATCGTCCTTCCTTACCTCCACTACCTGAATGTGTTTCCTCCTTCGTTGGCGGGACATGCGATTGCTGGCGCCGGGGGCCACCACGCTAGCGAATTTTTGCTCGGCGCGGCCGGACTCACTGCCTACATTCTGTTCTTCAGCGTGTTTCTGTGGATCAGGTTTGCGGCTCAGTATCGCGGCGAAGAGCTGAGCGAGACCGTTGCGCCGCGGGCAGTCCCTCGGCGGGTTGCGCCCTCCGGGTCGCGCCGCGATGCTCTCAGCCTGCTGAGCCCGCAGGTCGCCGCTGTTCTTCGCAAGGAATTCCGCTATCTGACGCGCAACAGCTTCGCGTTCTTTCTTTTAATTATGCCTCTGGCATTTGTGCTGCTCTTCTCGATGCAGTTCGCCGGCCGGCATCCCACTGCCCTGAAACATTCGCTTTCTCCCGACACTTTCTTTCCCGGCATGATGGGCTATCTCATCCTGATTCTGATGGCTCCTGCGTATAACTGTTTCGCGTTCGACGGACGTGGCATTCAGACTTACTTCACTTCACCACTGAGTTTTCGAGAAGTTTTTCTGGGCAAGAATCTGATGCAGCTCACGCTGAGCGCGTTCGAACTCGCCATAGCGATCTTCGCGTTCTCTTATATCGTTGGTCTCCCTTCATTGCCCGTTCTATTGGCCACTCTCGCCGCGATGGTCTTCGTGATCTCGGGGCAACTGGCTATCGCCAACTGGTCATCCGTGAGTTTTCCTCGCAGGCTGAATTTTGGCCAGATGCGCGGTCAACGTCAGTCGGGTATGGGGGGTTTGGTTTCCTTTGCAACGCAACTCCTGCTCGGCACCATCTGCGCACCGATCCTGTTTCTGAGCCGCTGGACACACAGCCCATGGCTGCCCGCCGAAGTCTTCGCGTTCTTGGCCGCGGGAGCCATTGCCGGCTATTTCTCGTCGCTCGATGCTCTGGCTCAATTCGCGGAAAGGAAAAAAGAGAGCCTGATCGAAGCGCTCTCGAAGTGAACTCCGCTTCACGAGGGCGGGTTGAGCGGACGCGATTCGTGAATATTATATTGGCCGTAACGCCGCTGCGTAACGCGCCGCAATCGCTTTCCAGGAAAAGTGCTCCTGCTGTGCGCGGCGGCTCCGTTCCCGGAGCGATTCGCGATGTTGCTCGTCGGTAAGAATCTTCAGCAGCGCTTCTCCCAGTCCCCGCTGATTCATGGGGTCGGCGAACACCACTCCCGCTTCCGTAATGGGCGATGCGGTTTCTAGCCCCTCAAATGCCACTACTGGCAACCCACACGCTATCCCGGCGATGGCGCTGCCACGCCGCGACGAGATCCCGGCACGCACGAAAAGCAGCACGTCAGACTCAGCCATCCACCGGACAATCTCGTCCGCCGGCAGAATTCCCAGTGCTCGAACCTCGACTTCCGCATTCTCTGAGAAGCTCGTCAGCGTTCTGGCGGCTCGTTCGGAATTTCTTCCCAGGATTACTACTCGAATCTTCTTCAGCTGTTCGGTTACTACGTGCAAAGCCTCCGATATTTTTGCCAGATCCCAAATTCCTCCCTGGCCTCCGGTAATTCCATAGACGGCGACAGTTGGCACTCGGCCCGCGTTTTCGCGGCCGAGCCAGGCCCGTTCCGGCGCCGGCAAATTAGCCCCCACCGGAATGAAACTCGTGCGTGTAGCCCGCTTTCCCATCCACGGGATTTTGCCGACGGGAATAGTTACGATTCCGAGATCGCTGACCCGTAGCGCCTCGCTCATGACGTGAACCTGCGCTCGCTGCCGCAACTTATCGATCGTACGCTTTCCTGAGAATGGCAGTGGGTCGTGATAAACAATCGCTAGCCGTGCCCCGGCGTTTCGCAGTACGCGCAATACGCGAAGGAATCGAAGCGGAAATCCCCTCTCGGACCAGGCCAGCGCGGTGTACTGCACTAGAATCCAACGGCCCCGCCACTCTTTGGCTTGTTGTTCGAGTTCCTGTAACGCCGCGGCCCAGCCTTCTTCGATCCACTCCACACGTGCGAGTTCCAGTGCGAAGCCTTCGGCCGCGAGCGCCTCACCCAGGTAGCGACAATACTCCTCGACCGCATCCGTGGGCGCATCTCGACGCCCGAGCAGCGCCACGCACTTTTCTGTCATCGGGGAAGGGCCAGAACGTGATTCGTTCCGTAGTCGCTACAGGCGTATCCTAACTCCTGAAACATACCGGCGAGCACACGGTGATTTTCTTCGCTGTGCATTTCACAGACGATGATCGGGCGTTTCTCCTTTAGGAGTTTCTGCGCTCCACGGAATACTTCTACCTCGGCGCCTTCCACGTCACACTTAATCAGGTCGGGAGAGCGGTCGGTCTCCACAAACTTGTCGAGAGTCACGCCCGGGACCTCGATGGTCTCGACTCCCGCCGCGCTTGCAACATGACCCAGGCCCCGGTCTGGCGATGTCTGAGGGTCGGTCCGCGCGAAATAGAGTGGTTTCGCCTCGTTCCACACAGCTTTCTCTTCGACGGTGGCCCAGCCGAACTCATTGCGCGCCAAGTGTTCCCGCAAACGACCGGCAATTTCTGGGTCGGCCTCGAACGCCATCACGCGCCCGTTTTCGCCCACCAGCCGCGCCGCAATTAGCGAAAACAATCCAATGTTCGCACCCACGTCGTAGAACGTCATTCCCGGTTTCAAGTGTTTCTGTAGGACCTGCTGAACGGCTTCTTCACCTGCGCCTTCGAAATAGGTTTTTCCCGTGCGCGGATTCAAGCGCAGCCATAGCCCCTTGGCTGCTCCGCTCTGCACCTGCACCCAGGTCAGCGAATCTCGTGGAACCAGCTTCGCAGCTACCCATTTCATCCATGGTCCAACAAGCGGTACTCTTCGCAACGCCGAAAACGGAGAACCGAATCGCAACAACAGCTGTGCCACTTTTTGTTGGGGAGCTTCCACTCACTTCTCCACAACGAAACTTCCCATCACCAGTGCGTCCATCCCGGAGCTGAAAAACGTGCGGATTGCGTCCGTGGGCGTATGCACAATCGCTTCTCCCCGCAGATTGAAAGACGTGTTCATAATGACGCCCACCCCGGTACGCTTTTCGAATTCATCAATCAGGCGCCAGTACAAAGGATTGATTTCTTTCTCCACAGTCTGGGGACGCGCGCTTCCATCCACGTGCGTCACCGACGGAATCACGCCGCACTTTTCAGGCTTAACCTGAGCGGTCACAATCATGAACGGCGAATCCGTCGCGCTTTCCAGATAATCTCCGGCCGCTTCCTTTTTCATGGAAGGAGCAAACGGTCTCCACCACTCGCGGAACTTCACGGCGTTGTTGACCTTGGCATTCATTTCGGGATCACGCGGGTCAGCCAGAATAGACCGGCTTCCGAGTGCTCGCGGCCCGAACTCCATCCGCCCTTGATACCAGCCGAGAATCTTGCCGCACGACAGCATTTCTGCTGCTCTTGCGGCAACGTCGTTTACCTGTTCGTATTGCAATTTGTAGGTTCGCAGCGCGCTTTCAATCGCTTCGTCATTGAATTCGGGCCCCCAATAGCCGTGCCGCATCGGCTTACTCGGAAGGCGGCCTCCTTGGTCCATGTAAGGAGCGAGTGCCGCACCCAACGCCACTCCGTCATCCGAAGCAGCCGGCTGCACAAAAAACTTGTCCACCCGACCAGAAGCGAGAATCTTTCCATTCGCTTTTGAATTCAGGGCGACGCCGCCGGCCAGACACACGTTGCGGCTTCCTGTTTTTTCCATCGCCAGCTTCACCACGCTCATCATCGCGAGCTCGCAAGCGTCTTGCACGGCGTAGGCCACGTCTTTGTGCCGCTCGATGATTTCGCTCTCGGGCACGCGGCGCGGTCCGAACCGCTTCTCCATTTCGGCAAAGGGACCGGTCCCGTTCGCCACCAGTGCGCGCGCTTGAACTTTGTAAGGCGCCGCTTCGGGCTCGATAAAGGCTCGCAAATCCACTCCAGGCTTTCCGTAGGGTGCCAGCCCCATCACTTTCCATTCATCGCTGTTGCGATGAAATCCTAGATATTCCGTGAATTCGCTATAGAAATAGCCTACCGAATCAGGGAACGGGATCGTGAGGACATGCTCTAGTCGCCCGTCCTGTCCGTGCCAGATCGACGTAGCCTCCCACGCCCCGCGCCCATCCATCACTACGACAGCCGCATCCGCAAATCCTGAATAGGCGTACGCGCTGATCGCGTGCGCCAAATGGTGCTCCACAAACCGCAAGCGCGCCTTCGTCTCGCCAAAGTGTTGAGCGAAGGCCTTGGCGCCGCCTTCCTGGTGCCACATGCTCAAGAAATGCAGCGTCGAATTCAGGCCGCTCGTATACGTCGCGGGCATCCGTCCTGTGGCGTAGCACTTCAAGTCATGCCGAAATGCCGCGCCCGCCGCTTGCCATCCAAAACAGATCTCGGCCAAATCGCTCGCTTTAACGTTGGCAAAATCCAGGCACGCGCGAATCGCATTCACGGGGAATCGCGCATCATGCTTTAACCGACTGATGCGCTCCTCGGCGACCGCAAACACCAACTCCCCGTCGCGCACCAGGCACGCCGCCGAATCATGCATTTGCGAATAGTTAATCCCGAGCGTGATCATGCGTTACCTGGTGACCTTGACGACCGCAGACGGGAGTTTCTCACGGCTAGCTCAAACACCTTCTCGAGCTGCTCCGCCACTCGCTGCCAAGTGTACTTTCGCATCGTCTCCTGCGCTGCGAGTCCCAGCCTCTTCCGTAGCTCGGCCGACTGGCATAACTTCTGTGTGCGCACTGCCAATGCCTCTGCATCTGCTGCCGGCACGAGCAATCCATTCGCGCCATCTTCAACGACATCCGCCATCCCGCTGGTGTTCGTGGTGACCACGGGCATTCCCGTCGCCATCGCTTCAAGTAATGTGAGCGGCATACCCTCGACCAAGGAAGGAAACACGAAAATGTCGTGTCCTGCATAAAGGTCAACGATTTCATCTCGCTTGACGAACGGAATCACCGTAACGCAGTCCCTCGTTTCCGCCGCGAACATTTTCTTCACTTCGGCTTCTGCCGCCGAGCACCCCGCCACGGTCAATCGCAGCGCCGGATTCTCTCTGGCTAAGGTGGCAAATGCATCCGCGAGGTAATAGATACCCTTTCGGTCCAGCCACGTCCCCACGAACAGCAACTTATTCGCTCCGCCTGGTGAAAACTCCCGCGCGATGAAAAATCGCTCCTCCGTGCCGTTTGGCACGTACCAGAATCGTCCCGGTCCGCGTTTGTGCTTCAGTTCCGCGCAAATCCACGCCTCGCGGTTCGCGACTACGCCATAGTCCGCTGTTTCGATGGATTTATCGTACATCCGCTGGTGATAGATGCGGTGCCAAAGGCGGTTCTTCCATTTGAAATTCCACGCGCGCCCTTTGCGCTCTTCCAGCTTCATCATTTCGACGTAGCGTTCCTCGCTGCCCTGCATGGTCAGCACATAAGGCGGCCCACCGGCTTCGCCATTTCTCTTCCGCCATCTGCCGTAAATACATCCCCACGGCGCGTGTACATTCGCCACGTCGAATCTTCCCGTCTCCTTCGCAATTCTTCGCGCCACTTCTTTCGCAAAGTAGAGCGCCTCGAATCGTTTCCAGTTCACTGGGGCTTGTAGTACGTCCTCCAGAAACCAGCACTCCACTTCGTGCCCTCGCTTTTGTAATTCCGCGGCATGATTCAGAACCACGCCCGCCGCGCCTGCTTCCTTGTGCCTGTGCACCCCAATCGCGATCACAATTCGCAACGCATTCCTCGCCGCTCCTTAGCGCGCCTCGGTTTTCTGCGCCACTAGAAAATAGGTAAACGCAAAGGGACTGAGAATCTTGCGTATCGTACGATTCGCTTCGAGGCTCACCCAGCGCACGGGATTACGCCCCGGGAAAATGGGGAATTGATGTACGGTCCCGTCCGAGCGGAGAATTTTCCAGCCGGCGTTGCGCAGAAAGCTTCGTATCTGCGGAAACCATTGCCGGCGGTCGAAAGGCTGGTCATCTTGTTTGCGAGGATGGCGAATCTTCGCGTACAGCTCATACAGCCCCATAAAATTGGCGTAGTTCGGCGTCGTCAAATATAGCTTGCCGCCGGGCCGGCTCACGCGAAGCATTTCCCGCAGGGCGCTGTTCACATCCGGAACATGTTCGATCGTCTCGCAGGACACCACCATGTCGAAGGAGTTTGAGGCAAACGGCAAATTCTGCGCATCGCCCTGGACAAATTGTGCCGCCAATGACCGATGCTCCGTGCGCTTTTTTTGCTCGGCAACGCTCACGGCGACAAAAGAGAAATCGCATCCGGTTACCACGGCGCCAGCTCGCGCCAACTCCCTCGAGAACCCACCTCTGCCACAAGCCAGCTCCAACACTCTGAGTCCCGCCACACTTCCCAGATTTTGCCGCACAAGTTCATACCATGGACTGGTCGCATCTTCATGCTCACGATCGGCCGCAAAGACACGATCGTGCCAGACATCGTAATCCGCGCGCAAACTCACAGCGCGTTCTCTCCGTCTCCGCTCGCCGTAGGCTCTTCTTGGATGTGCTCCATTCGCGGTGCCGGCAACCAGCTCTGGCGCGCCCGCTGGTACGTCCGATTCTCCACAAGCATTTTCCTCGCGCTATAAAATCTTTTTGGCGGTGTCACCAGCGCGCCCAGCAGCACCACCAACTTAAACAACCGGTGTGCCAAACTCGCTTCCGGATGCTGCACCCGGTACAGCGTCCATTCCGTTCTCGCCGTCTCCCACGGCCATCCGCCATCCAACTGCAATCGCAACTGCTCGGCACATGCCTCGGTGTAACTCAGCACCGTGCTCCGCACCTCTCGCGCCATATCCACATCGGTCAACTTTTCCTCAAGCGCCTTCACCAGCGCTGCCAGTGCCGCCTGCTTGTCCCGCACTTTCTCCACACTCGCGCCCTTGGCCAGTTGGAACCGGTTCGCCTCATGCAGCCGGTAAAAGGTCAGCGCTTCCTCCAGAATGAGCGCGGGCGTCAGCACGGCCGCCACTGTGAACAGATACTCGTCCGCCTGAATCTCAATCGTCTCGGGAACCGGCCCGACTCGCGCCAGCAGCTCCCTGCGAATCGTCATGCGGCTTGTCCCCAGAAACGCTCCCCGCCGGCGAAGTATTTTTCCACCTTCCACGCTATTTGCCTGGAACCGGAACCCTTCCCGCAGCGTTTCGCTGCGCTGCTCTCCCTCGCCGTCAACGATCACGATCCCGTGCCCGACTATTCCCACAGTCGGCTCTCCCGCCAGCGCCTCCGCCACCTTCGTGAGCTTATTTTTCGCCCACCAGTCATCGCCATCCAGAAACGCTACAATTTCTCCTCTACACTCTGCTATTCCCGCATTGAACGCCGACGCTTGCCCGCCATTCTCCTTCCGCAGGATCCGCACTTCGGGCGCAAACTTCTTCAGAATCTCTGGAGTCCGGTCGGTGGATCCATCATCCACCACCAGGATCTCCCGCTCCCCCGCCGGAAAATCCTGCTCCAACACACTCGCCACCGCTTCCTCGATAAAGCGCTCATGGTTGTACGTATCGATCAGTACGCTGACAAGGGGCTTGGCCATCGTTCAAACCATCCATCCGCGGCTGTCCCAGCAGAAGCTTTGCACTTGGCTGGATTTTCCCGCATCCAGTCTACGACAGGTCTACTCACTTCAGTTGTCAGGACTAAATTCCTGGAAACGATCTCTATACCGCCCGCGTCCGTGCTTTCCGCCCCATCTCTTCGTCAAACCACGCAATCGTCTGGCGCATCCCATCGCGGAGCTTCGTCTTCGCCCGCCAACCAAATTCCGCTGCCGCGCGCGAGGTATCCAGGCATCGTCGCGGCTGTCCGTCCGGCTTCGTCGTGTCCCACTTCACCGCGCCCTCGAAGCCCACCAGGCTGCACGTGAGCTCCACCAAGTCACGAATGCTGATCTCCTCGCCCGATCCCAGGTTTACCAGCTCCGGTTTCTCGTATTTTTCTGCCGCCGCCACAATCCCTTCCGCAGCGTCCTCAACGTAGAGAAACTCTCGCGTCGCGGTTCCCGTCCCCCACGCGGTAATCTCTGCAGAACGCGCCTGTTTTGCCTCCCAACACTTCCGGATTAATGCCGGAATCACATGCGAACTCTCGAGGTCGAAATTGTCCCGCGGCCCGTACAGATTTACGGGCGTCAGATAAATTCCGTTGAACCCATACTGCTGGCGGTACGCCTGTAACTGCGCCAATAGCATCTTTTTCGCCAGCCCATACGGCGCGTTCGTCTCTTCCGGATAGCCATTCCAAAAATCCTCCTCGCGAAATGGCACTGGCGTAAATTTGGGATAGGAGCAAATCGTTCCCGCACACACGAACTTTTCGACGCCAGCGATTCGCGCCGCTTCGATGGTATTGATGCCCATCGCCGCGTTGTCATAGAAAAAGCGGCCGGGATTCGCGCGGTTCGCGCCGATGCCGCCTACGACCGCTGCCAGGTGGATGATTATATCCGGCCGCTGGTCTTTGAAGAGCCGTAGTGCTTCTGACTTTTCTCGCAAATCGTATTCTTTGCTGTGCGGCGTGCGGATGGACGCGCACCCTGCAGCCCGCAGCTTCTCCACAACAAACGACCCAAGAAAGCCGTTACCGCCGCTTATCACCACCCGCCGTTTTTCCCAGAAACTCATGCCCGCTCTCGAATTCGTTCGCTCAATGCTGCGTTGCTTGTCCCTCTACCGCCTGCATCACTCGTGTTACAGAATTTTGCCAGTGATTCCAGTGGCTGAACTTCGTTTCCAAAATCGCGCGGCCGCGTCCCCGCGCCTGCAGGCCGGCCGCCTCCATGTCCGCGTCCACCATAATGGCCACCAGTTCCGCGAATCCCACTCGTGCTTGCCAGCCCAGCTTCTCGCACGCCTTCCGGGTATCCGCAATCAGGCAATCCACTTCCAACGGCCGCTTATACCGTTCGGAGGTTTTCACATACTTTCGCCAATCCAGCCCGACGTACGCGAAGGCTTCCTCGACAAACTCGCGCACCGAATGCGCTTCGCCTGTTCCGATCACGATATCGTCCGACTTGTCTTGCTGCAGCATTTTCCAGATCGCTTCCACGTATTCCGGTG
>Ga0335080_10002531_pt1 | contig 18272 bp, 20 predicted proteins | sample Lox_Sample_34_FD_206720 | JGI IMG/M metagenome (GOLD analysis project Ga0335080, IMG submission 206720) | Soil microbial communities from Loxahatchee National Wildlife Refuge, Florida, United States - Lox_Sample_3.4 | ecosystem: Environmental > Terrestrial > Soil > Wetlands | place: USA...
CAGCACATGTACGGTCTCGAATCGACCGTCTTACTGGCGTTGCACAACGGCCTCGCTTTGCACGCCGCACGTCCGTTCTATCCCGCTGACATTCGTGTTGCACTGGAGCAGATTCCCGAACGACGCGTGCTCGTGACGACGCCTGTGCATCTGCGCGCGCTGCTGGCGGAAGAGAAGAAACTGCCGCAGCTGCATTTGATCCTGTGTGCCACGGCACCGCTGTCCGCCGAGATGGCGGCAGAGGCCGAGGCACGTTACCTGGCGCCGGTGCACGAAATCTTTGGTTTCACCGAGGCCGGAATGGTGGCTGCCCGACGCACAACGCAAGGACCGAACTGGCATGCGTTACCCGGCGTACGCTTGTGGCGCGACAGGGGAGGCATACGAGTCGGCGGCGGCCACGTTCCCGCCGACGTCCCATTTGCCGATCTCATCGAGCTGGAGGATGCGCACACTTTCTCGCTGCACGGGCGCAGTGCCGACCTCGTAAACATTGCCGGGAAACGCAGCTCGATCGGCTACCTCAATCAGCAGCTATTGTCGATCGAAGGCGTACAGGATGGGGTTTTCTTCCTGCCGGACGGGGCGCAAGAAAGCGTAACGCGCCTGATCGCGTTTGTTGTGGCCCCTGCGCTGTCTCGCAATGCGCTGGTCTCTGCCTTGCGGGCGCGCATCGATCCGGCGTTCATGCCACGCCCGCTGTACTACGTGGACTCGCTGCCCCGCGCGCCCACGGGAAAGCTGACGCGGGAAGAGTTGATCCGGCTGGCCGAAGCGGCACGCGAGCGCGGAGCGGACGGGTGAATCGGATCGTCCTTCGCCTGCCCGCGGACCATGCCAGCGCCATGGGTCATTTTCCCGGAGATCCCATCGTGCCGGGCGCAGTACTGCTGGACGAGATTCTTGCCATCATCGCTCGCGCGCATGGAGCGCGAACGCAAGGATGGGTGGTGAAATCGGTCAAGTTTCTTCGGCCCGTACGCCCCGGGGCCGAGCTGGAAATCGAGTTGGCCGCGGCTCCAACTGGGGACATCCGCTTCCGCTGTTGGATGGGAGCTTCGGAGGTCGTCAGCGGGCTGGTGCAGGTGTGAGCCAAGCCTGGCTGGAACAGCGGGAGCGCGGAAATATCATCGCCATCCGCCTGCTCGTCGGCGTGGCGTTGTGGCTCGGCCGGCCGGTCGCACGCTTGCTCCTGTACCCGGCGTGCCTTTATTTCTTGGTGTCGGCATCGCATCTTCGCGCCGCGTCGCGCAAGTATCTGCGCAGGGTCCTGGGTCGGGCGCCGCGTTTTTCGGATTTGTTCCGACACTTCTTTACCTTCGGCGCGGTCGGACTCGATCGAGTGTACCTGCTCAAGGATCGCGTCGAGCTGTTCCAGTCCGAGATCTCCGGTGAGGACGTGCTGCTCGACGTCACTCGTGGCGGGCAGGGATGTTTCCTGTTGGGCGCCCACCTGGGTAGCTTCGAGATCCTGCGCGCGTTCGGCACGTCCAAGCGTCTGCGCATCGGACTCGTTATGTATGAAGAGAACGTCAGGATGGTCAATGCGGTAGCCAAGGCCATCAATCCTGCCCTGGCCGAGGACGTGATCAGTCTGGGGCGTTTCGACTCGATGCTGAAGGTGCAGGAGCGCCTGCGCGAGAGCCAGTGGGTGGGAATGCTGGGCGACCGCGCCCTGCATGAAGAGGCCCAGTTGCGCGTGCCGTTTCTGGGTGCAGAGGCCGGCTTTCCAACCGCCCCGTTCCGCCTCGCGCTGATGCTCAGGCGACCAGTCGTGCTTATGGTGGGCCTCTACCTCGGAGGCAATCGCTACTCCATGCATTTCGAGAAGCTCTTCGAACCGCGAGGCGTGGAGCGCACCAATCGCGCCGACGCCATCGAGCAAGCGGTGCGCTTGTACGCACAACGACTCGAGCAATATTGCCTGCAGGCACCCTATAACTGGTTCAATTTCTATGACTTCTGGAATGACTCGAGTGAACATAAGTAGGTGTTTGCGGTGGCTTCTGGTCGCGATGGTTCCGGGCGCACTGGCCGCAGAGCACCCGACAGCAGAGCCCCAGACACTCGAGCAGAGCGCGCAGCCGTGGGGTGTGGAACAGCTCATGGTGGAGTTGGGGCAGGTCCAGCATTCACGGGCGCGCTTCGTCGAGCGCAAATATCTGAAACTGCTCAAGAGCCCTTTGGAGCTGACCGGCACGCTGGCATACGATGCTCCGAATCGGGTGGTCAAACGTACGCTCGAGCCGAAGCCGGAGACGCTGACAGTGGAAGACGACCGCCTGGTGATCGACAGTGCGATACGCGGGCGCAGCCGTGCACTGCGCCTGGATCAGTACCCGGTCCTGTGGGCGTTCGTCGAAAGCTTTCGCTCCACGCTCAAGGGTGATCTGGCGGCACTGGAACGCTTCTACAGAGTGACGCTGGAAGGTGATGCAAAGCGCTGGCAGCTAACGCTCGTACCTCGCGATCCTGGGATGAGTGCGCTGATCAAGTCGATTCTGATTGCCGGTAGCCATGGACGGATTGGCCGCATCGAAGTTCAGGAGGCGCAGGGCGATCGGTCAGTCATGACTGTCTACGACGACCATGTGAACGACAAGGAGGAGTAGGTGAGTCGCAAGGGCGCACAAATGCCCGGCAGGATTTCCAGCGTTGTTCACATACGTGCGTGCCTGAGTGCGTGCCTGCGGCATCAGTGCAGGATTGGATCTCCTGAGCATGGCTAGGCACGCGCTGGTGACGACGCTCGAGGACGTCGGTTGAAGCTTGGCGGGCGCCTTGCGGTGTTGGCTTGGGTCGTCTTCGTCGCTGGCTGCGCGTGGCTCGCACTGCATGCGCGCTACACCGCGGATCTGAGCGCTTTCCTGCCGCGCTCACCGTCGCCATCACAGCAGATCTTGGTGGACCAACTGCGTCAGGGCGTGGTCTCGCGCCTGATTCTCGTCGGGATCGAAGGTCCCCCGGCGCCGAGGCTGGCCGCGCTCAGCGAGGCAGTTGCCGATCGGCTCACACGCGAGGAGGAGTTTGCCTATGTCAACAACGGCTCTCAGTCGCGGCTGACCGGGGACGGCGAGTTCCTGCTGCGTCATCGCTATTTGCTGAGCTCGCGTGTAACTGCAGAGCGCTTCACCGTATCCGGCCTGCGTCAAGCGCTCGAGGACGACCTCGCATTGCTCGCGTCTCCGCTGAGCAGCCTGGTGAGTCGGCTGTTGCCGTCCGATCCGACCGGGGAGTTTCTTCACCTGCTCGAGTTGCTGGAACCCGAGTCCGGCCCGCACAGAACCGAGGGCGTCTGGTTCAGCGCGGACAACGCTCGGGCGCTGCTTCTAGCGCAAACTCGGGTGGCGGGTTTCGACATCGACGGTCAGGAGCACGCGCTTCTGCGCATCCGCGCTGCGCTGGACGAGGCAGCGGTCGAACAAAATGCGGGGCGAGTCGTCCTCCGGGTTTCTGGGCCGGGTGTTTTCGCGGTAAGCGCGCGGGCAGGCATGAAACAGGACGTATCGCGAATCTCGATTCTGGCGTTGGTCCTGGTCGCGCTCCTGCTCCTGCTGGTCTATCGATCGCCGCGCGCCGTATTGCTGACGCTTCTGCCGGTAGCCAGCGGCGCGACTGCTGGCGTGGCGGCAGTCAGTCTCGCCTTTGGCTCCGTACACGGAGTCACCCTTGGCTTCGGCGCTACGCTGCTGGGCGAGGGTGTGGACTACGCGATCTATCTATTCACCAACAGTGCCCCGGGCAGTGGCTCGAGACGCAACCTCGCACGCGTATGGCCCACCATCACGCTCGGAGTGCTGACATCGGTGGTTGGGTTCAGTGCGCTGATGTTTTCGGATTTCACGGGGCTTGCGCAGCTCGGGCTGTTTTCTATCGCAGGTCTGATCGTCGCCTATGCAGTCACGCGCTTCGTGCTGCCTGAATTGATGCCCGAGCACTTCGGCGTGCGGCCTACCGCCGGCTTGGCTTCCGTGCTCGTCTGGGCAGCCGAACGCGCGGCGCGATTGCGCATTCCGCTGCTCATCGTGGTCGTGCTGTCAGTCGTCTGGCTCGCGTTGCGGAGCGGAACATTGTGGGACGATCGGCTGGAGAGTCTGAGTCCGATAACCGAGAGCGATAAGCGACTCGACGAGGCGATGCGGCGCGATCTCGGCGCGCCCGACGTACGCTATCTGGCGACTGCCTCAGCTCGCACCGAGCAGGCGTCGCTGCAGGCGGCGGAGGCCATCGGCGTCCAACTCGAACGTCTGCGACAGGCGGGCGAGCTCGACGGTTTCGAATCCCCGGCGCTCATTCTTCCCAGCGATGCCAGTCAGCGCGCACGCCGGGCATCCATCCCCGATGCGGATGTTCTGCGCACAAGGTTGAACGAGGCGTCAGACGGCCTCCCGTTCCGGATAGAGTTGTTCGAACCGTTCCTGCAGGAGGCTCCAGCAGCACGGCAAGCTGCGCTCGTCGGTGCGGCCGACCTGGCGGGGACCGGGCTCGCGCTCCGATTGGAATGGCTGCTTTCTGCACGGCCTGGCGGCTGGATGGCGATGCTGCCGTTGCGCGGAGTGCGCGACGGGACTGCTCTCTCCAGCGCTTTATCCAGCGCTAACGGCGTCAGTCTAGTCGACCTCAAAGCCGAGGCGGACGCGCTGTACCGCGGTTACCGTGGTCAGGCCTTGCGGTTCTCTCTGGTCGGCGCGGCTGCTATCGTTCTGCTGCTCGTGGTGAGCTTGCGCTCATTGCGCCGCGCGGCGGAAGCGTTGCTGCCGCTGGCCGCTGCTGTCATCGTGACCTGCGCGACGCTCAGCCTGGGCGGACGTCAGCTCAGCATTTTCCACCTTGTGGGCTTGCTCCTTGTCGTCGGCGTCGGCTCCAACTACACGCTGTTCTTCGAACGCGAGACATTCGGCCGCACCGACCCTCAGCGCACCCTCGTGTCGCTCGCGCTGTGCAACGCGTCGACGGTCATTGGCTTCGGGTTGCTGTCGCTCGCCCGAGCTCCTGTGCTCAGCGCCGTAGGAACGACGGTGGCGCTAGGCGCTTTTCTCAGTCTGCTGTTTGCCGCGATTCTTGGCAGGAGGGCCTAATTCGCGGTGCTATCAGAGTCGGCTCCGGCACCGTCAGCCCCGACGATTCTTGAATGCTCGTCGCCAGGTCAGCTGGGGCAACCGAAGCAGGAACTCGACGAACAGGCGCGAATGCATCCAAGACAGCAACAGATTGTCGCGCACGTACTTGAAGTGGGATACCCCCCCTTCCTCGGGGCTGAAATAGCGGACCGGCGCGGGTAGATTGATCGGTGCGAGGCCGCGCCATACCAGCCGCACGACTGCTTCAACGTCGAAATCAAAGCGTCTCATCCAGCGTCGGACCTCCATGATTGCGATCAGAGGCTGGATCGGATAGACGCGAAAACCGTAGAGCGAATCCCCGATTCCGGCCCAAAGTGTCTCCAGGTTGGCCCAGCCATTGGAGACGCGGCGGCCGATGACGCGAACGCGCGGGGCGCTGCGATCGAATACCGGTTTGCCCAGGATCAATGCGTCCGGGGCGTGCTCGGAGCTCGCCATGAATTCGGGGATGCAAGCGGCCGGGTGCTGTCCGTCGGCATCCATTGTCAGAGCGTGCGTATAGCCTCGTGCCAGGGCTTCGCGCAGGCCGTGCAGGACCGCGGCCCCCTTGCCCTGATTGCGCGGGAGAGTGAACACACGCAGCCCAGAATCTCGGGTTGCCAGTTCGCGCAACCGTTCCGCGGTGCCATCGGTGCTGCCGTCCACCACGACCCAGACCGGATTCCAGTGGAAGCGTGCCTCAGTTACGGTTTCGACTACCTTCTCGCCTGTGTTGTAGCTCGGGATGAGAACGAGGTGGGTGCCGGATGCCGTCTGCCTTCGGGACAAATGGTCGAGCCGATCGCTTGGCTCAAGAACTTTGGTCGAGCTCACGCGGCGGGCCAGGGCGAGGCGAGCTGGACGAATGCAGAACAGGGGAAGGGCGCTCGGTGGCGTGTCCGGAGAGCTCGTCCCGGTAGTAAAGCTCGAGCTGGTGCATGAACTGCTTCAGATCGCCGTCTACGGTAAGCCGTTTGCCGAGCCGTGCCCGATAGACCAATGGGAAGCGAGGCTTCTTCAGCAGCGGCCAGCCCTTTCCGAGAAACGGGCTGTCGGTTTCAATGAAAACGGTCTGGACCGGCGCGCGCGCCACTTTTGCGATCAAAGCGAAGCCGCCCTTGAAATGATTCACCGGGCTGCGCCGGGTGCGGGTCCCCTCGGGGAAGACTAACAATGCCCGGCCGTCGCGGAGCTCTTGCGCGGACGCGCGCACCATGCTGTTGACCGAATCGTTGCGGATGTATCCGGCTAGCCGCGCACCGCCGCCCAGCACTACGTTGTCCCAGATTTCGGCCTTCATGATGCAGCTCACCTCAGGGACGTGCGCAATGACGAACACCGCATCGAGCAGGCAGGGATGATTGGGCGCGATGACGAGTCCGGGTTGGCCTTGCAGTGCATCGAGCGCCGTCAGATCGAGCTTCATTACTCCGCTAGCCGTCATAATCCTGAGGAAGCCGCGGAACAGGAAGCCGATCAATCGCCTGCCGAGCGGGGCGCGCAGGTGCGCCGGCAGAATGAGGTGCAGCACGCCCGCCACGATACCGTACAAAGCCCCGACGGCACCGAAGTACAGGAAGCCGAAGTAGTGCCAGAAGGACTCGTACGCAGCGCGGGGGATGCGCCTTATATTCACATCTGCTCCTGGGTCGCGCATCTGTCGTGCGTCACCACGGGCCGGCATAGACCTCGGCCTCGGCGCGCAGCCCAGCTACCTGCTGGATCTGCTCCCGTCTATTGTAGAAAGGCAGGCGGGCCAGAGGCAAACCGACCGCCTGCGCTTGGTCGACCAGGATGTGAAGATACTCCTCCATGTGGCTTGCGGTGAAGGTATTCGTATCGTGGAAAGTGACGATGACCGGGATCACGCCGTCGATTTTTTGCAGCTTACCCTCTTCGATGGCGCGCCTGACCCGAGCCAGTGAGGCCGTGAAGTGGCTGCGCCGGCGCAAGCTGATGTTCCAACCGTAGATCTTGCCATCCCGCGCGCTGATATCCGTGAGCAACATGAGCAGACCGCAAGCATGATAGGCCTTCCGAGTACGCTCATTGAACCGCCAGGAAGGCGGGCGCACCAGCGTGGGGGCCGCTCCGGTGATGAGCTGGATGTCTGCCATCCCCGTGCGCAGAGATCGGTCCAGTTCCGCGTCCGACAGCCCGGTATGACTGAAATGCCCACCTGCAGTGGCAGTGTGCAACTCGAGCACATGTCCTTCGCCGTCTTCACGCTGCAGCAGCGCCTTTCCCGCCGGTCCACCCCCCGCCCGCGGGTCGCGAGTTTGCACGAAGAAGATCGCCTTGATTTCCGGCTGTACCGGGTTGTTCATCAGCGTATCTAATATGACGCGGGTCGGGTTGTAGGGCTCCCAGGTGCTGGGGCCATCGTCGAAGGTGAGCAAGAAGCGCACGGGCGCGTCCGGGGGCGGCCCGGGATCGGGTTTTGGGGTGGGCTGAGCGCAGGCCGATACAAGCGCGACCGCGCTAAGGGCGATCCCAATGCGCTGCAGGAGCCGTGCAGCACACATCAGCGAATGCTCGTCAGTTCGGACGATGCCTCGAACTCAGGCCCACGCTCGGGTTGGCGCTGCAGCATTCAGCCCGAAGTCTTGCTGGCACAGTGCTGCCGCAGCAGGCTGAGATGCTGCTCGCACGTAGGTCGAGCACAGCGCAATGAAGGAACGCAAGCACCGATAGGTCCGGCATGCCGCACGACAGGTCGTCCGCCAGCAGGCTCAGTACAGCCTCCCGCGCCTGCAGTGGGTTCGGTGGACGCGAGACCCAATGCGCGAAACCGCGCGTTTGTCATGCGGTTGGCATCCGAAACTTTTCCTCGTTCATCTGGTGAATTCGGTGGCAGCAGAGACTCGTCGATATGAAAGCGCTGATGGCGATGCTTATCCACGATCACGACATCGTGATGCCGCCCCGCCAGCAGCGGGGCGGACAGTGGCGTCCGCCAGGCCGGTCCCGAGCGCGAACACATCGCAGATCTGAGGCGCTCCTCGCGGCTCGCTGACCGTCATAGTAACTTACTTCTTTTAAGCGGCTCGGCGTCGCGTTCTGGCTCGAGGCCTGTTCACGCCTGAGCCGGTATTATAGCCACCCGGACCCACCGAGAATGCGGTCGCGCGTTTCGCGGTCGGGCTTCGTAACCTGGGAGGATACGTCATGCGCAATCGTCTGTTCCTCGTGCTCGTCCTGCTGGCCGGCTGTGCCACCGCCCCGAAAAGCATGGAAAACATTCCGTTGGTCTGGCTGCCCGAACGACATCCTACGGCCTCGGTGGGGGCCGCCTCGGAGGCTTTCCTGAAGACCAAGATCAAGGTCGTCCAGATGTCAGACTCGCGCCAGAATCCGAAACAGATCGGGGAGAATCGCGAACAGACGCCGGCGCGCCCGGTGACGACCAGCGACGACGTAGCAGCGTTCGTCACCGACCATTTCAAGGCACTGATCTCCGGTGCCGGTCTCACAGTGGTAGACAGCGGCGAAAGCGTGATCCTCAAAGGCGACGTCCAGCAATTCTTCGTTACCGAGACGGAACAGTACGTCGGCGATGTGCGTTTGCGCATCACCGCCACGGACACTGCCGGGAAGACGCTATGGGACGGCTCCGCCGCAGGAACGTCTACACGTACCGGGCGCTCTTATCGTGCAGACAACTATTACCAGTCGCTGAGTGATGCCCTGAGTGAGGCCACGACCCATCTCGTCGACGATCCGGCATTTCAGGCGGCGGTCACCCGCAAGTAAGAGCGTCCATGCTCTGGCTCGACACTCTCGCCGAGCACAAGATCCGCGAGGCCATCGAGCGTGGCGAGTTCGCGGATCTGCCCGGCGAGGGTCGCCCGCTTGATCTCTCCGACCCTCCGCTCGTTCCGGAGGACATGCGCGTCGCCTATAAGCTTCTCAAGAACGCCGGTTTCCTGCCCCCGCAGCTCGAAGCGCAAAAGGAGATCTACGATCTCGAACAATTGATCCGAGGATTGCAGGCGGGTGCCGAGCGCTCGCGGGCGTTGCGCAAGCTCCACCTCTTGAACACGAGACTGTCCGAACTGCGGCGGGGCATGAACTTGCACACAGAGGCGCAATACTACGAGAAGCTTGTGGAGCGGCTCTCGCAGGATTAGCGCAGGTTGCACGTTGGGGATGTGCTCCTGTGCCCGAACTCCTGAGCATGCTCTTGGGATGATGCCAGGATGGTGCTGGCAGGCCACTTGCTTACCTTCTTCGGATAGCGCCTGTGGGGATGTCCGTGGGATTCGCCTGAACAGCGGGTTGGACCCGCCTGACTGGCAGCGCTCCGCCGGCGCTTGCATTCGAGGTGTCGAGCGGAGTGTGGAAATGGCGAAGAGTCTTTACGAGATACTCGAGGTAAACCCGAAGGCGAGCAAAGAAGCCATCGATGCGGCCTATTCGCGCCTGGCGGAAAAATTCAATCCGGAGGCAGCCGAGAATCGGGGCAAGAGCGACGCCGTTCTGCAGTACAAGGCTGTCCGAGAGGCCTACGGGATCCTGGGCAACCCGGATCGCAGATTGAACTACGATCGGACGCATCCGGCTCCGGGCGTCGTCGTCCGGCCCTCCTACTCTTATGCGAGCGACCTAGACCGGGCTCCGCCGTTCTGGAACCTGCAACGAGCGCTCGTAGCTATTGTCGTCGTCATCGCCGCCGGGCTTCTCTATTTTCGCATCGAGCACGATCGTGAGGCTGCAGCTCTGGAACGGGCTCGCATCGCCGCCGAGAAGAAGCTCGCTCAGGATCAACTGGCGGCAGAACAGGAAAAAGCGGCCCAGGACTTCATCGAGCGGCGCGCACAACAGGCGCGAGCCGCTCAGGAGCAATATGAACTGAGGCGCTTTACGCAAGAGGTCAACCGCAACGAGCGGGAACGCGAATATGCGCAGGCGGCCGCGACCCGGCGGGAAGAGTACGAGAAGCGCATGGACGAGCAGCGGCAGCAGGCGCAAGAACGCGCGGCTGCCGCTCGCGCGAAAGCGGAAGTGGCGGAGCTCGAGCGTAAAATGCGCCAGCGCGAAATGGAAGACAGGTACCGTCGCCCTAACGTCTACGTTATACCCGACCCGCGGCAACAGCAATAAATCGCAAGAGACTCCGGCTCCCGACAACCTCACCGCAGCTGGGTCCCCGGAATGCGGCTGTGTTGACGACCGTAAGGCCGATCCAGATCTTCCAGCCGCCGCAGCGTCAAATCGTTGTTGCAATCCGTCATCCGCTCGCTTTCGCAACGCCTGCGCAAGCGCTCATGCCACAGTGCGTGTTGGCGCGCAGCCGCTTCCTCCCTCCGCCTCCGCGTGTACTGATTCTCGGAGCCCTGGACCTGGCTCTCCATCGTGTCCAGCTCGCGCCGATAGTCCTGCTGCGCTCGATAGGCTTCAGAGTCAAAGCAATGTGCAGTGCTACACGCCGGTGACAGGCTCATGGCGGGTTGTGCAGTAACTCTCGCTGCATTTGTTCCGGACGGCGGAGCGGTCGAGTAGTTTACGACGCCTTTCTCGTCTACCCATTTGTACATATCCGCGCCGGCCCATGGCGAGATGGTCAAAAGTTCACCGGTCAATAGTAGAAGGGCTAGGTACGTGGCGCGCATGGAATCTTCGTCCTGATATGCTCAATGCATTGAGTAAGCAAGTTCCGAGCAAACGGATTTGCAAGGCTGAAGGCTCGGAGCGCTGCGCATCGCGCGATCTCCACTGTAATGTGCGACTCGCCCACGCCAAAGATTGGCTTAGCGCTGATGGAGCTCTCGTTCGCCAAACCCAGGCGAGATTGGCGCATGATACGGTGACAGCGATAGAGTTGCGAAGGCCAGTCGCAATTTCCAGTTACCATTCGAGCACAGTGCACAGGAGGCGGGGGACATGCGTTATTTCTGCAGCTTCAGCGAGGTTCTGCTGTGTCTGATCGTGTTCAGCTCAGGCGCGTGGGCGGAACCAAGCGCGGACGTCAAGTGGCTCATGAACGACCCGGTCACGATTTTCGACTTGGGGATGAAGCGCGCGGACGAGGCGCTTCGCGAGGCAGTCAATGATCTCATGGCTGCGCATGACGACATTCTCGAGACATCGTCGTCGCACTTCGCTTCCGTTCAGTATGTCTACGGCCAGAAAGCTATCGAGCTGACTCTAGGTGCGTTCCTTGGCGAAGGCGCGAACCTTCCTACGGCGGAAAGGTGTCAGAAGCTTGTGAATGACCTGCAGGACAGACTGCTGGCCGCTGAATCTGTCACCGATCAGCGGCGCCAGCGGTTGTCGCAAGAGCCGCCCAGAACGTCAGAGGCGCGGGCGGCGAGCCTGGTGGCCAGGTGGTTCTCTCACCAGGGCTTTGAACGAACGGATCGCCCTGCTGGATTGGATGCAAGAATTGCGGGTCTCATGCAACTCAACGTGCAGATATTCCTGCTCTCCGACAGCCGACCGTCAATGGTTTGCTCCATGCCGCTGGCTGGAGACATAGTCACCATAACGACGGGGAAGCACTGATATACAGGCATCGTCCACTGCGACGGGTGCATTAAAGCTTCTTCGATCGATTCTGGTCCCCCCGACAGGAATCGAACCTGTATCTAGCGCTTAGGAGGCACTCGTTCTATCCATTGAACTACGGGGAGAACGGGGACCGGACGCGAGTTGATGCCGCAGCCTGAATGATGCGCGAATTCTAGCGTATATTCTCGGCTCCGCCGCACCGCCGCGGCGCGCTTCCTCTCCACATCCCATGCGTCTGCCGCGTACTGTCGTCGCACTCGGGTTGGTCAGCCTGTTCAACGATCTCGCATCGGAGATCGTTGTGCCCTTAATTCCAATTTTGCTGACCACCGTGCTGGGCGCAGGGCCGGTGGCGCTCGGCATCATCGAAGGCGTGGCCGATGCAGTCGCGGCATTCTTGAAGCTGTGGTCGGGACGGCGCTCGGATGCGCTAGGCGGTCGTCGCAAGGGCTTTACCGCTGCTGGCTATCTTCTGTCCAACGTCGCTCGTCCGTTGCTCGGGCTCGCAGGCAGTTGGACTACAGTGCTGCTGCTGCGCAGTGTCGACCGCGTCGGGAAGGGCCTGCGGACTGCGCCGCGCGACGCACTCATCGCAGACGCCGCGCCACCGCAGATTCGCGGTTATGCATACGGCTTTAACCGGGCGCTCGATAACTTGGGTGCGGTCGGAGGGAGTTTGATCGCCGCCGCGGTGTTGGCTTGGTCACACATCGGGCTGACCGAAATGATTCTTTGGTCAGCGATTCCGGGCCTGGTTGCCATCATCGTCCTGGCCATTGGAGTCAAGGATTCGCCTGTCGCGACTGCGTCGACTGCCGCCAGCGCGCCCTTGGCGTTCAGCGCGCTGACCGGCGGGATGCGTAGGTATCTTGTCGTCGTAGGCGTGTTCACACTTGCCAGGGCCTCCGAGACTTTCATTTTGCTGCTCGGACACCAGCGCGGAGCGCCGGTGGTGGAGCTGCTCTTACTCTGGGCCGCGTTGAATCTTGCCAAAGCAACTACGTCGACGCTGGGTGGTCGCGTGGCCGACCAGATTTCTCGCGGTGCAGTAGTCGCGATCAGCTGGTCGGCTTTCTCATGCGCTTTCGTACTCCTTGCTGTTTTTACTGACCAGCAGGCGTTCTGGCTGATCACCGTTGTGTACGGTCTATTCTCGGGTTTCGGAGAGGGCGCGGAGCGCGCCGTCATCAGCGACTTCGCCGCAGAACGAGAGCGTGGTACGGCTTTCGGTTGGTACAACCTCGTGCTGGGGCTCGCCGCCATTCCAGGTGGCTTGCTGTTCGGTGGAATCTGGCATTACTACGGCGCCGCGGCGGCTTTTCTCACCGCCGGCGCGCTGGCGTTCGTCTCGATGGTCCTCCTGGGTGGGTGGGCCTGGCCGCGCGTGGTTGCAAGCGCCTGAGAGCGAATCCGGCATACTGGATAGTGTGACTTCGGGCATTTTCTAGCTGTAGCAATCGATGAGGAGTAGAACGTGGCAGACGAGCGCGGAATGATCATTCACTTTACGGACGGTTCGAAGATGAACCTGCATTTTCCCAAGCAGGTCAAGAGCGAGGAGACGGTGAGCGTGCGTCTGGAAAAAATTCTGGACAAGAAAACCTTGTTGATCGAGGCCGACGGCGCTTTGCTGGTGTTCCCGTTCAGCAACATCAAGTACCTGCAGGTTTATCCCTCTCCGCCAAAGTTGATGGACTATGTCATCAAGGGTGCGAGCGTCGCCTCGGACGCGTGAGTTTTTCGAGCTTCGAGGATTGGACGGTGTCGCGGGTCGGTAAGACGGAATGGGGCGCCGGAGCTGTCGTTCTCGGCCTGCTGGCTTGCATGTCGGCGAGGGCTCAGGACACTGTTACACCGGCGCCGAAATTTTCGATTGGAGCATTCGTAGGCTATCGAGGCGGCGGCTCCGGCACGGATCCCACCACCGGCGCTGAATACCAGCTCGCCGCGGCCCAAAGCTACGGGCTGGTAGCGGACTTCCGCGTCGGGCCTTTCACGGAAGTCGAAGTGCTTTGGAGCCAGCAGAACACGCGCGTTCAGCAGACGGCGCCGGTCAACGCGCAGCTCTTTGACGTGAACGTTGGCTACTATCAGATTGGAGGCACCTATCTTTTTACCACCGAGGGGGTGCAGCCGTTCATGGTTGCCAGCCTGGGCGCAACCTACATCTCTCCTCAGCAAGCTGGATACCAGAGCGAAACCAAGTTCTCGTTCGGGATCGGCGGCGGCGTGAAGTTGCCGATCGGGCGCCACTTTGGCTTGAGGTTGGAAGCGCGGGCCTACGGAACCGTTCTGAACAACGACAGCAGCGCTGTCTGCACCAACGGGAGTTGCCTGATACATGTAAGTGGAAATCTGATGTGGCAGTACGAGGCGAACGCTGGGGTATACCTCTCATTCTGATCATTTGGAGCAATCATGACGTTTTCATTCCGACAATACGGAACTCCCGCTCGGATGTTGCTGGCTTTGATCGCGCTGCTGCTGGGGGCTTGCGCGTCCACCACCCTGAGCAACTCGTGGGTGAATCCAGACTACAAGGGACCGCCGCTGAAGAAAGTGATGGTAGTGGGCGTATCCAGCCAACCTGCACTGCGTCGCACCTTCGAGGACGACTTGGTCAAAGAGCTCAAGGCGGCGGGCGTGGAGGCGGTCGCCAGCTACAATTTCATCCCGGAAGATGGCAAGGCCGAGGAGGCGCGCGTAAGCAAGGCAGTGAAAGATGCCGGCGTACAAGGCGTTTTGATCACGCGCTTCGTCAGGGTCGACGTAAACACGCAAGTCACGCCAGCGTATCCGCCGATGTGGGGGATGGGATATTACGGCGGGTATGCGGGTGCCTGGGGCGGCTACTACGATCCGCCCATGGTTACCCAGACTGACACGCTGGTCCTAGAAACGAGCCTGTACGGTGTCGACGAGTCGCACCTGCTCTGGTCCGGGACGACGCAGACTTTCGCTCCCAGCAACCTCAAACAAGAGATGCCCGGCTTCGCGAAAGTCGTCATCGGGGCGCTGCACAAGCACAAGCTCATTTGAGCCCTGGACCCCATCGGTACTGCCACGCGATGCCAATCGTGGTGAAGTCGGTGCCTGTCCGTGCGTATACTCCGGCGTTGACGTAGAGCTTGATGGAGTTGCGGGCGTCCAGCGACTGCGCAAGCGTGGCTCCCCAGCGGGTGTTGGACTGAAGGTCCTCGTTGAGCGTACCGTTTACCGAGGTCCTGCCGCCGGCATAGTACGTCGCATCGAGCGCGCCCCAGAGCTTCGGGTTGAAGTTGTAGATTGCGTGCAGCTGCAACGCATACAACGGATCCTGATGGCGGACGCTGGTGCCGGGATAAAACTCGCTGTTGTCGGTGTAGAAGGTGACTCCGAACGCGCCCTCGAGCGTCCATGGCCCCAGAGCTTTGGATACGCCCACCTCGGGTTTGAACGACCAACGATTGGTCCCGATATTGATCAGTTTGTCCGGATAGTAGCGCCCGGTCGGCGCGGTGACCACAAGGCTGACCCCGACGATGGTGTCCTGCTGATAGTTGCGAAACTCCGGTAGCGAGAGTGCTGGTGCCCCATACAGGTTAACCGCAAACCGCATGGCCACGTCGGCGAAGCCGGATCGGTCGATGGTTTGCGGCTGACCCTCGACATCTCCGTTAGCCGAGACCGTAGCGTAGGGCAGGGCTACAGAAATGGTCCCCGACTGGCCCCATAGGTCGAGATACCGGCTGTAACCTAGAACGACGCTGTTGACTTTGGCATCGATGTTGGTGATAGGAAGCGATGGATCGAGCAATACATCGCCCCATGAGTATTGGTAGGCTGCGACAAGGAAGTTGAGCCCGACCGGGGCGTTCGAATATGAGCGCGGTTCCATCTGCTGGGCACACGCACCGTGCACGATGCTAACTGCGAGTGCCACGGCGAGCATCTGGACCAACGCTCTGCCGACGCGCGATCCAGGCTGCCGATGTGACGGATGCGAAGCGCACAAGCGCGTCGCGAGCGGGAAGGGGGGCATCCTCAACGCGTCGCTGGTCCGGGTTCTGGGGCGGGGTTGCTAAATATTCAGGTGCGGGCTCCAGCATACCCGGTTAACTCGATGGCGCAAAAAAAGGCGCCCGACCATCCGTCGGGCGCCGCTCGCTTTGGATACAGCGTGAAGCTTATCCGAGGTCGACCGGAACAAAAATCCGCGCGTCCTCGCGTTGAACGAGAATTGCGACCTGCTTGCCGGCTTTGGACACCAGCGAGCGCAGCTGATCGACGCTGCGAATCGGGGTGCCGTTGACGGACAGGATGACGTCGCCCGTCTGAATACCGGCACGTGCAGCCGGGCCGCTGGCGTCTTCCACCACCAGGCCTTCCTTGACGCCGGACTGACGCTGCTCATCGGGGTTGAGCGGACGCACTGCTACGCCGAGGCGACCTTGTTCCTGCGGCGCGCCGCTGGCGCTGGCGATCTTGCTGTCCTTCATCTCGCCTACCGTGACGCTGAGTTCCTTGGTCGAACCTTTGCGGATGATCTCGAGCCTGGCGGTGGCACCGGGCTTCATTTCCGCCACGCGCGCCGGCAACTGCGCAGAGTCCGCGACTTCTTTGCCATCGAACTTGATGATCACGTCGCCCGGCTCGATGCCGGCCTTCTCGGCGGGGCTGCCTTTCTCCACCGAGCTGACCAGCGCGCCCTCGGGTTTGCTCAAGCCAAAGGATTCGGCAAGGGCCTGGTTGACGTTCTGAATCGTTACCCCCATACGGCCGCGCGTGACCTTACCATGTGCGACGAGTTGGTCTTGCACCTTTGCAGCCACCTCGACGGGCACCGCGAAGGACAGACCTTGGTAGCCGCCGGTCTCGCTGAAGATCTGCGAGTTGATCCCGATGACTTCGCCCTTCATGTTGAACAGCGGACCCCCCGAGTTGCCGGGATTGACCGCGACGTCGGTCTGGATGAACGGCACCAGGTTCTCATCGGGCAGGGCGCGTGCCTTGGCACTGACAATGCCGGCGGTCACCGAGTTTTCGAAGCCGAACGGGGAACCGATCGCGAGCACCCATTCGCCGACCTTGGTCGATCTTGAGTACGGCGACGTCGGTTTGCCGGTCCACGCCCAATACCTTGGCCTTGAACTCGCGCTTGTCAGTCAGCTTGACCGTCACTTCCTGTGCGCCATAGACCACGTGCGCATTGGTCAGGATCCGCCCGTCCGGGCTGACGATGAAGCCGGATCCCTGTCCGTGCATCGGCGCCCGCCCATGCGGCATGGGACCTTGGAAACGCTTGAAGAACTCATAGAAAGGGTCGTTCGGATCGAGGCCCGGCATCTCGGGCGCCGCCGCAGCGGTCGCCTTGCCTTCGACGCTGACGTTGACCACGGCTGGACCGTATTTGTCCACGATCCAGCTGAATCCGGGTAGTTGCGATGTCGCTGCAGGTGCCGCGACGACGGCTGGTGCGGCGGTGGCGTTGACGTGTGCCGCGGACGGCGTGCCGGCGCGCACGTAGCCCGCGACGCTGGCCGCCACCAGGCCGGCGGCGATCAGGCTGCGAACCAAAAGCTTCTGCTGCATGGGTGCACTCCTCATCTGAGTTGGATGTGACGCCGGGCAAATTGCCCAACGACGACCGTCACCCTAGGAGTGCCCGCTTAACGCAACCTTAAGAGTCCGAAAATGTTCGACAACGAGGCGTCAAGGTATTCAGCGTTCGAAGGTTAACGCTGAATTGCTGTCGTCCGTCTCCAGGATCAGCTGTGAGCCGTTGATCCGGTAGCGCGACACTTGTCCTAGGATCTGGAAAAACAAGTCTTCCCGCTCCATCGCCTCGGGCGGGCCCGCCATCATTGTGCTCTGCAAGCCGGCGTCGCTCCATGAGATGCGGCCTGCAGGCGTCGCGTCGTAGCGGCCGGAAAAGCGGTTGATCGGGCCGCGGCCCGAGGCGTTTCCCGATGCGTCGAAGCGGATGCTGATCGGCGAGCCGGGATCGAACTGCAGACTCGTCGCGGCGCCGTCGAACATCAACTGTGTCAGATGCCATTCGATGCCGGTCAGGCCGGCGGCGGTGCCGCCTTCGGATTTGGTTTGCGATACCTTGCGGGCCAACCGCACCCGCAGCTCATCGGCGCGCGCACGGTCCATCCTGATCTCGCAGTCCAGCTTGACATCGCTCGCTCCTGTCCCGGGCGAGAGCACCGCCGCTACCCATGCGCAGTTGCGATCGCGGAAATCGCGAAACGCGCGTTCGCTGGCCTCCAACGTCGCCGACGCGGTCCCGCGCCCGGTCGCTCGGTCCAGGCGCTCCATCTCGCCGCGTGTGGCGAAAAACGCATCCGCCAGCGCATCGGAAGCCTCCTTCGTCATCCGCTCGAGGCAATCGCGCGCCTGTCGACGCTCGCCCGAGAGCGCGTAGCACTCCTCGAGAGGCGTAATCGCCTGCGCATCCAAACACGCGAGCATCAGGGCTGTCGAGGCAACAGTCGATAGGGTTCGTGAGCTCATTGCGTTGTCCTTTCTGGTTTACATCAGGCTTGTCGGGCGTCGCGCGGTTCCTTCCGAGCGCGGCGCCTCGATCGACAGCGTTCGACTATAATCACCCGGCTTCCGGAAAATCGCAACGCTGCAGCGACGTCTGTCGCGTAGTGGTTGTCACATGAGTGACAT